>Ga0187892_10002451_pt1 | contig 37144 bp, 21 predicted proteins | sample MA1701073metaG_FD_139345 | JGI IMG/M metagenome (GOLD analysis project Ga0187892, IMG submission 139345) | Bio-ooze microbial communities from a basaltic lava cave in the Kipuka Kanohina Cave System on the Island of Hawaii, USA - MA170107-3 metaG ... | reverse complement strand
GCGCGACAGGTAGCCCTTGTCCAGCGTCTCGGCAAACACTTGCGACAGCGAGCAGACCTCCTGCAAGGACAGGCCCCGTCGCTGCCGGAGCATCCGCAGGTATCGACCGAACGCCGTGCTCCATTTCTCGGCCATCGGGCTCCTCGCGGCTCTCCTCTATCTACCCCAAACCCGTCTCCCATGCAAGGAGGCGGCCCAGCCAGGACACACCACTTCGCCAAGCACGGCTCCCCTGCGGCCAAGCGATCGCCGCTCACTCGTCGCCGGCCCGCCCCGTCCGAAGCACTCGACACCTCGGTCGCCAGGTCGAGATCAAGCACGCCGCGTAACGTCACCCACGGAGCTTCCTAGAACGCGAACTGGGTCGAGACCAGCCAGACGTTCTGGTCTTGGCCCGCGAGGCCGATGAAGCTCTCCACGGCTTGGTACTGGACCTGCAACTTGAGGTCGTTACGGTTGATGTACCAGTTGAGGCCGCCGGAGGTCCGCGTGAACTCGTCCTCGTAGTTGTCGGCGTCCTGTTGCTCGAAGCCGGCGACGACCTCGAGGCGGCTCGGCACGACCATGTAGCTGCCGACGAGCGAGATCTTCTCGAGGTCGGTCGTGCCGTTCCGATACAGACCACCCGTGAAGCCCTCGACCACCGTGTCGCCGCTGACCACCTGGAATTCCGCGTCCACCGTCACTCCGTGCCCGCGGTAGGCCGCGCTGAGCTCGTAGCCGTGGGCCTGGTCCAGGTCGACCTTGGTCGTCGGCGCCATCGTGTAGCTGTTGTTGTCGTCGTCGTTGGTCCAGGTGAACGCTCCGATGCCGATCGTGACTTTCGAGCCCCCGCGGTCGAAGTCACCCTGGCTGAACTTCATGTGCCCGAGGGGGTGGACATCGACGCGCCCGGCCACGAGCAGCCCCTCGTTCCAGTCCCCCTGGTTGTTCACCGGCGAGTCGAAGTCCATGCGGTTGATTGCCGGGTCGTGGTGCTGGGCGCCGGCGTTGAGCTGGTAGGAGAGCTTCCCGTCCCGCACGCGCGACTCGAATCCGACGCCGAGGGCCCGGTCCGGCACGCCAAAGTTGTGGTCCCCCGCGAACCCGCGCTCGACCCGCACGAGCGACGCGGACGAGTTCAGGAACTCTCGGCCGAACACGCTCTTGGAGTTGCCCACGTACAGCCGGCTGTCCTCGTTCTCGAATCCGGAGTAGACGAAATAGGCGTCCTTGATCTGGACCTCGTCCGACTCGAGCGACTCGCCGAAGTCGACCTCGATCTTGCCCAGCCAGTGCTCGGTGACGGTTCCCGCGATGTAGGGGCGCAGCCGGCGGAAGAGCCAGCGATCGAGGTAGGAGTCGAACTCGTCGCCGCCGTCGTTCTCGAGGCACATGATTCCGGACCCGCAGCTCGGATCCACACCCGAGTACATGGCCTGGATGCGCCCTCCGATCTCGATCTTTCTGGGGCTGTCGTCGTCCTCGTAAACCGTGATCCCGCCGAGCGCCGGCAATCCGGCGGCCAGCCCCAGTGCGACCACGGCGATTCCCCTCTGCAATCTCATTCTTTGTCCCTCCGTCTCCGCCGCCGCGGAGATCATCGAGCCGCACCGTGATGGCACGGCGGGCCACGATTCTGCGGAAGGCGTGCTAATTCTACGTGAACATTCGAGCAAGATTCGATGAACCAGCAGGTTCCGGTCCCCTCTCGGGACGAGTTGCAGAATTGAAACCGGCCGGTCGACGAGAGTCCCGGAGTGCAATCGGCGCCGCGACACCTATATTTCCCGAAGCAACTTCTCGGCAGCGGAGGCTCGCTGTTGTCCGCCCCTCTTGCCACGAAAACGGCCGTTCCGCGGCCGGGAGCCGCCCCCCCGCCGTGGGCCGTGCTGGACAGTTGCGGCACCCTGATCGCCGTCGACGGAGCCTGGAGCCGCTCGGCGGAGCCGGAAGCCCCGTTCGGCCCGGGTTTCCCGGTCGGCGGCGCCTACGCCGACCTGTGCGAGGCCTGGAACGGGCGAAAGTCGACCGAGGTCGCCGCCGCGGTCCGCGCCGTTCTCGCCGGGGAACGGCGGGAGGCCCAGGTCGAGTACGACCTGCCGGGGGACGGCGCGGCGCAGCGCCGCTCGGTCATGCGCCTGAGCTGCCTCGAGCTTCGCGGAGAGCGCCTGGTCCTCGTCCTGCACCAGCGTTCCGTCGCTCGGGGCCATCCCTCCCGGGCTCCGCGCGCCGGCGGGGCGCCGGGCCTGACCGAGGCCCGCGGGCAGGCGGTCGAAGCCCTGCGCATCAAGGCGGAGTTCATGGCCAACCTCAGCCACGAGATCCGCACGCCGATGAACGGCATCATCGGCATGACGGAGCTGGCTCTGGGCACGAAGCTCAGCGAAGAGCAGCGCGAGTACCTGCTCGCCGTGCGCTCCTCGGCGCAGTCGCTGCTCACGATCGTCGGCAACATTCTCGACTACTCCAGCGCCGAGACAGGGCGCCTGTCCTTGACCGAGGTCCTGTTCAGCCTGCGCGACGTCCTGAGCCGGACGCTCGCACCGTTCGCGCCCCGCGCGCGGGACAAGGGGCTGGCGCTGTTCCACGAGATGGATCCCGCCGTGCCCGACCTGCTCGTGGGCGATCCGGAGCGCCTGGGCGCGATCCTCAAGAACCTCGTGGACAACGCCGTGAAGTTCACCGAACGCGGCGAGGTCCGGGTGCGCGTCCTGCTCGACAGGCTCGAGGGAACCGCGGCCCACGTCCGCTTCGACGTCGTCGACACCGGCATCGGCATCGATCCTTCGCTGCACCAGCTGATCTTCGAGTCGTTCGCCCAGGCCGACGGCAGCTCGACCCGCCGCCACGGTGGAACCGGGCTGGGCCTGACCCTCTCGAGCCAGCTGGCCGAACTGATGGGGGGGCGGATCGGCGTCGCGAGTCAGGCCGGTACCGGCAGCACTTTCACGCTCACGCTGGCGCTCCGCTTCGCGGGCGGCTCCGCACGCTGCGGCCCGGACTCCGCAGGCGTCGCGGAGGAGTTCGCGCAGGACCGCCGCGCGTGCGGGGCGGCGCCGCCGGCCAGACTCGCGGTCCTCGTGGCCGAGAGCAACCCGCTGGGCCAGCGCATGATCCGCGCGGCGCTCGAGAAGGCCGGGCACCGGGTCGAGCTGGTCCAGAACGGCAAGGAGGCCGGGCTGCGGCTGCGCGCCTCGCGCTTCGACCTGGTGCTGATGGACATCGAGATGCCGGTGATGGACGGGTTCACCGCCACGGCGTCGATCCGGGAGCGGGAACGGGGCAGCGGCCGGCATCTGCCCATCGTGGCCCTGGTCGGACCGCGAACGCTACCCGATCTGGAGCGCTTCCGCCGGGCGGGGATGGACGAGGTGCTGTCCATGCCGTTCGAGGCCGACCAGCTGGAGCGGGTCATCGAGCGCGTGATGGCCGCCGACCGCCGCGCGGGGACGCGCGCATCGGGTTCGCAGGCCGTGGGGGCTCCGTTCGTCGACGCGGCCAAGCTGCTGGAGCAGGCGGGCGGCGATCCGCAGCTCGTCGCGGAGCTGGTCGCGCTGTTCATGGAGGAGCGCGCGCAGATCCTGGAACCGATCGTCCAGGCCATCGAGCAGTGCGACTCGATCGAGTTGGAGCAGGCGGCCCACAGGCTCATGGGAACGCTCGGATCGCTCGCCGCGCCGCGAGCGTCCAAGGCGGCGCACCGGCTCGAATTGATCGGACGGACCGGCGACCTCGCCGGCGCCGAGACGGCGCTGGCAGCCCTGCGCGCGGAAGTTCGGCGGCTCGAGATCGAGCTGCTGGCCATCGCGGACCGGGTGTCCGCGTGAGCAGCGCATGCGCCTGCTGATCGCCGAAGACGACCCGATCTCGAGAAGGCTGCTCGAACTGCAGCTGGAGCGAGCAAGCCACGAGGTGCTGTCGGTCAAGGACGGCGGGGCGGCCTGGGAGCTGCTGAAATCCGGAGGAGGGCCCAAGCTGGCCGTCCTGGACTGGATGATGCCCGTGATGGACGGCGTCGAGATTTGCCGCCGCGTGCGCGCGACCCCGGAGATCGGCTACGTCTACCTCATCCTGCTGACCGCGAAGACCCGGGCGGAGGATCGGGCCGAAGGGTTCCGGGCGGGAGCGGACGACTACCTGAACAAGCCGTTCGAAGCGCAGGAACTGCGGGCGCGGGTCGCCGTGGGCCAGCGCATCATCGAGCTGCAGTGCGCCCTCGAAGCGCGGGTCACCGAGCTGCGCGAGGCGGCGAGCCACGTGCATCAGCTCCAGGAGCTGCTGCCGATCTGCATGCACTGCAAGAGAATCCGCGACGACGAATCGACCTGGCAGCGGCTCGAGGTCTACGTCGAAGAGCACTGGGGGGCCACCTTCACGCACTCGCTGTGCTCGGCCTGTCTGGCCGTCCACTACCCGACCCTGGCGCGCGAACGGGAGGGCTGACGTCGCCTGGCAGGTCCGGCAGAGACCTGGCGCCCGCAGATCACATGTTCCATCATCTAGGGGAGAAACCGGGCCGATGAGCGCCACGAAAGACCAGAGCCGGGAAGGCGAGAACGCGCACGTGATCGACACCTCCGGGATGTCGCAGGGCAAGCGCGACGCGCTCGAGTTGACGGAGGCCTCGCGGGAAGGCCACTGGGAGTACCCCACGTTCGCGGGTGCTCTGTTCATGGGCGAGTTTCCGTGGGAGCTGATCTACCCCTATCCCCAGCGTCCGGAGGACCGTGACGAGCGGGGTGAAAAGTTCCTGGGCGAGTTCGAAGCCTTCCTGCGCGCGAACGTCGACCCGGACGAGATCGATCGCACCGGGGAGATTCCGGATCCGGTGATCGAGGGCCTGGCGCGGCTCGGTGCCTTCGGCATCAAGATTCCGGTGGAGTACGGCGGCCTGGGACTGTCCCAGCAGTACTACTCGCGCGCGGCGATGATCTCGGGCAGCCACTGCGCCAGCACGGCCGCGTTGCTCTCGGCCCACCAGTCGATCGGCGTCCCGCAACCGCTGCTGCAATTCGGCACCGCAGAGCAGAAGCGCCGCTTCCTGCCGCGCTGCGCACGGGGCGAGATCTCCGCCTTCGCTTTGACCGAGGAGGGCGTGGGTTCCGACCCGGCCCGCATGGAGACCACCGCCCGGCCGACGGCCGACGGCCAGCGCTTCGTGATCAACGGCAAGAAGCTGTGGTGCACCAACGGCACGCGGGCCAAGCTCCTGGTCGTGATGGCCAAGACCCCGCCCAAGATCGTGCGCGGCCGCGAGATCAATCAGATCAGCGCGTTCATCGTCGAGGCGGATGCTCCGGGTGTCGTGGTCACGCACCGCTGCCGTTTCATGGGCCTGAAAGCGCTGTATAACGCGGTGATCGAGTTCCACGACGTCGAGGTCCCACGCGAGAACATCATCGCCGGCGAGGGCAAAGGGTTGCGCGTCGCGCTGACGACCTTGAACACCGGGCGGCTGACGCTGCCGGCCAATTGCGTGGGCGGCCTGCGGGCCGCGCTCGAGATGGCCAAGCGCTGGGCCAACGAGCGCGAGCAGTGGGGCTCGAAGATCGGCAAGCATGCCGCGATCGCGGACAAGATCGCGAACATGGCCTCGATGCTCTTCGCCGTCGAGGCCATGACCTCGCTGACGTCGATCCTCGTCGACCGCAAGAAGACGGACATCCGCATCGAGGCCGCGATGTGCAAGATGTTCGCCAGCGAAGCGACCTGGGACGTCGTCTACGACACGATGCAGATCATCGGCGGCCGCGGTTACGAGACGGCCCATTCGCTGGCGGCGCGCGGCGAGTACCCCTATCCGATCGAGCGCGTCATGCGCGACCTGCGCATCAACACGATCTTCGAGGGCTCCTCCGAGATCATGCGCCTGTTCCTGGCCCGCGAGGCGATGGATCCGCACCTGCGGGCCGCCGGCGAGGCCGTGAACAGCAAGCTGCCCGCGGGCCGCCGCCTGCGGGCCGCGCTCGAGGCGGCGGGGTTCTACGCGCGTTGGTATCCCAAGCAGTGGCTGCCGTTCGGCTCCCCGCGGGTCGAGGGGCTGGCGCCCGCGCTGGCGCGGCAGGTGCGCTACGTGAAGCGCACGAGCCGCAAGCTGGCCCGCCGCATGTTCCACGCGATGCTGGGCCACGGGCCCAAGCTGGAGCGCGAGCAGATCCTGCTCAGCCGCTTCGTGGGCATCGGCACCGAGCTGTTCGCCATCGCCGCAGCGTGCTCCCGGGCGCAGCGCTGCATCGACGAGGGGCGGGGTCGTCAGGAAGTGCTGGCGCTGGTCGACCATTTCTGCCGCGGGTCGCGGCAGCGGGTCGCCGACCAGTTCCGCGGCATCGGCCACAATCACGACGGTGTGGGCTATGCCCTGGCCCAGAGCGTCTTGGGCGGCGCGGGCGCGTGGATGACGACCGAGAGCGTGGGCCAGCACGGGCCCGACGTGGCTGCGGGCGACGACGCCCGCCCGCGCGCCGTCGCCGGCTGACGCAGATCCACGGGCGGCCTCGGGGCGGCGGTCGGGCCCGCGCTCAGCGCCCCGTGATGGCGCCGATGCCCGTGATCGCCTCGCCGAGAATCAGGCCGTGGATGTCGTGCGTTCCCTCGTAGGTGTAGACGGACTCCAGGTTGGCCATGTGCCGCATCGAGTGGTATTCGACGAGGATCCCGTTGGCTCCGAGCAAGCGGCGGGCCTCGCGCGCCACGTCGCAGGCCATGCTGACGTTGTTGCGCTTGGCCAGCGAGATCTGGGTGTGCTTGACCGCGCCGCGGTCCTTGAGCCGCCCGAGCTGGATGCACAGCAGCTGGGCCTTGGTGATCTCGGTCAGCATCTCGACCAGCCGGATCTGCTGGATCTGGAAGCCCGCCAGCGGACGATCGAACTGGGTCCGGGTCAGGGCGTAGCTCAGCGCCTCGTGGTAGCAGGCCATCGCCGCGCCCACCGCCCCCCAGGCGATGCCGTAGCGCGCCTGGTTCAGGCATGTCAGCGGACTCTTCAGGCCCGACGAGCCGGGCAACAGGTTGGCCGCGGGCACGCGGACGTCTTGCAACGAGATCTCGCTCGTGTCCGAGGCCAGCAGCGACAGCTTGCCCGACTGGTCCTTGGCCACGTAGCCGTCGCGCTCGGTTTCCACGATGAAGCCGCGGATCGACTGCGAATCGCCGAGATCGCCGGTCTTGGCCCAGATGATGGCCACGTCCGCCAGCGAACCGTTCGTGATCCACATCTTGGTGCCGCTCAACACCCAGTCGCCGCCGTCCCGGACGGCCCGTGTAGTCATCCCTCCCGGGTCGGACCCGTGGTCGGGCTCGGTCAGGCCGAAGCACCCGATCGCTTCCCCGCGGGCCAGCTTCGGCAGCCAGCGCTCCCGCTGCGCGTCGTCACCGAAGGCCAGAATCGGGTGCATCACCAGGGAGCTTTGCACGCTGGCGAACGAGCGGATTCCCGAGTCTCCCCGCTCCAGCTCCTGCATCAGCAGGCCGTAGGCGACGTTGTTCAGATCGGCGCAACCGTAGCGAGCGGGCATGTTCGCGCCAAAAACGCCCAGTTCCGCCAGCTGCGGAACCAGCTCGCGCGGAAAGCGGCGCGAGACGTAGCATTCCCCGACGACCGGAATCAGCCGATCGTCGACCCACTCGCGGATCGTGTCCCGCACGGCTCGCTCGTCTTCGGAGAGCAGGGAATCCGCGTCGAGGAAGTCCACGCCCGAGAACTTGGTCACTTCGCACGCTCCTTCGATCTCGACCCCTCGCGGGACGAGCGCATCGCACTCCTCAACGGTCGCTCCACTGCGGATCGCGCTTGGCCAGGAAGGCCTGCAATCCCTCGGCGGCGTCCGCGGTCGACATCAGCTCCTCGAGGTACAGCCGCTCGACCGCGGCGAGCCGGCTGCGGAAGCGTTGTGCGAAACCGGAGCGGACGGCGCGCAACGCGAGCCGCAAGCTGGAAGCCGAGCGCGGCAGCAGGTGCTCCGTCGCGTAGGCCAGGGCGGCTCGCCCGGGGTCGTCGGCCGACTCGTCCACGAGCCCGATGCGCAGGGCCTCGTCGGCCGACACGGACCTCCCGCTCAGGCACAGATCCTCGGCGCGGCTGAGCCCCACGCGTTCCGCGAGCGCCACCGAGGCCACGGGGGCGAATACGCCCAGGGCGATCTCCGGCTGCCCGAGGCGGGCGTCCGGCGCGGCGAACAGTCGGTTGCAGAAGGCGGCCAGCTCGAGGCCGCCACCCAGGCACTGGCCGCGGACCGCGGCCAGCGTCACCACCTCGGCCTCGAGCATCAGCTCGAACAGCCGGTGGAAGCCCCGGATCATGGGCTCGTACTTCCCCGGCAGGTGCTCTTCGACGCTGGCGCCGAAGGAGAAGTGAGGTCCGTCGGCCTCGAGCAGGATCGCCTTGAGCCCCGGCTGCTCGCGGGCCTCGGCGAAGTACGAGCACAACAGCCCGGTCTTCTCCATGTCCAGGATGTTGGCCTTCGGCGTGGCCAGCACGATGCGCCACAGCGCTCCGTCCGCGAGCCGCTCGAGCCGCACGGGCGCCGCTCCCGGCCGTTCGCCTGCCTTCACGAGGACCTCCTCCGCCGAGGTTCGAGCCACGATCTCGAGCGCCAATCAAGATACAGGAGCCGAGCGGGACGCGTGGGGCGGTCGGTGGAGGAATTGTAATTTCGTCGATTGGGATATTTCTGGCTGGCCAAAGGTGGCCCCGCGCGGTAAGAACTACCCCACGATGACGGGTGTGCCCGGCAGAGGGAGGAAGAGCATGCAGGCGCGCCGATGGACAGGGGTCGTGTTCGCCGTAGGCATCGTGGCCACGGCCGCTCCGGTCCCCGCGGGAGGCCTCCCGGCCCCCTTCACCGAAGAGGCCCTGGCCCGCGGTCTCGACTACCCCATGGCCGCTTACCCCCAGTCGATGGGCTACGTGGGCCAGGGTTCGGGTTTCGTCGATCTCGACAGTGACGGCGATCCGGACATCGTGGTGATAGGCCGGGCCAACGGGCGTGTCGGCATCTTTCAGAACGTGGGGGGCGGCAACTTCGTCGAGCACACGTCGACGAGCGGCCTGCCGACCCTGATCCAGCAGGAGGGCTTCGCGGCCGCCGACTACGACGGCGACGGCTTCCTCGACCTGTACATCACCCAGGCCAACAACCGCCCCAACTACTTGATGAAGAACAACGGGAACTTCACCTTCACGGACGTCACGCTACAGAGTGGGACGAGCAACGGCCAGCAGATCAGCACGGGCCCCACCTGGGGCGACTACAACAACGACGGTTGGCTCGATTTTTACGTTTGCAACTATGGCACCTTCAACGCGCTGTACAGGAACAACGGCAACGGCACGTTCACGAACGTGGCCGGTCTTTTGGGCGTGACCGGGGGAACGGCGCTGTCGTTCCAGACCGTGTGGAGCGACTACGATCGCGACGGCGACGTCGACCTGTACCTCTCGAACGACCGGGCCCCCCTCGGCTTTCCCAAGAACATGCTGTGGAGGAACAACGGGGGCCTGTCCTTCACCGACGTGTCGATCGCGTCAGGGGCCAACGTTTCCGTGTACTCGATGGGGATCGGGGCGGGCGACGTCGACAACAACGCCTACCCCGACTACTACGTGACCAATATCAACTCCGTGGACGGCACGGGCGGCGCGGTCGAGTACGACGGGATCAACCCGCTGCTGTTGAACCAGGGGAACGGGACGTTCACCGAGGCCGCCGAGAGCTGGGACGTCGACCACAGGATAACGTCCTGGGCCGCGATCTTCTTCGATTGGGACAACGACGGCTACGAGGACCTCTACGTCAACAATCAGTTCGAGCCGAACAGCTTCTACGACTGCAACGGAACGCCCACCTGCACCGAGATAGCGAGCCAGGTCGGCGTGCGGGCCGCCTTCGATCCCGTTTACAACCTGCAGACCGATCCTCCGGAGATCGCCTCGTATAACGCGGCGGTGGCCGACGTCGACGGGGACGGCGACATGGACCTGCTGGTGAACAACCTCGGCCATCGCGCCGAGCTGTTCATCAACCACGAGGGCCAGACGCGCAACTGGGTGCGCTACGAGATCGTGGGCCTGCACCCCAACCGCTTCGCCATCGGCGGGAGCATCCTGACGACGGTGGGCAGCCAGACCAAGTTCAGCGAAGTCTACGCCGGAGGCAACGGGTACCTGGGCCAGAACGAGCTGACACTGCACGTCGGGCTCGGCGCCGCCACCAAGGTGGACCAGGCCCTGGTCCGCTGGCCTGGCGCAGGCCCGCTGCGAACGCTCACGAATCTTCCGGCGAATCAAAGATGGAAGATCTATGCCCCGGCCCGCCTGTGCGATTCGGACGGGGACGGCGTGGACCACGACGACTTCGAGAATTTTGCGGGTTGCTTCCTGGCCGGTTTCAGCCCCGGATGCGAGATGATGGACTTCGATGGCGACAGCGGGATCGGCATCGACGACCTCGACGAGTGCTTCGTCGCTTCACCCGCGGATTGCAACGGCAACGGCACCGAGGACCTGACGGAGATTGTGCTCGATCTCGGGCTCGACCTCAACGACGACTTCGTCATCGATTGCTGCGCCGGCCCGCCGCCGACCAAAGAACCGAACCCCGTCGGCCACACGCTGCTCGTGAAAAAGAACGGCTCCAACCACCCGGTCCTGACCTGGTCGGCGCCGCCCGCAGACGCCACGCATGCCGTGGCGACTTCCTACAACGTGTTCCGGTCGGCGGGGGACGGCTTCGGAGTCCTGGCCACCGTGGGCGGGACGACGCACACCGATTCGAGCCCGACGCCCGGCGCCCTGTACGCCTACCTGGTTTCGGCGCGCAACGGCTGCGGCTCGAGCGGGGAAGAACCCTTTTGATTCGGAAAGGGTGGTCTAGCGTCCGAAAAAACCGCGCTTCTTGGCCTCGAGGGTGGCGTCCGCCTCGGAGGCCGACCGGACCTGCAGGTCCTTGAGGCGGGAGGTCGCCCGCTCGAGCTTGGTCTCGTACTCCTTGCGCAAGACCTGGATCTGCTCCGCGAGCCGGGCGTTTTCCTGCCGTAGCGCGTCGAGCTGCTCCTGGCCTTGCCCGCCGAGTCGGCCGAGCTGGCGGCGCAGCTCGGAGATCTCGAGGTCACGTCCGCCGATCTCCTCGCTGTGACGAGCCTGCAGGTCGTCGTAGTGCTTCTTGACTTCCTGCAGCTTCAGGATCTTGGAAAAGTCGCTGGTCGATTCGGCCATGGGTTCTCCCTCCTCCGTGCCTCCGGCACCCACGAGCTTGCGCAGCAGCAGGTCCAGCTCGCCCGGCTTCGTGCTGACGCCGAGGCCCGCCTCGCGCGAGATCGTGCCATGCACGATCAGGGACGCCAGCGACTGGTTCATCGTCTGCATGCGGTGGTAGGCTACCGAGCTCTCGATCGCTTCGTGGACGGCCTGGTAGTCCCCTTCGAGGATCAGCCTGGAGATCTGTGGCGTCCGGCGCAGGATCTCCACGGCGGCGACCATGCCGGTTTGGTCGGCGCGCGGGACGAGCTGCAACGAGACCACGGCCTCGAGGCAGGCGGCGAGCTGCTGGCGGACCTGCCGATGGTTGTTCTCCGGGAACGACGTGATGATGCGGTCGACCGTCTGGACGGCGTCGTTCGTGTGCAGCGTTGAGAACACCAGGTGGCCGGTCTCGGCGGCCGTGAGCACCGTCCGAATCGTCTCCTCGTCGCGCATCTCGCCGACCATGATCACGTCAGGATCCTGGCGCAGCACGTTGCGCAGGGCGGCCGAGAAGTTCGGCGTGTCGATGCCGATCTCGCGCTGGCTGACCGAGCCCAGGTCGTCGTTGATCAAAAACTCGATCGGGTCTTCGATGGTGACGACGTGATGGCAGCGTGTGTCGACCACGCGCTGGACCATCGCGGCCAGCGTCGAGGACTTGCCGGAGCCGGTCGGACCCGTGATCAGCACCAACCCTTGCGACACGTCGCAGAACTCGCCGAGTATGGACGGCAGGCCCCAATCGTCCAGCCCAGGAAAGTCGAAGGGCACCCGGCGGAACACCGCGGCCCGGGTGCCGCGCTGGCAGAAAACCGACGCCCGAAAGCGCGAACATCCGGGGACGCCGTAGCCGAAATCGATCGCCATCTCGCGCTCGAGACGCGAACGCAGGTGGGTCGGGATCAGCGGATCCAGCAGGCGCACGATGGTCGCGGGATCGAGAGCGGTGGCGCCGAGGGGGGCCAGCAGACCGTTGATCCGCACCAGCGGGGGTCGGCCGGGCTTCAGGTGCAGGTCGGAGCCCTGGCTCTTGACCAGGTCACGCAGCAACTCGTCGAGCTGAGCGGTCGCGTCGCTCGTGGCCGCCGGTCGATCGCAGTCCTGGAGCAACACAGTTCGAAATATGGTGGCGCCGCCCCCCCCGGTCAACCCGGCGACAAATCGCGGCCACGGCGTGGCTCGACCGCCGGCGATCCGTCAACTGGCCTGGTCGATCAGGGCGTCCTCGGTGCAGGTCTCGCCGTCGTGGCCCAGCCGCACCGGCCGGCTGCCGCGCCGCGTCTCCAGGCGCACGGGTCGTTTCCACAGGGTGGCCAGATTGGCCAGCACGTCGCGGGCCCAGTCCCAGCGCAGATCGACCCCGACGTGCCGGTGCGCGAGACACAGCTCGCCGCGGTTGCCGAAATTGGCGTCGACCAGCTCGATCACCGGCCGGCCGCCGTTCGTGACCTGCAGCAGCAGGGCCTGCTTGACCTCGCCGAACTCCCGCGACGAGACCTGCGAGCGCTTGGTCTTGGGATCCTCCTTGGACACGAACAGCCGGTGCTGTTCGCAGAACTCCGGCGTGAGGAACTCATCCAGGAACGTGGCGTCGCAGTGCACCCGTCGCACCTCGAAGATCTTTTCGCGACCCAGACCCAGCTTGCGGTCCCATGCGGCTCGCGCGGCCATCGTCTCGCAGTGCTCCCACTCCGAACCGAACTGCCCCATGTCCCAGCGCCGTTCGATGTCCCGGAACAGCTCGAGGCCCAGCTTGTAGGGGTTGAGCCGCCCGGGCTGGGTGGTCATGGTGCCCGCGTGGTGGTCGGCGTAGTCGATGACGTCGGCATCCGACAGCATGTGTTGGGTCATGATCCGACTGTGCCAGTAGGAAGCCCAGCCCTCGTTCATGATCTTGGTCTGCATCTGGGGCAGGAAGTAATAGGACTCCGCCCGGATGATGCCGAGAATGTCGCGCTCCCAGTTCTCGAGCGGTGCGTGCTGCAGAATGAACGCCAGCACGTCCCGCTCCGGCTGCGGCGGGAAACGCTTGGCCGCGTGGGCCCTGGCCTCGCGCTGCTTGCGCTGCTGCTCGAGGTAACGCGGCGGGTTCACGTGGGGGTCCATGTACTCCTTGGCCGGCATCCGGCCGTCTGCAGGCGTCTCGACTTCCTCGTCCTCGGCGCGCTCCGGACGCGGCGCGCCTCGGAACACGGAGGCCGGATCGATCAAGTCCTCCACCGAAAGACAGGCGTCGATGAAGCGCTCGACCCGATCCACGCCGTGGCGGTCCTGATGGCGGCGCACGTGCGTGGCGTGGTTGGCCATCTCGTCGACCATCTTGCGGTTGGTGTGGGCGAAGTAGAAGTTGTTGCGGAAGAAGTCGGCGTGGCCGTAGACGTGGGCCATGACCAGCTTCTGATCCAGCGTCGTGTTGCCTTCGAGCAGATAGGCGTAGGTCGGGTCGTTGTTGATCACCATTTCGTAGATCCGGTGCAACCCGTATTCGTAGCTCTTGGAGACCTGGTTGTATTCCATGCCGAAGCGGTAGTGCGGGTAGCGCGTGGGAAACCCGCCGTAGGCCGCCAGGGCGTTCATCTGGTCGTAGTCGACGACCTCGAAAACGGTGCGGTAAAAGGTCAGACCCAGCCGCCGTGCGTGCTGTTCGATCTGCTCTTGAGCCCGGACCAGCTCCGGCGTCAGGGGTCGCAGCTTCATCTATCTACCCCGCCCCAGCAGGGACTTGATCGAGTCGACGATGGCGTCGCGGTCCGTGATGCGCGAGAGCGCGACCCGCTCGTCGGCCGCGTAGCGCGATTGCAGGGCCTCGAAGAAATCGCCGCTGGTGCCGTAGCTCTCGACCTGGCCGTAGCCGAACAGGTTCAAGGCCGGCAGCAGTCGCTCGCGCAGCATGTCCAGGCACTTCTCGGTATCCTGCCGGCTGTAGTTCTCCCCGTCGCTGAAGTGGAACAGGTAGACGTTCCAGTCCCGAGGCGGGTAGCGTTCGGTGACGATGCGCGAGCACAGCTCGTAGGCCGAGGAGATGACCGTGCCGCCGGATTCGCGAACGCGAAAGAACGTGTCGCGATCGACCTCCTTCGCCGCCGCGTCGTGCACGATGTACACCGAGCGGGTTCCCTGGTAGTGGCTGCGGATCCAGGTGTCGAGCCAGAAACTCTCGATGCGCACGAGGTCCTTCTGATCGGCCCCCATCGAGCCCGAAACGTCCATGACGTAGACGATCACGGCGTTGGCGCTGGGCGTGGGCTTCGGCTTCCACGAGCGGTAGCGGCGGTCGGCGCGGTCGACGACGACCCGCGGCGCCTGCGCATCGTAGGTTCCGCCGATGATCATGCGCCGCAGCGCGTGCCGGTACGAGCGCTTGAAATGCCGCAGCGATTCGGGCCCCACCGTCGAGATGCCGGAGTAGTGGCCGCCGCTCGCCTCCAACTCGTCGCGTCCTCGCGGACGGATGCGCGGCAGCTCCAGGGCCTCACCCAGCATCGTGGCCAGCTCCTCGATCGAGAACTCCGCCTCCAGGATGTGCTGGCCGGGCTCGTTGCCGGCGGTCCGGCCGCCTCCGTCGCTGCCGTCGCCCTGGCCCAGGCTCTGCCCGCCCGGATCGTGGACGAAGTGCGGCATCTCCAGGTGCGGGATGGGGATCGACACGACGCGCTGGCCCTCGCGGCCCAGCATCTCGTGGCGCCCCAGGTGCTTGCGCAACTCGTCTCGAACGCGGCCGCGGACGATCTGGCGGAAGCGGTTGACGTCGGAACGGATCTTGGACACGTCTTCCCCCGCCGGCCCCGGTTCAGCGCTCCTTGACGTCACCGCGAGCGAAGATGCTCGCCACGAAGTGCAGGACGTCGGTGGCGCAGGAATCACAGTAGCGGTAGTCCCGCACCAGCCGGCCCTTGACGATGTCGATCTTCTCTTGCGTGTCCCGGTCCACCACGCTCGACACCAGGCGGGTGAGCTTGATCGAGTCCTTCTGGTCCTCGAACAGTTTCAGCTCGAGCGCCTTTTGCAGCCGCTCGTTGATGCGGTAGTCGAACTTCTTGTCTTCCAGCGCCAGGGCGCCGATGTAGTTCATGATCTCGCGGCGGAAGTCGTCCTTGCGGCTCTCGGGAATGTCGATCTTGTCTTCGATCGAGCGCATCAGGCGCTCGTCGGGCTCCTCGTCCTGCCCGGTGTAGGGGTTGCGCACGCGCTCTTTCTGGGTATAGGCCTTGACGTTGTCGACGTAGTTCGAGCACAGGCGGGACATGGCCGCCTCGTCGGCCGCGATGGCGCGCTGCACCTCGTTCTTGACGATGTCCTCGTACTCGGTGCGCACCTCTTCCAGGAGCTCCTTGTAGCGCTGCCGCAGCTCCTCGCTCGTGATCAGGGCGTGATGGCGCAGGCCGGATTCCAGCTCATTGATGACCATGAACGGGTTGATGCAACGCTCGTTGAGGTCGGAGACCAGCGCGTTCGAAATCTTGTCCTGCACGTAGCGGGGCGAGATGCCGTCCATCCCCTCCCGCTCGGCAATCTTGCGCAGCTCCTTGACGTTGTCCTCGGTGTAGCCGGGCAAGGACTTGCCGTTGTACAGCTTCATCTTCTGCATCAAGGTCAGGTTGTGCTTCTTGGGCGGCTCGATGCGGGTCAGGCAGGCCCACATTGCGGCGATCTCGATCGTGTGGGGTGCGATGTGCTTGCCCCGGATCTTCCGCGGGTTGTAGTCCTTCTCGTAGATCTTGACTTCCTCGTCCAGCTTGGTGATGTACGGGATGTCGACCTTGACCGTGCGGTCCCGCAACGCCTCCATGTACTCGTTGTTCTGCAGCCGCCGGTACTCCGGCTCGTTGGTGTGGCCCAGGATCACTTCGTCGATGAAGGTCTGTGGGAACTTCTTGGGCTTGATCAGGTGCTCCTGACTCGCGCCGAGCAACTCGTACAGGAAGGCGACGTCGAGCTTGAGCACCTCGATGAACTCGATCATCCCGCGATTGGCGATGTTGAACTCGCCGTCGAAGTTGAAGGCGCGCGGGTCGGTGTCTGAGCCGTACTCGGCGATCTTGCGATAGTTGATGTCACCGGTCAGCTCGGTCGAGTCCTGGTTCTTCTCGTCCTTGGGCTGGAACGTGCCGATGCCGACGCGATCCTGGGCGCTCAGCAGCAGGCGGCGGACCTGCACGTGCTGGATCACGCTGGCCCAGTCGCCGTCGTAGCGGCTGGAGAGATCGCGGTACTCCTGGCGACAGAAGGGGCACAGCTCGCCATCGATGCGCACACGGAAGTCGGCGGGGGCGCGGCCGGAGTTCAAGCTCTCCTCGAAGATCGGCCGCAACTGGTAGGTCACGAGGTGCAGCGGCTCCTCGTGCATCGGGCAGGGCACGACGCTCTCGGGCTTGTTGCGGTCCCGCAGCCAGCCGAAAGTGTAAAGCGCGCCCGCCGGTTGGCGCGAGTAACCCTCGAGGCCGCTCTTGAGCAGGCGGGCGATCGTGCTCTTCGAGGAGCCGACCGGACCGTGGAGCAGGATGACACGCCGTTCCGTGCCGTAGCGCTGCGCCGCGCTCTTGAAGATGTTGACCAGCTTCATCAGGGCGATGTCCAGCCCGTAGATCGCGTCGGTACCGTCACGGTCCGGGTCGTCGAAGAACTTGTAGTGGACGATCTTCTTCTTGTTGTCGACGTATTCCCGCGTTCCGTAGGACAGGATCATGTCGTAGATCCGCTCGAACGCTGTGCGGGCGATCTTGGGATCCGCCTTGACCAGGTCGAGGTACTGCGAGAACGAGCCGGTCCAGTGCAGCTCGCGATAGCGATCGAGATCGAGCGCCTGCCTGGCCTTGCCGATGATGTCCTGGCCGTTGCTCATGGCAGCATCCTCCGTACCTGCCCGCGGTTCTGCGTCTTGGGGCGGCGTCCATGCGCCGGGGCCGCAACACCTAGAACCTAGGCCCGGCTCGTCCGGCCGTCAATCGCTCTCGACCACGACGTCATCGCGCTGCCGGCACTCTCGACGCCCTCCCGCAGTGCGCCGCTGAGCAGTCCCCCGCTTTGGTTGCACGGCGCGTGCCGGAGCGGCAGGATCCGCTCGACTCCAGGGCCCGCGGCGCGGGCGGCGGTCCGCATCGTCACGGGCTCGCGACGATTCTTGGCAAAATGGTGCATATGGACCGCCGGCGAAGGTGATGCGGCCTTCGGGTGGCGTCCCTCCGGCCGGCGCGAGCGTGTCCCCGAGCGAGGTCAATTCGGCGCAGCCGAGCCGCAGGCGGAAGCCCCCGGGTGGACTGGGTCGATCTCCCATCGCATCGACGGTCGGACGGCGCCGCCGACGAGCCCGTGTACCAAGGCCCTCCATGCATGCTGCCGCGCGCGGGATCGTGCACGAGCGGCTCCGGCCGGAGCCGCTTCGCTTCGCGGCCCCGGGCGACTCAATCGAGATCGCAGGCGTCGCCCACGCCGTCGCCGTCGCTGTCCGTCTGGCTGACGTTGAAGTGGCTCGGGCAATTGTCGCAGGCGTCGCCTATGAAGTCCTGGTCCTGGTCGGCCTGGCTCGGGTTGTAGACCTCCGCGCAGTTGTCGGCGTCCTGACTGCGGATGGCCAGCTCGGGGAACAGCACCAGGTCGGTGGAGGGCTGTGCGACGTTCCAGACGCCGATGGCCAGCACGTTGATTCCGTCGTGCAGTGCCGGGAGGGCGACGCCGGAGACGTTCAGCGGAGGATCGAGCAGCGGCTGCTGGCCGTTGCTGGATTCGTGGGGCAGGGAGACGGTGTTCCAGTCGAGCGCCTGCCCCTTGGGCAACTCCACCGAGCGGAGGATCTCGGTGCCGTTGATCCAGGCGGCGAAGCCGTCGTCCCGGTCGGCCGCGAGGAGCAGCTGCGACACGCGTTCCGCGCTGTCGACGAAGAACCGCGCCCGCGTGTAGATCGAGGCCGTGTTCGAAGGCACCGTGGTTTCGATGAACGCGTTGGCATTCTGGGCCCCCCCGACGTCGTACCCCACGCCGTAAATCCCCGGCGTCCACGAGGCGTCCGGGAAGCTCTCGTGGGTCCAGCTCAGCGCGAGGCCCGGGTCGGCGCCGTTGGCCAGGTAGCGCATCTGCGCGGCGCGGTTGATCGACAGCCGTGGCACGAGCACCAGGTCGTCCGGGGGCGGCACGAACGGCAGATGATTCCAGACGCCGATGGCCAGCACGTTGTTCCCGTCGTGCAGGACGTTCGACGCCGCCGCGCTGATGTCGATCAGCGGCCCGTAGACCGGCAGGGCAGCGTTGCTCGATTCGTGCGAATCGGGCTGCGCGTTCCAGGTGATCTGGCCCGACGGCATTCCGGGGGAGCGATAGACCTCGAGCCCGTTGATCCAGACCACCACGCCGTCGTCGTAGTCGAGGCCCAGAAAGACGTCGCTGACGGCGCCGACGTCGGCGATGGCGAACGTGGCCCGCGTGTACACGGAGATCGCGCCCACCGGCACGCTGGTCGCGATCAGGCTCGCGGCGCCCGAGACGGCCTCGTAACCCACGCCGTAGCTCCCGGCCGTCCACCCCGAGGCAGGGAAGCCCTCGACCGTCCAGGACAGTCCCAGACCGGGGTCGGAGGTGTTCACGAGATAGACCATCGGCGACCCGAATTGCACGAGCACCGTCTCGGCCGCCGCGGCGAACTCGGTCGTGGTCTGGAGTTCTCCGCAAAGCCCGGCGCACACGCCGTCACCGTCGATGTCGTCCTCTGGGTCGCCCGGGCAGGGATCGCAGGCGTCGCCCTGCCCATCTCCGTCCGCGTCCTCCTGGCCCGGGTTCGCGATGTCGAGACAGTTGTCGGCGGCGCCGGTCACGAGGTCCCCGTCCGCGTCGTTGTCGGGATCGGCGGGAAACGCGTCCGTCACGCAGCCCTTGTTCGGGAAACCCGGATTGCCGAGCCCGTCGCCGTCCGTGTCCGTGCAGGGGTCGCAGGCGTCGCCCAGCCCGTCGGCGTCGAGGTCGCTCTGACCGGGGTTGGCCGCGAGCGGACAATTGTCGAAGGTGTTCAACACGCCGTCGGCATCGGCATCCGGGTCGCAGACGTCACCGCTGCCGTCCTGATCCAGGTTCTCCTGGCCCGGATTGAAGACGGTCGGGCAGTTGTCGCAGGCCGTGCCGACGAAATCCCAATCGGGGTCCACTTGGGTGCCATTGGGAGTCAGCGGACAGTTGTCGGTCTTGTCCTTCTTGCCGTCGCCGTCGCTGTCGATGTCCGTGCCCGGTGAGGGTTTGGCGCAGGCGGGCAGGGGCAGGTACGGGACGCCGGAACTGTTCTGACCCGCCGGACCCTCGCCGCATTCGTTGCGTCCGGCGACCAGGTAGTAGAACCCGGTGCCGGCGGCCGGCAGCTGCCCGTCCGTCTTCGTCGTTCCCGGGTTGTTCGCGTGGAAGCAAGCCGCGTTGTAGGCGAAGGGCTGTCCGGTCGCGAACGTGCCGCGATAGGTGTTGGACATGTGCCCCTGGAATGCGCGCGTCCAGCGCAGCGTCGTTCCGCCGACCTTGTCCAGCCGCAGCGTGTTGCCGAGCTGCCACGGGAGGTCGGTCATCGACACATTGTTTTTCTTGCAGTCGCACTCGTTGCCCTTGGGATCGCCGTCATCGTTGTCCTGCAAGGGGTTGGGGATCAGCGGGCAGTTGTCGCTGCCATCCGGGACCCCGTCGAGGTCGTCGTCGCTGTCACAGGCGTCGCCGATGCCGTTTCCCGTTCCGTCGCGCTGATCCGGGTTGTAGGTCAACGGACAGTTGTCGTCGCAGCCGTTCACGTCGATTTCGTCGATGCGCCAGAAATAGGCGGTGCCTCCCACCAGCTCGGACGGATTGAAGGAGGTCGTGGCGCTACGGGTCTGGTACTCGGTCGAATCCGGTGTGCTGTCCGTACCGAAGTAGACGTCGTGCCAGTCGGCCCCCGAACCGGCATTCCAGCTCAGCAGCACCTCGGTGTCGACGCCCGTCGCGTTGTGCGGTGGAAGGGGGTTCGTGGCCGGCCCGTTGGCCGTCGGCACCGCCGCCCGGCCCCCCGAGCGCGGAGCGGGCTCGAGGCCGCGGAGCGCGGCCCCCGCCCGCCGGCCTGCGGGCCGGTCGTCGCCGCGGGACGCGGCGCTGGCCGCCGCCGTCGTGAATTTCCAGACGGAGGAGGCGATGATGGTCTTGGGGCAGGGCGAGGCGCCGCCGTCATCGGGGACGCCGTCGTTGTCGTCGTCGGCGTCGCAGACGTCACCCAGGGCGTCGCCGTCGTTGTTGGCCTGGGACGAGTTGGAGTTCGTCGGGCAGTTGTCGCAGGCGTTGCCCCAGGCATCGCCGTCCGTGTTCTGCTGTGACGGATTGGTGTGCGCCGGGCAGTTGTCCATGGCGCCCGCCTTGGGCGGCTTGAAGCCAGCCCCCGCGCACCAGCCGTCCAGATCCTGGTCGTCGTAGGGATCGCCTGGGCAGAGATCGCAGGCGTCGCCCGCGCCGTCTCCGTCGGAATCCGTCTGGCTGGGGTTGGAGTGAACCGGACAGTTGTCGACGGCGTGGCACAGGCCGTCGCCGTCGGGGTCGTTGAGCACGTCCCCCAGACACGGATCGCAGGCGTCGCCGAGACCGTCCCCATCCTCGTCGGTCTGGGCCGCGTTGCTGGCAGCCGTGCAGTTGTCGCAGGCATTGCCGACCCCGTCCCCGTCGGAATCCGTCTGGCTGGGGTTCGAAGTGAACGGACAGTTGTCCACGTTGCCGCAGTCCAGATCGAGGTCGACGTCGTTGAAGGGATCGTTGGGGCAGGCGTCGCACGCGTCCCCCAGGCCGTCGGCATCGGTGTCCACCTGCCCGACGTTGGCCACCGCGGGGCAGTTGTCCTGTTGATCGCAGATCCCGTCGCCGTCGGCGTCCGGCACCGAGCACGTGCCCTGGGAGCCGATCTCGCGCAGCGGCCCGAAATCCTGCTGCAGCGTTCCGGCCGCGAAGACGTTCGGCGCGCCGAAGGTGCTGGACGTGCCGTCGTTGTACGCGGCGAAGGGCGTGATGTAGGGCGCCGGATCCTCCTCGAGCTTGAAGACCTCGTCGTTGCCCACCCCGGAGACCGGCTTGACGCCCTCGCCGGCCGGGCCGAACACGACCTGGCCCAGCGCGTCCTTGATCGTCAGTTGCCAACTCTGGTGCGACACGCTGAAGTCGGCCGGCGTGATGAACTGTCCTCCGGCGCCGGCGGCGGCCTGGAAGTTGATCCACCAGTCGCCCGTCAACTGGTCGAAGCCGGCGTCGTCCGGCAGAACCTCCGAGACGGTGATGATGGTGCCGGCCCGCAGGTCGGCCAAGAGCGAGTTCTGGGACAACGTCAGCGTCTGGGTCACTTGCCCCGGACCGCCGGTGTCGTCGGTCAGCACGAGCTTGAAACCCCGCGCGTCGAGGTGATCCTGCGTCACGACCAGCTCGAACCAATCGCCGCCGTTGCCCAGGATCTGGCCCCAGTACGAATCGGAGTTGCCATTGTCCAGCACCTTGGTCGGGGCCACGGCGTTGTACTCGTTCAGGATCAGCGGGCTGGCCGGCACGGCGTTGGCCGCCTCGGGGGTCACGATCGAGAAGACGCGCTGCTCCGCCTTGCCGTCGGGGAAGCGGCCGTAGGCGTAATCGACCGGCATGGTCCCGTAGCTCAGATAATCGACCAGCGTCCCGTTTGAAAGGTACAGGCCGACGAATCCGCCCAGCGGATTGAGCACGAAGCTCGCGTGCGGGGGCAGCGGACCCTCCGCCGTCTCGCCGTCGGCCCACACCAGGAGCCAGCAGCCCCCGCAGAGTTGGGCCCCTGACGGGAACGGCCACATCAAGGGGGTCCCCATCGAGTTCGACAGGTACAGTCCGCCGAGCGGGATCGTCGCTTGCGAGCCGTTGTGCAGCTCGATCCACGCATCGAAATCACCCGCATTGTCCTGGTTGACCGCGGCATTGTCCGGCAATACCTCGTTGACGTACAGGTCGGGGATCGTCGACAGCGTGGCCGACATGCTGTTCGGGGCGCCGGGAGTCCCACCCGGGACCGCGCTGGCGGCCCAGTTGGCGATCTTCTCGCTGCCCTGCTTGAGGTCCACGAGCTCGAGCGACCTCCCGCCCGTGGTCGCCGGCCAGGGGGCCACGTCGTCGTAGGCCACCGACGAGACGACGCCGCCGAACGGATTGCGCAGCGTCAGCGCCTCGCCTGTGAGCGCCAGCCCGCCTTTGTACTCGGCCGCCACGAACTTGCCGCCGCCGTAGGTCGTGCGGAACTGCGGATCGTTGCGGACAAACACCACGTACCCCTTGGGCAGGACGACGGTCCCCGGGGGGATGGTCAGGCCCACCCCGTCGAGGCGCCAGCCCGTGAGGTCCACCGCCAGCGTCGGCGACGGGTTGTACAGCTCGACGTATTCGTCGCCGGCCCCCCCGAGCGGCGCGAACATGATCTCGCTGATGAGTATCTTCGGATTCGGCGCCTGGGCCGGGGGGATCTCGTCCGTGCACACGCTATGCGTCTGGAGCAAATGTATCCGCCGCGGCTCCAAGAACTCGCTCTTCAGGATGTCGATCGCCGTCGGCAGGTCCTGGGGAGTTCCCGGCTGCTCCCAGGGCTGGAGCGCATCCAGCGCCGCCTCGGGGGCGATCAGCGGGGCCAGTGCGTCGAGCCGCGATTCGTAGTGCCCTTCGACCAGCAACTGGTCCGAGAGCGTCCGCAGCCGCCTGTAGTACATCTTGCGGATGGCGTCGTCCGCGAGCAGGCGGTCGAGCAGCCTGTTCCACTTGTCGTCCACCTTGCGGTGGTTGAAGGTCCCGAACAGCGGATGGCTCGGGGCGATGTAGCTGGCGAGCCCATCGAGCCCGTCGTCGTCGGCCCACAGCACGTCGCTGAACGCCGTCGTTCCGTCGAAGTTCTTGCCCAGGGTCAGGTCGAGGTCCCAGGCGAAGACGGCCCAGCGTCGGGTTCCCGCGACGTCCCGATACAGGAAGTAGTTCTTCGCGACGTGGTCGTTGTTGTGCAGGATCGTCTGGACGCCCAGGTAGTTGATCGTCGCGGGGAGGTCGAGATTGTCGTAGAGGAAGGTGGTCGCCGCCGGTCCGGCCGGCTGGTTCACCCCCTGGATCAACTGCTCCAGCTCCGAGTAGTTCTCGTCCTCGGGATTCTGCTTGTCGTAGAGGTCGGGCAAGTCCGGTAGGCTGGCGGGACCCATGTCGCCGCCGTCGGCCTTGTACAGCGAGCCGGAGGCCGCGAGCCCGTTGCGATCGGCCCAATCGGCGTCCGAGTCCTCGAGGAACAGGTACAGCCCGAAGAACTCTCCGTTCCGCTGCAGTCGGGCGTGGAACGTTTGGTTGTAGACCGCCCCCGCGTCGCGGAAACTTTCCCACGCCAGCCGCTCGCGCAGGAATGTCTTGTCGGCATAGCAGCTCTGCAGGTCGAAGTTGTCGACCGCCTTCTCGATCAAGTCCGGCGCCTGAAAATTGTGTCCCTGCGGCATGTAGAACTTCCAGCTCTTCTTGGGCCAACCCCTGGAGGATTTCCCGCGCACCCGCGCCTGCACCGCGTCGTAGAGCTTGCCGTCGAAGTACAGCACGGCCGGTTCGGTCTCGTCCGTGAACAGGTGCCCCAGCGGCGCGTCGTTGATCGCTTGCTGGTAATCCCCTTCGTCGATGAACCAGTGCAGGATCGGAAGCTGCGATTCGAGCAACGGGTCGCCCACGATCGTGCCGTCGTAGGTGACGGTGTCGTCGGCACGCGGGTAGCGCATCTCCCCGGTGGGGCCCGTGGCCACGATGCGGTAGCGCACCAGGCTTCCAGTCGGCTGGGCCGGGATCGCGGCGCTGCGAATCCCGTCCCCGGCCAGGGCGTCGGGGAACTGGCCGTCATCGCCCATCGTCAGCGCCGGCGCTTCTGCCGCGAAGTCAACCGCGTAGAACAACTGCACCTGGACGGCGTCCACGACGTGCGCGCTGACCACGACGGGCGTCATCGCATCCGGCTCGATCGTATGCTGCACCTGGTCGATCCAGGGTGGCAGGCCAACCGCGGCAACGCTGTTCGGAGCGCCCGGAGTCGAGCCCGTGGCGGCCACGGACGCGCGCCAGTTCCGGGGCTGGTCGTTGTTCTGAGCGGCGTCGATCAGCTCGAGCGAGGGTCCGAGACCGTCGGGCAGCACGGGCCACGGCGGTCCATCGTCGTAGGTCAGCTCGTCGATCAGGGCGCCCGTGCCGTCGGCGAGCGCGATGCGCTCGCCGTTGTTGTCGAGCGTCAGGGTATAGACCAGATGCGGCGCGAAGCCGTAGCTGGTCGCGAAGCGCGTGGGGTCGGCGGCGGCGACGAGGAACCCCCCCGCCGGGATCGAGTGTCCCGCCGTGAAGCAGCCAAGGATGGCGTCGGAAAAGCACCAGCCGGCCAGGTTGACCGGGGCGGCGCCGGTGTTGACCAGCTCGACGAACTCGTCGCCCGCGAGGCCCGAGGGCGCGTGGTACATGATCTCGTTGATGACGATCGCCGCGGGGGCCAGCGGCGAGCAAAGCCATAGACCCAGCGCCAGCGCCACGCGCAGATACTTACAATACTGTAACCGGCGCAGCCCGCGGATCGGCCCCGAGCACGCGCGGGAACTCCCTTCGAATTCAATCAAAGTGTTCGTGGCCCTACGCACCTAAGCCACCCTCGGCCGATCTGCCGGGTTCGCCTCCCGCATCAATCAAGGATCACCACAATATACGCGGAGATCGCCCGCCGGGGGCCGCCATCGGGAGCCGAGTGGGGACCCCCGATAGACTGGGGTGGTGGCCCGGCAGTCAACGCAGGCGCCCTCCTCGACCCGGCGGATCGCGCTGGCGGGCGCGGCCCTGGTCGCGCTGGTCCTGGGTCTGTACGCCCCGGTGTGGCAGCACGAGTTCGTCGACTACGACGACAACGTCTACGTCACGGAGAATCCCTTCGTCCAGCGTGGCCTGACCGCCTCCAGCGTGGCCTGGGCCTTCACCGCGACACGGGCCGCCAACTGGCACCCGCTGACGTGGCTGTCCCACATGCTGGACGTGGAAATCTACGGGCGGGCGCCGGCGGGACACCACCTGACGAGCGTCCTGCTGCACGCCGCCAACGCCCTCTTATTGTGGCTCGCGCTGCGGTCGATGACCGGAAGGTTCTGGCCGAGCTTGCTCGTCGCCGCGCTGTTCGCCGCGCACCCCCTGCGCGTCGAGTCCGTCGCCTGGGTCGCCGAGCGCAAGGACGTGCTCGCGGGACTGTTCTTCATGGCGGCGTTGCTGGCCTACGGAGTCCACGCGCGAAATCCGCGCCCGGCGACCTACTCGATGGTCCTGTGCTCGTTCGCGCTCGGCCTGCTGGCCAAGCCGATGGTCGTGACGCTTCCCTGCCTGCTCCTGCTCCTCGACCTGTGGCCCCTGCGGCGACTCCGGAACGGAAGGCAGACTCTCCGCGCGCTGGTGCTGGAGAAGGTGCCGCTCATGGCGCTGTCGGCGGCGGCAGCGGTCGTCACGCTCGTGGCCCAGGAGCGGGGTGGGGCCATGCGCGGCGGCGAGACCTGGCCGCTGGCGGCCAGGCTGGCCAACGGGGCGGTGGCCTATGTGGCCTATCTGTGGAAGACGGTCTGGCCCGCGAAGCTCGCCTGCTTCTACCCGCATCCCGCTTCGACGGCGGACGGTTCGCTGTTTCCGTCCGCCCTGGGCGCGGCACTCCTGCTGGCGATCCTGACCGTCCTGGCGTTCGCCGGCGCGCGCCGCCGGCCGCACCTGACCGTGGGGTGGCTGTGGTACCTCGGAACGCTGGTCCCGGTGATCGGCCTGGTCCAGGTCGGAAGCCAGGCCATGGCCGATCGCTACGCCTACCTGCCCCTGATCGGCATCTACATCGCGGGGGCCTGGTCGCTCGGGGAGCTGGTCTGCCGCCGCCCGGGGTCGCGAGCGATCGTGGTCGTGGCGGTCGCCGTCGCGCTCGTCGCGCTGTCCGTCGTGACCCGGCTCCAGATCGGCCACTGGAAGAACGGACACGCGCTGTTCGAGCACGCCATCCGGGTGACACGGCACAACTACGTGGCCCACAACAACCTCGGCGGCGCGTACGAAGCGCAGGGCGACCTCGACAACGCGGCGCGCCATTTCCGCGAGGCGCTGCGCATCCGCGCCGATTTTCCCGTAGCCCACAACAACCTCGGCCTCGTGCTGGTCCGCGAAGGAGATCTGACGAGCGCCATAGAGCGGTTCGAGCGCGCCATCGCGCTCGATCCGGCCTATGCCGAAGCCCACAGCAACCTGGGCACGGCTCTCGAGCGACGGGGAGATCTCGCCGGAGCCCTCGAGCACCTCGCGCGGGCGCTGACGCTCGATCCAGCGCAGGCCGAGGCCCACGGCAACCTCGGCGTCGTTCTCGAGCGTCGCGGCGATCTGGCCCGGGCGGCCGCCCACTACGAGCGAGCGCTGGAGCTCGACCCGGACTTCGCCGAAGCCCACAGCAACCTGGGCAACCTGTTGCTCGGCAGGGGTGATCTGGCGGAGGCCCGGCGACGGTACGAAGCCGCGTTGCGGCTCCGGCCGGAGTTCGCGGAGGGCCACAACAACCTGGCGTTCGTGCTGGCTCGGTCCGGCAATCATCGTGAAGCGCTGACGCACTATCGTCGCGCGCTCTCGCTCCGACCCGCGCTGCTGCCGGCGGCCAGCGGCCTGGCGTGGATCCTGGCCACGAGTGCCGATGACGCCGTCCGCGACGGCGCGGAGGCGTTGACCTGGGCGGAACGTTGCGCCCAGATCGCGGGCACACCTCACGCCGCGTGCCTGGAGGCCTGGGCCGCCGCGTACGCGGAGCTGGGAGACTTCGAGCGTGCCGTGCGGCTCCAGACGGAAGCCGTGGCCCGCGGGCCCGCCGCAGAGCGCGATGCTCCGCTCGGCCGCCTGCAGCTGTACCGCGCGGGCCGGCCCCACCGCGAGCGTCCCGCGAGTTGAGTCGTGCGGAGTGCCGCCGCCGACGGGCCAGCGCTCGATCGAGTCGACCTGGTCCGGACGCATCCCACGCCGACGCGGAGCCCGGCGAGCTGCGTGGCGACGGCCGGTGCCGAGCCAGGGGACACGCGCTACACTCTCCCTTCGACCGCGAGGAGAGCAGGTATCGAACGTGGAAGGCAAGAAGGACCCGCGCGAGCGGCTCATCGACGAGCTGCACAACTTTCAGGAGATCGCCGCCTTCCTGAACCCCTCGCCCGGCGAGATCCCGCGACTGGACTGCGTCGACATCGCCGGCTTCTCCATGCCGCTGGCGGACGTCATCGGCGGCGATCACATCATCTACGTCGATTTCGGCCGCCGCTACAATCTCGAGCGTCGGATCGCGGAAGCGACCGAGAAGGGCCGCACCGCGGTTGCCGAGAAGCTGAAACAGCTCACCCAGCGAGCCGGCATCCTCGTGGCCGACGTTTCCGGTCACCGCATGACGGACGCGCTGATCGCCGCGATGCTGCACCAGGCGTTCCTGCTGGGGGCCCAGTACGAGCTGGATCGCGACGGCGAGATCACGACCCGAATCTTCGAGCACATCAACACGCGCTTCTACCGCACCACCGCCACGAACAAGTACTTCACGATGATCTACGGCGAGATCAACACCGAGGGTCGCTTCCGCTTCATCTCGGCCGGACACCAGCCGCCCGCCGTGTTCTCGCGAGAATTCGGCAAGTTCATGAAGATCAGCAAGGACCGGCTGATCTCCTTCCCGCCCGTCGGCCTGCTGCCCTCGGGCAACGATCCGGACGTTCGCTCCGAGCCCGGCCTGATCGGCTACAAAAAACGGTATCGAGTCAACGAGATCAACCTGTTGTCCGTCGGCGACATCCTGCTGCTGTTCACCGACGGCCTGGCGGAGCATGCCGAAGGCCAGTTCTTCCCGGCCGAGGTCGAGCGGCTGCTGGCCGACTGCGCTGACTGCTCGGCGGAGCAGATCTCTGCGCAGATCAGGTCCGCGCTGCTGGCGCGGGCCGCGCCCAAAGACGACACCAGCGTCGTCGTCATCCGGCGCACCAAGTAGCCGGAACTTCGCGCGCCCGGCGCAGCAGAGCGGCCCCTACCCCCGCGTCAGCTTACGGTACTTGAGGCGATGGGGCTGGTCGGCGTCGGCGCCCAACCGGCGGCGGCGGTCTTCCTCGTACTGCTGGTAGTTGCCCTCGAACCACACGACCTGGCTGTCACCTTCGAAGGCCAGCATGTGCGTGGCGATGCGGTCCAGAAACCAGCGGTCGTGGCTGATGACGACCGCGCAGCCGGCGAACTCCAGGAGCGCGTCCTCCAGCGCGCGCAGCGTGTCGACGTCGAGGTCGTTCGTCGGCTCGTCCAGCAGCAGCACGTTGGCGCCGCTCTTCAGCACGCGCGCCAGATGCACGCGGTTGCGCTCGCCGCCCGACAGCACGCGCAGCGGCTTCTGTTGGTCGGCTCCCTTGAAGTTGAAGGACGAGACGTAACCGCGCGAGTTGACCGTGCGCTTGCCCAGCAGGATCGCCTCGTTACCCTCCGAGATTGCCTGCCACACGCTGTCGTCGGCCTTCAGCTCGTCCCGCGATTGGTCGACGTAGGCCAGTTGCACCGTTTCACCCAGGCGCAGGCTTCCCGAATCCGGCTGCTCTTGTCCGGTGATCAGGCGGAACAGCGTGGTCTTGCCGGCCCCGTTCGGTCCGATCACGCCCACGATGCCGCCGGGCGGAAGCCGGAACGACAGGCTGTCGATGAGCAGCCGGTCGCCGTAGCCCTTGCACAGCTCCCGCGCCTCGACCACGACGCCACCCAGCCGCGGACCGGGTGGGATGTAGATCTGCTCCAGCTCCGAGCGCTCGTCGGTCTCCTGGTTGAGCAGCTGCTCGTAGGCCTGCAAGCGCGCCTTGCTCTTGGCCTGGCGCGCGCGCGGGGCCATGCGCACCCATTCGAGTTCGCGCTCCAGCGTCTTCTGGCGGGCCGTGGCGGACTTTTCCTCCTGGGCCAGCCGCCCCTGCTTCTGCTCCAGCCAGGAGGAGTAGTTGCCCTCCCAGGGAATGCCCGCGCCCCGGTCCAGTTCGAGGATCCAGCCGGCGACGTTGTCGAGGAAGTAGCGATCGTGGGTGACCGCCACGACGGTGCCCGGATAGTCGTGGAGGTGCCGCTCCAGCCAGGCCACCGATTCCGCATCGAGGTGGTTCGTCGGCTCGTCGAGCAGCAGCAGGTCCGGCTGCTGCAGGAGCAGGCGGCACAGGGCCACCCGCCGCCGCTCGCCGCCCGAGAGCTTGCTCACCTCGGCATCGGCCGGCGGGCAGCGCAGCGCGTCCATGGCGATCTCGAGCTTGCTCTCCAGCTCCCAGGCGCCCGCCGCGTCGATCCGGTCCTGCAGACGAGCCTGCTCAGCGAGCAGTTTATCCATCTCGTCCGGGTCCAGCGGCTCGGCGAAGCGGTCGCTGATCGCGTTGAACTCTTCGAGCAGCGCCTTGGTCTCGGCCACGCCCTCCTCGATGTTGCCGATCACGTCCTTCGCGGGATCGAGCTGCGGCTCCTGCGGCAGGAAGCCGACCTTGATGGTCTTGCCCGGAAAGGCCTCGCCTTCGAACTCGCGGTCGATGCCGGCCATGATCCTGAGCAGGCTGCTCTTGCCGGCCCCGTTCAACCCCAGGACGCCGATCTTGGCTCCGTGATAGAAGGAGAGCCAGATGTTCTTCAGGATCTCGCGCTTGGGCGGCACGACCTTGCGCACGCCCTTCATGGTGAAGATGAAGTCCGGCATTCTCTGGTCCTGCTCCGTCGAAACCCCGGGCACGGCATCGTCCCGCTGGTGAACGGGCAATCATACACTCTTGCGGCTCGAGAACGCCGCAGTCCCGGCCGCCGTCAGTGCTGCCGCGCGACCGCCGCCTCCAGCTCCGCGAGGCGCTCCGACAGCGTTCGGGCCAGCTCGCCGGCTCGCGCGGCCGAGGCCAGCTCGAAGGCCCGGCGCGCGGTCGCCAGCGCCTCGCCGTAGCGGCCCTTGGCGGCATACAGGTCGGCCAGCTCGCCCAGCAGATGCGCGTCGGGCCGCGCGCCCGCGGCGGCGCGCTCGAGCCCGGGCAGGCGAGCATCGATCTCTCGCATGACCTCGAGCGCGATGGACAGGTTCGCCTGCAGGTCGCGCGAGTCGGGCTTGCCCCGCAGTGCCCGTCGGTAGTGCTCGATCGCGTCCGCGTACCAGCCTTGCTCGAGCAACAGGTTGCCCAGGTTGCCGCAAGCATCGGAGGAATCGGGGTCGATGGCGAGCGCGCGCCGGAAATGCTCGGTGGCCCGGCCCTCCTGGCCCTGCAGGGCCAGCGCGATGCCCAGGTTGTTGTGCAGCTCGGCGTCGCGCCCGCGAACCGCCAGCGCCAGCTCGTAGTGCCGGATCGCCTCGTCGAGCCGGCCGGTGGCCGCCAGCTCGACGCCCAGGTTGTAGTGCGCGTCGGCGTAGTGCGGCCGCCGTTCGAGCGCGCGGCGGAAGCTGGCGACGGCCGGCTCCGACCGACCCGACCGCGTCAGCGCGGTGCCGAGATTGTTGTGGGCCACCGCGTAGTCGGGGTTGATCGCCACGGCGCGCTGGAGGTGCAGGATGGCCCCCTGCAAGTCGGCGCGGTCGAGGAGCAGCTTGCCCAGCAGGCCGTGCGCCGTCCACAGGTCGGGCCACTTCGCGAGGTCCTGACGCAGCAACGACTCGCGCAACGTCTGGCGCTCCGCCTCGCTGTGCAGGAGGGCTTCGAAGCTCAGGCTGCCCATCTCGTCCGTGGAGCGGTTGCCGGAGACGACGCGCCGCGGCGGCACGCTGGGATTGCGCAGGTTGCCCGAGGAATTGTCGTAGGTGTAACGCAGCGCGACCCGGCTGCCGCGCGGCAGGCGCACGGGCTCGGTGTAGCGGTACTGGTCCTGCCAGTCGAAGTCCCAGTCCGGGATGCGCAGCAGCCCGAGCCTGCTGCCGTCCGGCAGCGTGGCCCACGCCGTCAGCTCCCGCCCCAGGTAGTGTGCGTGGGGGTAGACGCTGACCAGCTCCACGTCCACGGGCAGTTGGTAGGACTCCTCGACGACGTACTCGCGCTCGCCGGCCGGGATGTCGATGTGCCGAACGTCGAGCACGATCGTGTCCTGTGGCCGCCGCGGCGGGCCCTCGGCGAAGTACAGGCCGACCTGGGGGCGGATCGCCTCGGGCTTGCCCGTGGGCAGCATGTGCAGTTGCACGACGAGGTCGCCGCCCGGCTCGAGCACCCAGGCGCGATCCTCCGCGCCCGCGTAAGGCGCGCGACCCGGCGTCCAACCCAGGAAGTGGCCCGCGGGGGGCTGGGCCTCGCCCCACTCCATGCCCGGGTAGCCCGGCTCCTCGTCCCGTTGGTCCAGCAGCCGGGCCGAGCGCGAGGGGTCCACGCGCATCACGGCGTGGTGCACGATGCGCGGGTTGCCGGGCCTGAGGTCGATCGTCCGCACGTAACGTCGTTGGTCGACGGGAATCGGGATGACGAGGTTGCGGAAGATGTCCGTGCCGTCGGCGGGGAGCGTGTAGCTCTCGGCGGGCTCGATCACGAGATCCGGCTCACCGAGCGCCCAGCCCGCGGTCCACTTCGGCAGGGGCGGCAAGTCCGCAGGGTCGCCTTCGGCTGCGCCCGCCTCCCGCCAGCGCCGGAACAGCCCGATCTCTTCGTCGCTCAGGCCGCGTTCGTCCACGAACGCGCGCACCCCGCGTTCGGGGAGCCACGGCGGCATGAAGCGGCGCTCGGTCACGTCCACGATCTGGCGGTCGCGCTTGCGCACGTCCGCGTAGGTCAGCAGCGCGAACGGCGCCGATTCACCCGGCCGGTGGCAGGGCGCGCAGTGCTGGTAGACGATGGGCGCGATGTCCCGCGTGAACGTGACGTCCGGTTTCACCCGTGGATCGTCGGCGGGCGCCGCCGCCGCGACGGCGATACCCAGTCCGGCCATGATCCGCAGCGCGGTTGGCATTCGTTCTCCGTCCGCAGTCGGGCGTCGGACCTCGTGGGCGTCCGAATCCACGGCGAGCGCCCGCCGGGCCGCTTCACCGTTCCGACTTGGGCGAACTCCGCACGGCCGAAGTGCGCAGCGCAACCGCGTTCTGCAGCTCCGCGCACAGCTCCGTGGCGCCATCGACGCGAAGCCACAGTTGGCTGACGGTCCTGCGCCAGCCGTACAGCCCCATGACCTCGACGGGTGCGTCGAGCTGCACCCGTAGATTGGGTTGACCCAGGAGGGCCACGATCAGCGTGTCCCGGGCCTTCGTCTTCCCGCCGGTCGTCAGGCATTCCGCATGGACGATCTGCGCCAGCGGAATGTCGGCTTCCCACCGCACGCCGAGACGCAGGAACAGCCGCTCCGAGGTGAGACGCAGCGGCCGGGCCACGAGGGCTCGGTAGTCGCCGACGAGCCACAGCAGCGCGTAGGCGCTCGAGGCGGTCAGGATCCAGGCGACGGTCGTGCTCCAGACGCTGAGGAGCACGTGGAGCGCGAACGTTTCCACGACAAGCGCCAGCGTCAGACCGATCAGCAGCGCGAGGTAACCCGCCTCTCGATGGACCGTGAACGACCGCCCACGCTGCGGAGCCGGGCGTCGCCATCGAAACGCATGGTAGACAATCGTGATCTCCGACGTGAGGATGTCCGCAGGGATGCGGCTACCTATCATCCGGCGAGCGATCGAGCGGAATCGAGTCGCGAAGTCATCGTCACTCGAGGGCATGCTGGCGATCGCCCTCCGCGCCAGGACCACCAGGTAGGTGACGATGGCAAGCTCCGCGGGCAGTGCCAGCAGCCGTAACGTCTCGAGAACGGCGTCGTGCCGCGTGGGGATCGTCGCCACGGCCGCCGCGTAACCAACGGCGATTCGCGGCACGCGCCCAGCGCGCACGAGCAGGAAGTACACGAGCCCTGGAAAGACGACGGTAAGATCGAAAGCCACCGCGGCGGCCAGCACGCGAGCCTGGCCATCGCCGCGGATCGCCGGCACGGCGAAGAGCGATACGGCGGCGGCGCCGGCGAATGCCGCCGCGGGCACGCAATACGGCAGCGCCCGCTGCAGGGCCACGGCGCTCATGACATTCTCCGCCATGCCGGCGGGAGCGCCCGCAAATCGCGGAGTAGAGCGATCTGCTCCAGGGACACGCGGCTCACGCTCCGATTGTACCGTAGGCGTCACGCCGCGGCCGGCAGCGGTGCCCGGCCGTGCATCTCGCGCCGCGGAAACGCAGGTCGAGGCGCTGCAGCCGGTTGTCATGCATACCCGCTACGAGAGCAGCTCCCGATACAGGTGCCAGCTCCCGGCCCGTCCGGCATGCCCGGTGGGTGCGCGGTCGTAATAGAGGTCGAAGATGCGGCCGTCCTCCACGCGGACCCTGAAGAAGAACCGCCCCACGCCCCAGGATCCGCGTTGGCTCGCCAGCAGGGCATGGTCCGCTTGCATGTTCGCTCTCATGCGGCCGGTCCGTCGGTAGTCGCGCCACTCCTCCAGCACGGCGACGATGGCCAGGGTCTGCCCGGGCCGCAGGATGCGCTGCGGGCACGTCGGCGACTTGGAGAGCGTCGGCTCGACATCGAACTCGACCGTGACGGGTTCACCCAGAAAGCGTGTTTCCATGGCGGGAGGGCCCCGGAGGCGCCGGCGCGTCGCCCAGCGACTCGACGAAGGTGGAGGCGAGGTCGATGGCGCGCTCCAGGCTCTCGTCCAGCGTCAGGCACGACCGGCGCGTGGGTTCGAACGAATGGTCGCCGTCTTCGATCCACTCGACGCGGATCGCGGTCGAAAGCCGGTATCCCACGACGTCCTCGCGGCCGCCCAACGTGTCGCGCGTGCCCTGCACGATCAGCGTGGGCGTGGCCAGATCGGCCAGGTGCGCCGTGCGCAGGCGTTCCGGTCGGCCCGGGGGGTGGAAGGGGTAACCCAAGCAGAGCAAGCCCCGCGCGCCGGCCTCGTCGGCGACCAGGCTGGCCATGCGGCCGCCGAGCGACTTGCCGCCGATGACGAGGTCGCGCCCGCCCCCCAGCCGCTCGATCACCTCGAGCCAGTGCCGGCGCAGCACCGGCTGCGCGTCGGGCGGACCTCTGCGCCCGCCGCGCCGCCACGCGGCCATGTACGGGAACTCGAAGCGCACGACACGGGCGCCACGGGCGGCGAGCCCGCGGGCCACTCGCTCCATGAAGGGCGAGTCCATCGGCGCCCCGGCGCCGGGGGCCAGCACGACGCGCGGGAAGCGCTCCGGCCCGTCGACGAGGAAATCACCGCTGTCGGCCATGGACTCGCTCGATGCCTTTCGCGGCATGCTGGAGTCGCGGCCACCCATGTGCGTATGCTACGGCAGAACGGATGCAGGGTGGTGCGAAGAGTGGGAGAGGAGGAGACGCCGCCGGGCTCGCGACCACCTCACTGGCAGGGCGTGATCACCTGGGCGCGGCACGCCACCGGGCTCGCGGGCCGCTCCGCGCCGTCGCCGTCCAGGCCGTAGGAGCCTTCGACCGCGCCGTTGCGGGGCACCGCCAGGTAGTACCTGCTGCCGGCGCTCGGGTCGATCGTCACGGTCGTGGCCGCGCCCGTCGTGCAGAGCACGGGCGCGTGGCTGTACCAGCCGCCGACGCTCCCCTCGTAGACCTCGTAGTCCTCGTCGTACGGGCTGCACGAGGCATCCCAGGCCAGGGTGATGTCGCCTCCCCCGGCCTTGGCGACCGTCAACGGCAGGCTGTCGGGCGACGTGCCGTTCGGGACCACGCCGGAGGCGTCGCCGCCGACCCCGGTCAACATCCCGCCGAAGCCCTCGAAGAACTCGCGGGTCTTCGTCGAGGTCTCGTAGTCCTTGGAGGCGTTGGGGTTGACGTTGCAGTCCGACAGCCCGCCCCCCGGAGGATGGGTCGGGCAATTGTCTCCTTCGTGGTCGAGCGCGGACAGCGCATGGATGCCGCTCGCCAGCTCGAGCCACCGCACCCGCTTGCGACTGGTGACGCCGGGGCTGCCCAGGGGCTTGCTGTAGGTGCGGTTCGTCGTCACCACCAGGTCGTCGGTCAGCGGGTCGAGGTTTTCGTCGGGGACGATCAGCTTCGCGGGGTTGGTGTCCAGCAGGTCGTGGCGCGCCAGCAGCCAGCTCATCGTGGAGATGTCGTCGCGGTCCTCGTTCGGACCGCCCGGATCCATCGAGTACGCCGGATCCTGGTTCGGCGGGCACGTGGGCATGGGCCCGCTCGAACAACCCACGGTGCCGGCGAACTCGAGGTTGTCGTCGAAGGTGCCGTGGGAGTAGAAGGCGGCCTTCGTGTCGCTCGCTTGCAGGCCCGCCGGCAACGCGGGGTTGTGGCCATAGCGATCGGGCAGGTTCCCCGTCAGCAGCTCGTAGCCCGTCGGGATCGACCAGGCCAGGCTGCCCGCATCCTGGATCCGTCCGTTGCCGCAGCCCTCGTCCCGCTTCGGCCGGCCCAACTGCTTCGAGAACATGCCGAAGCCCCGGAACAGGCTCGAGCGGTAGCACAGCAGCATCCAGGTCATGTTCCCTCCGCTCGAGAAGCCGGAGGCGTAGACGCGGCCCGGGTGCAATTGCGGATTCGCGCCGAGCAGGTTGGCCCGCAGCTGCTCGACGAAGACGACGTCGCGGTACGGTTCGACCAGCGGCCCGTCGCCGGGCAGCACGACGCCGCGCCACACGGTGGAGCCGCCGGTCCCCGGCAGGGCCTCGGGGAACACCAGCACCGTCGGCGCCGACGCGGGGATGATGTCGAAGTAGCGGTTCATCGTATCGGTGCTGCCCCCGCCGCCGTGGAAGACGAGCCACAGGTTCACGGTGCCCGCCCCGTAGGAGGCGTAGTTCTCGGGGGTCGAGTACTTGAACCGGCGCCCTTCCAGGACGGCGTCGGGGTAGGGCACGGCGAAGTTCACCTGGGCCGACAGCACCCGCTCTCCTTGGGCATCGACGGGCGTCTGGCCCAGGACGACCGGAGGCTGCTGCGCCTGCGCCGCCCGCTCGGCCGGCCCGACCCAGCCGAGCAGCACGGCGGCCGCGAGGGTCGCCGCGGCGCGCCGCGGCCGTACGATCCGAATGCGCATGGCTCCTGGCCGAAACGATACCGCGAGGGCCGCCCGAGTCAAGCCCTTCCCGAAGGTTGTAGAGGGACAGCGGGGGTAAGGCGACACCCAGTCTTGCGCACTGACGTCGCCGACAGGCATGCCAGGCTGACGCCCTCGCGAGGGCGAAGCATCGGCATCGGCCTCGTGCGTGTTTGCGCACAGATGAATCCTGTATAGGCTTACACTACGAGTGGACTCCTGTAGCAGGGAGTCGGTCCCAAGACCGCCTGTCGTCAGCCAACGGCGGTGCCGTCGGCTGGAAGGAGAAATGCGGATGACAATGCTAGCAGGTCGCCTAGTTCTACCGGCAGTGTTGCTTTTGTCTCTTGGGCACGTGATGGGAGGAATCCCGGCGATCGTAGATCAATCAGAGTCGTTCGGGCTAACGATGGAGCAGGCCGACGACATCCAAACACTGATCGCGGAGACCGTCAAATTGCAGTGCCCCGCAACATCGTGTGCGATTGATGTCTCCGATTTTGAGACGCTCGAGGACGGGTCGTATACCTACACGCTGAACGTTCATACGAGTCAGACGAGGGTTGTAAGAACGCTTGTGCCGATCATGTGGAAGTCTGAGGCAGCGGATCTTTGCAGCGTCAACAATGAGGACGCATGTAACGACTATGTCGAAGCGCAGTGCGAAAAAGAAGGAGGCACCCGAGGGGTGAGTCGATACTCGCCAGATGAAGGCGACGGGATCAGTTCATGTGATGGAACGTGTGTGGGGGCGTCCTACATCCTTCGCAGTCAGTACGGATGTTCCAGTGTTCCAGCTCGCTTTGTCTTGACCGGATCCTGCCCGCGTGTCCCGCGAAGTCGTGAGGTATTGATCTTGACCGGCGAGCGTCTTGCGCTCGCGGAGCGCGGGATGGGACAGGCGGGCGTGC
>Ga0187892_10002450_pt1 | contig 37152 bp, 32 predicted proteins | sample MA1701073metaG_FD_139345 | JGI IMG/M metagenome (GOLD analysis project Ga0187892, IMG submission 139345) | Bio-ooze microbial communities from a basaltic lava cave in the Kipuka Kanohina Cave System on the Island of Hawaii, USA - MA170107-3 metaG ... | reverse complement strand
CCTGCCCCTCCGATCGTGGCGACGCCCGAATCGAAGTCACCGGCCGGCCCGAACGCGGCGAAGGGATTGGGATTGAACGGATTGGGATTGACCGGATTCGCCGGGACGACGGCCTCTGCATTCCAATTCTCCAGGGCCGGCTTCGACACGACCAGCGGGTCGAGCTCACCCGGCTTGGCCCGACCCCAGCCCCGCGAGACCAGGTCCGCCTTGATCGCGATTTCCTCAGGCGTCAGCTCGCCGGTCTTGGCGAACAGTGCCTGGATCTCGGCCAGGTTCAGGTTCGTGTGATTCTTGCGGTACTCCAGCAGCGGTCGCCCGTAGCCCCGCAGGAGCAGGTCTGACTTGAGCGCGATTTCCTCGGGCGTGAGATTGCCGGTCTTCGCGAGCAGGGCGTCGATCTGCGCGTCGGTCATGTTCTGCGTGTAGTGGCCGATCGCCGGGAACTCACCCATGTCGTCGAACAGCGGCAGCGAGGACGACCCCACCACGTCGTCGCCCACCTCGTCGAAATACCGGGCCATCGCGTCCCTGCTGATCATGAGCCGCTGCGGATCATTCCTGCCGCGGTAGATGCGATCGAGGATTTCCGCGTCGCTGAGATTGCGCGTCTCGTCGCTGAGCGGTTGCCAATTGCCCCCGATCTGCTCGTTCCACAGGTCGCCCTCGCGCACCGAAGCAATCAGCTTCGCGTCGACGATGTCCTTCTCCCATGCGGTGACGAACAGCCTGCGCCCGGTTCGGTCGAGCTGCGAAACGAGTTGCGAGCGAACGTCCTCGGGCAAGCCCTTGACTGCAGCGACCTGATCGGCGGGCCGCATCGCCTGGAACGTTGCGAAGTCCGGCGCCGCTCGGGCTGCGCCGCTCGTCGCCGCAGCCGCGGCGGCATCGACTACAGTTGCCGTGCCCGGGTTGTCAGCCGCCGCCGCCAGGCGCAGTTGGGCGTTTGCCGCATCCAGCGATAACAGCGAGGCGCCAGCCGAGACAGGCGCCAGAGCGCTGACGATTACGAAGGAGGTGACCTGAGCACCGAACAGATCCCGGTAGCCTTTCACACCCACGTAACTCGCGCCGGAACCCGCGCCGGCGGCTTGCTCGGCACGCTGCAGATCCTGCCATGCGTAGTAGAGCCGGAACCCCTCGAGTCCGACCTGCCCGGCGGTCAACGCAATCTCGACCGGGACCAGCACCGGCGCCGTAAACGGGAAAAAGAAAATGATCCCACCGACCACGACCTGCACACCGGCCACGACCAGGTCGGTCCCGATGCGCGAAACCGCCTGGGCCGCCTGGTTTGCGTCGTACTGGGATGTGAGGAGCGCCATGTTCGCTGTGATCTGCGGGTAGATCGGCGACAGCTCCGTGATGACTTGCGCGCGCAGCGGGGCGAATACCGGGGAGCCGTACGCGTCGAGCAGGTTCACGGTTGTGACGATCGTGCCGAACTGGTCGATGACCCCGGCAGTGGCCTCGTCGAGAAAATCGATCGCCTGCGTCAGCGCGATCTGATCGACCATCGGATCACGGGCGCCCGACGCGACGAACGCGTACGACGACGGCCACTGGCCGCCTTCGTACCCGCTCCAGGGAGACTCGGTGGAGGTGAGGTACTGCCACAGCGGGATGGGATCTCCCGTTCCGGCCGGGTCGACCATCGCGCCGAGGAACGGAGACTGACCGAGCGCCTTCAGGTAGATGGTCTCGTACTGGGCCGCTTCCGCCTCGTATCGCGCCTGCGCTTCCCCGACCGGGATGTTCCCGTACTTGTCGGGCAGGCCGCCTTCCTTGAATCCGATCCAGTTCCAGTAGGCCTCGTAGACGTTGCCGGACAAACCCGCGAGACCACTGATCAGTCCGGTGCGCGCGTTCATGAGTCCGTCACTTGACGCGACGCCATCGATCACGAGCAGCTGCGTGCGTTCCGCTTCGAGCGCGGCGATCCGCTCCTCGTCGCCATCGTTGGCGCGCAGGAAGCCGAGCTCCTGATTGATCTGCGTGAGCCGCGTGAAACTCTCGGCGCCGGTGAGATTGACGAAGCTGCCGGACGAGACAGTGCCGTCGCCTATCTTGATGTTGTTGAGGTTGGCGCGGAACTGCAGGAGTTGCCCCATGTGCGCGTCCTGCGTCATCAGGGCGGCGGTCGTTTGCGAATCGCCCGCGCTCGCCAGGCCCAAGTAGCCGGGCCCGATCAGCGTGCGCGCTTCGCGCGTGTACTGGTTCTCCAGGAACTGGCCGGAGGCATCGAGCGCTGCCTGACGCTCGCCGGCGCGCTGCGTCGCGACGCTGGCGTTCTGGCGATCGAGCTCTGCCTGGGCGGCGATCTGTTCCGGCGTGGGTGCCGTGACGCGTTTCAGTGTTTGCAGATTCTGCCCGTAGGCCGTGTCGAAGGGCGTGTCCGTATCGAACAGCGTCGAGGTGAAGAACGCTGCGAGCTCCGCACCCCATTGATCGCCTGTCATCCCCTTCAGCGTCTCTTCGAGTCTCTTGCTCTCGTCAGCTTCCCGCTGCAGCTCTTCATCGGAACGCCACCTGTCGTATCTGCCGCGAACAGGCGGCGAGCCCGTGGACGACGCAGGAGCATCGGTTTGCTGCGTGGGAGTCTGCTGCGTGGGGGTCTGCTGCGTGGGAGTGCCGGTCTGCGCGTTTGTCGGCGGCTGCGTGGATGACTGAGCGGCAGCGTTCGCGCAAGCCTCTTCGCATGCCAGCAGGGCAGCCATCGCCCCCGCGAGCGCCACTTTGGCACCGGCTATCTGTGTTTCGAGCTCAGCCACCAGCGTGAGATCGCGGGCGAGCTGCGCCTGATACGCCTCCAGTCGCTGGCGCGCAGTGGCCATGCGCGCGTCGCGCGTCGCTGAAGGTGCACTCTGCTGCAGGCTGGCGATCTCCGCTTGCACCAGCGCAATCGCCTGGCGCTGCAGATCCGCTTCCCGTATGCGATGCGCGAGCTGGAATTCGAGCGCGTTGATGAGCCGTGCGATGCGATTGTACGCGTCGGCCTGCGGCTGGCATGCGGCGCACGCGGCCTGAACCTCTGGAACCGGCGGCGGCACGACTCGTGGCCGCAGCACCAGGGACTGCGAATCCTGCGGCCATGCCGCCAGCGGGATCACCAGGGCAGCGCAGAGCGCGAGCAACGCGCGCCGCATCCGCAGAACCTGCCGCACGGAGAAGATCATGGGAGTGGCCACGTGACGGGCGCGGCCTCCGCCGGCGATGGGGGGTTCGCCGGCGGAGTCCAGACGGCCCGTCAGTAGCGCATCTCCAGGCCGAGATTGATGCCGGCGAACCAGCCGCTCGCGCTGTCCTCGCCCAAGCGCGCGGGCTCATCCAGCGGGCTTTGCCGGTTGTCTGCAAAGCTCGTGTGATCGAGATAGCGGTACTGCGAGTACACGCCGATCACGAACCGATCGAAATGCAGATCGAGTCCCACGCCCGCGGCGCCCTCCCACGAGAAGCCGTCGTCATCGTCCTCGATGCGTTGCTGGAAGGATTGATCCGGCGGCGGGCACAGGTCGCAGGCGACCTCGTAGGTGCCCGCGAGCTCCGACTGGTAGAAGCCCGGCGCCACCTGCAAGCGCAGGTTCGGTCGCACGGCGCCGGAGTTGTTCCACACCTTGAGGAACGTCAGCGGAAGCGCCAGGTACTGGTCCTCGACTTCTTCGTTCATGTTCGCGATGAGGCCGGGGAATGCCGGCACGCCCACGCCGTTGAACAGGTCCTGCGTCGTGCGCCGATAGCGCAGACCGAAGCCCCAGGAAACGCCGTTGTCGCCCGGCACCGTGAACCCGCCGAGCTCGGCAGCCCAGCTTTCGATGTCGTTGGTGACGCGCGTGTCCATCGACACGGACGTCGGCAGCGAGATGCCGGTCGAGCCGGTGGGTGAGTTCTCGACCTGGTGCGCGAAGCCGCGCCCTTCCGCGCTCGGCTCGAACGTGGTGCTGGCGGCCGCATCGTATTGCCCATAGTCGATATCGAAGGTGAACCCCACCCTGCGCTCGCGGATCTCCAGCCAGTTCGGCGTGCGGAAGCTGAAGCCCGCCGATTCGCCCTCGTAGTCTTCGGGCGCCAGCGTGATGAAGAATTCGCTCCCGGGCGAACCCGGCGTGAAACGCAGTCCGAGCCCGCCCGCGCCGGCCGGCAACGTCCACTCGCCGTAGCCGCCATTCAGACCGAATTCCGGTCCGCCGCCCGCATCGCGGCTGCGCGAGCTCGAGGACGGGAGCGGCGCGATGTTCACCCGCACACCGTTCGCGGACACGGTGCCTGTGCCGGTGCGGGTGTTGCCCTTGTCGTCGCGCAGCGTGACGTTGACCTGCGTGCCGACAGTGAGCTGCGACGAGGAGCGTGCGAACCACAGGAAGGCGGGGTCGCAACGCTCATCTTCTTCGTCGAGCTGCGCTTCGCACTCTTCGCGGGTGATCAGCCGCACGGGCTGTTGAGTGCCGAAGCTGATTTCGCCGGAGGCGACCTCCGTCGGCTTCATGCCGGAGAATTCGATGCCGATGTCCACGGCCCAGACCGGGAAGGCGAGCAGAGCGAGAGCTGTGCAACCCATCGCTCTGCGCAGCAGTGGATTGCGCATAGTGAGCTCCTTATGATTGGCCGGCGCCGTTGTTGGCGGGCTGTCGAAGCTCAATGCGCCAAAGGGGTCAATCGCGCGCCAAAGTCAGCGAGCGGTCGGCAAGGCACCCCGTCAAGAGGACTTGCTGGCCTGCAGCAACCAGCAATCGGAGGCTGAGCCGATCAGTGCGCGCACTCCGAGGGCAGCGGCCGGAAGTCCCTGAGCGTACTGTCGTATTTGTACGCCACGCGCAGCTCGTCGCTGTCGGCGGCGCCGCGTCGCGTGATGCTCGAGAGTCGATAGGGTCGCAGCGTCTCGGGATCGGTGACGAGCTCCAGCGTGGTGACGACCTCCATCCTGCCCTTGCCGCCGGCGTTCTTCGCCATCTCCGGAAAACTCTTGCGCAAGCGCGCATAGGCGCGTTCCAGGTCTCCCGCGTCCGGCCGGCTCACGCGCCGGATCTTCACGCACCGCTCGTCCACCATGCGCTCGTGACAAGGCAAGCGCTCGAGCGCCGTGTACTCGTGGCGCGTACGGATGCTCGAGTCGCCGAGCGAAGGCAGCGCCACGGCCTCGACGGATTCCTCGCGCGCTGTCTCGCCGATCCCGATTCGCTTGCCTGCCCAGTCACCGACGATCGCGTTCCAGTGCTGGTTCGCGTGCAGGCTCAGCACCTCACGCGACGTGATCTGATCGACCCAGCGTCGCGCCTCGGCCGACGAGGACGCGGCGGTCTCGGTGAAATAGCGTCGGGCCTTGTCGCGCTGGCAGCTGTAGTCCGCCAGGCCGACGAAGCCGCCGGCAGTGGCGATCCGCCAATCCGGGATCAGCCCCATGAACTGCACGAGCACCGCGCTGCGGGCACCCGACTTCACGATGCGCCCGTCTTTGCGTGCCACGAGATTCGCGGCGCGCACGCGATAGCCGTCATCGTCGCGCAGCGCCTGCATGCGATACGTCACGCGGACGTCGACGGTGCGATCGCCCTTGCGGATCCGATGTGAGGCCTCGACGTCCGCTTCCAGGGCGCGCCCCCAGCCGAATTCGAGAGGTATGTCCTGCGCGAATGCGGGCAGGCCTGCGAACAGGCAGGCGACGGCGCAGCAGCGCCTTGCGCGGGACCGGACCAGTGCCGATTCGTGCTTCACGGACGCGAGCATACCGCTACGCGCACGGTCTGCGGCACCAAGGATCAAGCCACCAGTTTCAACTTCGGATGCAAACCCGCTCCACCCCAACGGGGTTACTGACTCCTGAGCTCGGAAGCAACCTGGGACGCATGCGCTTCGGGTGAATCCGGTTGGACGTCGGTGGACTCAGGTGGATGGTGGCCAGGGCGGAATTGCCGCGCGCGGCGCGGGCGGCCAAGCGGTGTGCCTCATTCGTCGGGCGCCGCAAGCGGCGACGTCGCCTGGCGCCCGGTCCATGCGGCCCTCATTTCGCGCCAGCGCGCGTACTGTTCAGCCTTGTCCGGGTCAGGATCCTCTTGGCCCTGCAGCCAGAAACAGAACCAGTCGACGGCTCCTTGCTGCGCGACCAGCCGCTCGCGAGGTCGAACCGGTGCATGCGCGGCGTCAGGCATCCAGATGAGCTCGACAGGCACGCCGAGATACTTCAGGCCTGTGAACCACTCCCACTCGCTCAGCAGCGTGAAACCGTGACGGAAGGCCAGTGACCGGACGGGTGTTCGCACGCGATCGAGGTTGAATCCGGTTGCATTGCGCATCCATGCCTGCAGCCCCTCGCCAAAGGGGCGACCGCCGTTCAAGCCCTCGTAAATTCGAACCGCTGCGGATCCCTGGTTCAGCCAGGCGAGGTATTGACCGTAGGACGCTTCCATCGCGTCGACGATGAGCGCCGCCGCAAACTCGTGGCGCGAGAACGTGAGTACGTGGCGTACGTGCAGCCCGGTGCGGCTCCAGCCTTGAATGCCCACGCGCCGGAGATCGATGAGACCTTGCCCGCTCAGCTGCTCGATGATCCCGTCGATGGTAGCCATCGCTCGGCGAGACTCCTCGACCGAACCATCCCAGCGCGCAGGCTCATCCGAGAGTTGCGCCACGACGATCCCCCTCCCCGCCAGCGCCTGCGCTGCATAGCCGGCGTTTCCAGACTTGCCGTCGATCTCGAACTTGCGTGCCGACCAGCCGTGAGTCTGGATGACGAGCGGAAGGCGGAGACCCGGGAACGAATCGGGCGGAAGGATCAGGCCACCGGAATTCACAAGCCCGTCGGTTCCCGTCCAACTGATCTGCGATACCTTCCCGAATCGCAGTCCCCCGAACTGCGGATTGGGATCGAGCAAGGTAGCCGTCCGCCCACTCTCACCGTCAACGGCCACGAGGCGTGGCGGAGTGTTCATGTCCTGTCGAGCCTCGATGGCGAGCTGCCGTGCAGCACGTCTGGCGTCAGCGCTCGAGTCGCTTCTCACCCATCGCCCCGCGCGCTTGCGAAATGCGCGCAGCGACACCCTGCCGGCTGCCGTGGCCGTGCTTTTTTCTTGCGCCACCGGGCGCAGCAGCAGGTCTCCGCTTGCGCCGGATGCGGTCATCAGGTCGTGGGCCAGCTCGTGTCGCCCCTCGACGATTCGCGTGAATACGCGCGTGCGCACGTCCATCTCGACCGTGAAGACCTCGCGGCTGCGCACCCTGCGCTCCTCGCCTGTACTGTCGGCCAGCGGCAAGTACACATTCGCCAGTACGACGCGCGCATCGTCGAGCCAGAAGACGTCGGGCGTGTAGCTGGCAGGGGCGGGAGCGTCGAGGAGCGGCCGCCATTCTCCGCTCGCAAGATTGACGATGAAATACGCCATGGAAGACTGCCTGTCGTACTCGCGCCAGGGTGCGGGCCAGCGCTCGCGATCAACGCCGCGGCACTTGAGAATCGCGTACTCACCGCGCCGCGCAATGGAGATGAACGCCGCTCCGGGCACGAGGAGCCAGCCCTGCGGAACGCTGAGGCGCCTGGGGGCGGCGTCAGACGCTTGCACGTACAGCTCATACGGAGTAGCCACCCCTGCGTCATCGTCCGGCCAGGGGTGCCCGATCAACAGGTCCGCGAGCCGCTGACCAGTAATCAGCAGGCCGTCGTGTCGCGCGTTCCCGCTCCAAACGCTTTCGAGCGGCGGGCGCGCGAAGTAGACCAGCGTCTGCCTGTCCGGTGCAGCGGCGAACAATGTCACGTCCGCGACATGTCGCGTCTGTCGCTCCAGGCGTGCGGCGTGGACGTCGACGCTATATACCTGCCGTCGCTCCGCGTCATCGGTCGCGAGCAGGAGGAGCGTGTCATCGTCGCGCCAGAGAACGTTGCTGATTCCAGGGCGGTTGGAGCGAGACGTAAACGCCGCCAGTACTCGCGGAACGGGGCTCCCGAAGGCCTGGTCGCTGGTAAACCAAAGCAGCGCGAACTCATTGCTGTTGGCCGCGACGTTGCCACGCTGCGACACGACCACGAACTGCCGACGATCGGGTGAAAAGACGGCGGGCGACGTGCCGAAGTGGCGGGCCTCGGAATCACCGAGCAGCGTCATCTCGATGGAGTCCGTGACCGTCACGGGCCGCAGCGCACCGGCGGACGGCGCGCCGACGTGAGCCAACTGCGCTCCCAAGGGAACCGCGGCCAGCAGGAGGGCGCATCCGGCGCCGCAGGCCATCACGCCTGTTCGAGGCGTCAGGTCGATGGGGCGCCTCATGCAGACTCCGCACAGGACAGTTGCGATGACATTGGCGAGGCTGACAGCCAGCTTCTCAGCCAGATCTCCGTGCCGAGGATCCAGTACAAGTCGCTCGTGGTCGCTCGTGCCCCAGAGGGCTTGCCTGCCAAGGCGGCTTCGACAGCGGCGCGATCCAGCATACGCTCGCGAGCGAGCACGCCGTCGAGCAGAGCCTGGCGCACGAAATCGACGTTGTGGAAAAGGACCTGTCTGACGAACTGCTCCGTGCCGCCCTTTGCCCGGCGCGTGGCGATCGCGGGCGGCAGATCGCGAGCGAACGCCCGACGCGCGATGGATCTGTCCCATCCCCCTGCTACGAGCAGCGGCAACTCGATGCGCAGGCTGACCTCCAGGACCGGCTGCGAGAACAGCGGCAGCACCTGGTCGAGCTGATCCTCCGCCCCGAGTGAGTCGTCAGGCAAAAACGTATTGAACGCCGCTCGGGCCACATGCCCGCGCTTGCCGATCGGCACGAGGTCCGCCGACGCAAACCAGGGGTGCGAGTGGTGACCACGATCTCGGCCTTGCCACCGCGAGTCGAGCAGCTCGGCCAGCCTGGACTGGTCGTCATCCGCGCATGCCGCATCGACGGCAGGCACGCGCAGAAACCCATCCCTGACGGCGCGGAACAGCACTTCCCATATCGATATGCCGGCCAGCCGGGCGACGTCGAGCGCCACCTTGAGGAGCGCAGGTCGCAGACCATGCAACCAGACGTAGTCGATAGCGGCGGGCAAGGCAGGCTGCCGATAGAAGATCATGTCGCCGTACTCACCGGAGAAAACGGCCTGCGCGCCCTCGGTGCGCGCCACTCTATCCACGTCGCGGCCGATCAGCAGCAGGTGCAGCAGGCCGTTTGCGGACGGACGGACAGTCCTTGGCATCCGTAGCATGCCCTCCAGACTCGTCGTGGTGCTTGCCGGCATTTCGATCAGCCGGCAGCCGGCTCGACGCGCGGCGAGGCGTGCATAGGGCCGTTCATCGCGGTCCGGCCCCAGCGCGTAGTGGTTCAGACACAGGATGCGGGTGGCACTCGGAGCGTCCTGCAGGCACGACAACACGATCGACGAGTCGAGTCCGCCGGAAAGCTTGTGCAGGATGCTGTGGTAACGTGATGCCCACGCCTGCACGCATCCACGAACGGCGCAGCGGAGCATCGCGGTCGCCACGGCAATATCGCTGATGCGCTCGCCTGCCGCCGTTTGAAACGGATTCCAGGCCAGGTCTCTGCTGGTTCGGTCCCGTTCAAAGTGGACGCGCTCACCCGCGAGGACCGCATTGACTTCCCGCAGACCTGTGTCCGTGCTCTCCGGCATGCCGCGTGCGGCCAGGTACGCGCCAATGTAGGCGAAGCTGACCGAGAAGCTCAGACCGAGCTGCACACAATCCTCGACATGGCTGAAGATGATCCGCACGCCACGATACGAGGTGACGAAGCAGCGCAAGCCCCCCGTGGGGTCCCTCAGTACCCTGATGCCACCGCCGACCCGTTCGCAGAGGAAGGCGACATAGTGACCCCAGTACTCGTCGATCAGACACGCGCCATGCGTCGAGAGAATGCGCTCGCTCGCGTCGCCATCCAGGGCGACACGCGCCGTGCCGGGATCTCGATCGACTACGCGGGCGAAAAGCGCTCCGAGGATGACACCGCGCTGATGATCGAGAACGTGGACCTGGCTCGCGCCGGACTGTGCGCCACTACAGCAGACCACCAGGCCCGGCAGGCCAAGGACAGCAGACCACTCTCGCGAACCGCAATGCAGACGTCGTCCCAGGGCTATTGAGGTCGAGCACTGGCCCGCGTCGGCGTCATTCCACACGAATGCCAGGTAGCGGAACACGACGTCCGGCTCTCGCCTAGATCGCCATGATCGGCGTGTAGTGTTGCACCCGCTCGGGTCTGTCGTTGAAGAGAACGGCCTGTTCCTGAACCCAGCAGTGCGCGGCGAACGGCCCGCTCTTCACGCCGAAGACCCAGGTCGGAAAGATTCCGTAGCACGCCATGAACTCGATCAGTGCCAGCGACTGCAGGAGGCAGCGTTGCCGGGCCGCCAGGAAAAAGGGGCGCAGGAGACGAAAGGCGCGGACGAGGTCGCGAGCTTTGTCGAGGTCGGCGACCGGATCGCTCTCGGCGCGTCGCAGCTTTCTGACGCGCACACGATCAGCGACTCTCTCGATGGAGCTCCAGCGCAGCATCGCTGCTGCCGTTGCGCAGGCGCAGGCCAGGCTCACCACTTCGCGAACCCCCAGCCTGGCCCGATCGGTGGATTCCTCGCCCAGGAGCGTTCGCACAGATGTGGCGTCGATCAGTGTAGCAACGGGCGGACACACGTCGACGGGCGTCGCCGGCCTGCCGAGACTACCGTCCGTCGTCAGGATGCCGCTCTGGACCAGCGTGTCGAGAATCGTGGAGGGCTCTGACTTCTCATGCGCGTCGACGGTCGGCAAGGCGGCACGCGGCTCGCACGCCGGCCAGCCCGCAACGCGCCGAGCCAGCGCACGCAGCTGCGGCGCACTCAGCGCAAGGTAGCGGTCCGTCCTCAGATCGAGCACGACTGCGTATTCCTCCGTGAGGCAGAGGTGGGCGTGACGCGCGAGCAGGTACTGTGGCATCAGCAAAAACACACCGCTCGTGACGGACGGGCGCGCGGCGCCGGCCGCGCACCCGCGTCACTTCGATCTCAGAGATCCGGGCCTTCGATGATCTTCCACGTCACCAGGTCCTGATCGAGTTCGCCTCCCACGTCTCCCTGGGTTTCGCCGGTAACGGTGCCGAGCTCGACAGGCAAATCGGTGCTGTTCATCACTGGTCTCCTTTGGTGGTGTCACTGGGGATGAGCCCTCACGGGCCGCGCAAGCCAAAGCGCTTGCTGACTGACGCAAACCACTGCCGCCCTACGATGCTGCTCTGGCGCGCGTCATAACCGCCGGGACTGTTGAAGAACGGCGGCTCCTCGTCGAGGACATTGGTCACCGAGAGCCGTGCCTCGAGGCCTGCGAGCACGCCCTGCGCCTGCCGCCATCGATAAGCAAGACTCAGGTCGGCTGTGGTCCACGAGTCGATGATCTCCTGCTCAGTCTGCGCGAATGTATTGCGATAGTCGTCGATGTAGCCAAGGTGCAGGGAAGTGCTCCACCCGCCGATCGACCACGTCGCGCTCGCGCGGACTCGAACGTCCACCGGGAAGGACCACGTCGAAACGTGCTCGACCATCGGCAGGCCGTCGGCCAGCGTGTCGCGGTGATTGTCGATGTAGCTGCCGGTCAGCGCGATGGCCAGGCTCCCGAAGCGCTCCAGGTTCAAAGTCTGTCTCAGCCCGACGTCGAAGCCGGAGAGCTCGGCGAGGGAGGCATTCAATGCGCGCGCGTCGATCGAGAGGAGCTGCCCGGGTCTGCCCGCGGCGACGTCGGCCGGAGTCGGCGCCGCCCGCACGACCACCCCGGGCGGCAGCAGGCTCTCGCGGCCGGCGTTGAAGATCGCGAAAATGTCGGTCGCGCCGATGATGCGATCCTCGAAATCCATCTGCCAGCGCGACGCCTCGAGCTCGAAGCCACGCCACCTGGCCGGTCGGTAAACCACCCCGTACGTCAGCGTATCCGCGCGCTCCGGCTCCAGCGCCGGGTTTGCGCCGCTGCGCTGCTGTATCGTCGTCGGCTGATTGCCGCGGAGCGGATCGACGGCTGACGTGGTCACCGTCGACGTGGTGCCATAGAGCTCGTTGAGCGCCGGTGCCCTGAACGACTCGCCCCACGACGCTCTGAGCAACAAGTCGCGGAGGGGCTCGAACGCAACGCCGAACTTGGGATCAAACGAATGACCGAAGTCGCTGTACTCCTCGTAGCGCCCAGCCATCGTCAGATCGAGGCGCACCAGTTGCGGCCAGAGCGCGCCTGATGGCAATACCGGCACGTACAACTCGGCGTATGCGGCTTTCGTGTTCCGGCGGCCCTGGCGCTGTGTACTGGTAGCGGCAAGAGTCCACGAATCGAACGCCTCATCCCGATACTCCGCTCCGACCGCAGCTTTTAGATCGCCACCGCGCAGCCCGAAGAGGGGGCCATCCGCGTTGAGGGAGCCCCCGGTTATACGTCCGTCACCAAGAAACTCGATCGGTTGGATGATGCCGGCCAGCGCGGCCATGTTCTGCGCGCTGCCATCGCCGAACAGATTGAGCGCGAGCGCTGGATTGGCCGTTCTGACCGCGCTGTTGAGCGCAGCCGTATTGTACGAGAGAACGTCCAGGCCATTGAGCTCATCGACGCCATGGGTCCCGCTCAGGGTGAGATCCCATGAGCCGACGGCCGCCTTCAGTCCGGCAGCGATGCTCGCACCCTTGCGCTGCGACGTACTCTCGATTGGACCCAGCTCGGCGGCGGGCGAGTACACTACTCGCACGGGCACGGTGAACGGGTTGAACGGGTTGTTTCCGAACGTCGGATGGGGCGCGACCGAGGGATTGGGGCCGACGACAGCAACGATCGCAGATGGGGCGCTGAGCGCCCCAGAATCGTTGGAAGACGCGAAGCCGTCGACGAACGCGACCAGACCAGCTCCGAGGTCCTGCTCCAGAGTCAGTACGATACTGTCGCGTCGGGCCTCGTTGATCAGGCTCCGCTGCGACAGCAAGATGCTGGATCGGGACAGAACGTTCGGTGTGAGCTGAGAGGTCGCAAGCGCCGTCCCGTCCTGGCCCGCGGGAATTCCCGCTGACGCAGCACCGAGGCCCGGGAGCGTGCCGCTCACGGCGAAGATATTGCCCGGTTGGGCAAAGGTCGTGTTGCGAAAGTCCGCGCCGCCGAGACTTCTGTAGTCCATATTCGCGGTGAGCGCGCGATCACTGCCAAGGAGAGCATCGCGCTCGAACCGCTCGTAGATGGCCAGCACGCTGCCACTCGACCAGCTGGTGCCGAAGGACGCGACGGCCTGCTGCTCGGAGGTGTCGCGGTCATCGTCCTGGCCATAGCGCACCCGAGCCTCGATGCCGTCGAGCTGGCGCTTGAGATGAATGTTCACCACGCCCCCGATGGCGTCCGACCCATAGAGCGCGGAAGCGCCGTCGGTCAGGATTTCGAGCCGTTCCACTGCCGACACTGGAATCGTCGAGACGTCCACGAACGTGCCGTTCCGCGCCCCCGAAGCTGCCAGACGCCGGCCGTTGAGCAGCACGAGCGTCGAGTCCGCGCCGATGCCCCGCAAATTGAAGGCGCTCCCGCGACCCAGTGAGTCGATCGCGCCAACCACCGCGTTCTCTTCGGTGAGGTCGGAGTAGTTCTGCGGTATCGTGCGGATGTAATCCTGGATCGTCGCGTGGCCGCTGTTCTCGATGTCCTGCGCGGTGACGATCAGGACAGGTGACGGGCCTTGCAGGGCCACGCCACGAATCCTGGAGCCGATGACGACGAGCTCGCCAAGATCGACGTCCTGATCCACGGTCGCGCGCGTACCTTCGAGGGAGGCCGCGGACGTCGATGAGCGCGGCTCTGGCTGGTCCGCACGCAGATCTCCGTTGGTTCCGGCGGCGGAGGGCGTGATGGTCGGCTGAGACGATGCCGCGGTTGAGCGCGACTCGGCCGTCCGTCGCACATCGGCTGGACGAATCGTGGCAGCATTGTCCGCGCTGTAGATCGCTTCGAGCCCGGTGCCGTGAAGCAGCAGCTCGAGGGCCGCGCGCTTTTCGTACTCTCCCACAACGGCGTTGGCGGTCGCACTCGCCACCACGTCGTAGCGATAGACGAGCTGCATTCGCGCCTGTGCGGCGAAGACCTTCAGTGCCGCCGGCAGCGGCTGGGCGGGGATATCGAAGTGCTGCGAGTCAGCGCGCGCGATTGCGCATAGCGGCAGCAGGAGCAGTAGCGCGGCCAGGCGATGACGGCGGCTGCAGGCACTGGGCCGGTGAACAGCGCCCCGAGCCTTGCTGTCGACTGCGGACCTGTCGACTTCGATTCTGCGAAGAAAGGTCATGGACTCCCACTTGGCTGCCGTCGGTCGAGCCACCCTCGACGCGCGTCGCCGTACTCTGTGGAGTAAGACCTTCGAAGAGAGAAGAACCCCCAGTCGATCTCGTTACGAATCGAGCGGCCGCGGTCGCGATCGAGGGGATACCTACTGCGGCCTGGCGATATACGCGCGGCGGGCGTCGCGCCGGACCTGCAGCTCGAACCCATCCTCGAGCATCGACAGCAGAGTCTCTGCTCCCCGGGGGCCGCCTTCAAAGGTTCCACCAATGAGCATGTCGCGCAGCTCGTCGCTCTCGATCACGATTTCAAGAGTCGTGTAGCGCCCCAACTCCAGCACCACGTCGCTCAGCTTCTCGTTCTCGAAATACAGCGTTCCGCTTCGCCAGGCGGCGACTCGTGTGAGCTCGATCGGCCGCAGGGAGCGCACTTCGCTCGCACCCCGGGTGACGTCCACCTGCTGTCCGGCTCGCAGGACAGAAACCGGCACCGACGCAAGTTGCCGATCGGACGGCGCGCTCTCGTCTGCAGATGCGGCAGCCACGTTGACTACGCCTTCACTGACCGTGACGCGCACGCTGTCCGGGCGTACGTAAACGTTGAATGCGGTCCCGACGGCGCGAACCCACGAGTCCCTCGCAACGACCCAGAACGGCCGCGATCCATCATGGCGAACTCTGAAGAACGCCTCGCCTCGCGGTAGGTGAATCACGCGCATGCGCTCGTCATAGTCGACGCGCGCGAGGCTGTTGCTGTTCAGGTCGAGCGATGAACCGTCCGGGAGCGTAACCGTGGCGCGCTCACCGATAGCTGTCTGAAAGAGTGTTCGCGGCGTAACGGTTCCGGCCCACCACCACGCGCCGAGCGCGAATGCTACGAGAGCAGATGCGGCAGCTAGGGTCCAACGCCTGCGAACGGGCGGCGGTGGCGGCACGGCACCCAACTCCTGACCGGTGGTGACAGCACGCACGAGCGGTCCGGCATCGGTGAAAACGCGCCACGTCTGCGACAGCTCCTCGAACACGCGGCCATGCAGCGAATGCGTGCGGCGCCAGATCTCGAAGCGCGCCCGATCGTCGGCGGATGCATCGTCCGCATTGAGGCGCGCGATCCAGGCGCTCGCCTCGCGTTCCACCTTGTCGATCTCGGGCAGGCGATGAATATCACTCATGGTCGTCGCGTGGCTCGAGCGCCAGGACCTGCGGGTCGTCACCGGAAACCTCTGACCGGGCTGCAGGCGCGGCATCCTTGCGCGTGGTCGAGGGGAAATCCTTCTGCGGGTAGCGCAGGCGCAGATAGGCGTGGGCCTTCAACAATCCGCTGGCGATGTGCTTCTCGACGGTCCTCTCGGATAACCCCAGCCTATGACCGATCTCCTTGTACGAGCACCCGTGAAACACCTTCAGAACGAATGCAGCACGACACCGCGGCGGCAGACGAGCGACGACGGCCTTCAATAGCCGCGATGCCTCTTCCACAATGAGCTGATCTTCGAGTGGGTCGCAAGAGGACACGACTCTCAATTCGTCGACGTCCCCTACCGTTTCGATGGGAGCCAGGCGGGTGCGACGGCGGCGATCAGACACCAGATTGCGCGCCGTCCAGAACAGGAATGCGCGTGGCGTCCGTAGCGAATCGCCCCGCGCGTAGGTGCGGAGGAAAGCCTCTTGCACGATCTCGTCGGCGGCATCCCTCGATCGCACGAGGCGCCTCACATAGCGGTGCAGGGCGCTGCGGCTCTCGGCAAAGAGCCGGGCGAAGATTGCGTGACGGCTATCAGACATCGCTATTGCAACGATCGCCAGCAGGGCGTCGGAACTCGTGTGTTCGCACCGTACGCCGCTTGCGGCCGGGCCGGCAAGTAGGCAGACGCGTGCGCCGCCAGGCATTGCAAGTCGTATGGGGGAAAAGCCACGGTCGAAGGTCGTAGCGCATGCCCGTCATCGGCGGGACGTACAAACTGAGCGAGACCCTCCCGCGATCGCCTGTGCCCAGACCGGCCGTGCGCGCGGCAAGGTCGTGGTCATTCCGGAAGCGCCCTGACAGCGCCATGTGCCGCGATCGCGAGGAAGCAGTGGCGGGTCGCACAGAGACCTCGAGGCTGAGGCAGGAGCCGTGGACATGAGCACCGACGAACGCAGCGCCGCCGGCGTGGCCGCGCACGGCGAGGCGCGCCTTGCAGGCTTCGTCTACGCCGTCAACATCGCAACCGGGGTCTTCAGCCTCGCCTACGCGCCCGCGCAGATCTTTGCCGGCGAGACGGACGCCGAGATCGTGCGAAGTATCGCAGCCAAGGAGACCCTGCTGCGACTCCTGATCGCAGCCGAACTCGTTTGCTATGTCGCGTTTCTCGTGCTGCCCCTGGCACTGCGCAGATTGCTCGCTCGAACAGGGCCATGGGCGGCAACGCTGATGACCGCGCTCGCGGTTTCGAGCGTGCCGTTCGGGTTCGCGAACGTCGCGCACCTCTTCGAGCTACTGCGCATCGTCGACGGCGGTGCGGCGGAGGCTGCGCAGAGTTCCATCGTCGCGGTACTCGATCGGTACGAGAGCGGGCTCTTCGTGCAAAGCATTCCCTGGGGGCTCTGGCTGATCCCGTTCGGCTACCTCGTATTTCGCTGCGGCTTCCTGCCGCGAATTCTCGGCCTGCTGCTCATCCTGCGGGCGGCCGGCTATCTCGCGCATTTCTTCGGCCAGCTGCTGTTCAAAGGGTATGAGGCAAGCGGTCTCGAGCGGATCTTCATGGCGCCGGGCATGGCCGAAATCCTGATCTGCCTTTGGCTGCTTCTGTTGGGCGCGCGCCGCTTTCCCTTGCCGAAATGGCGCAGAACCTAGCGTTCTCCGCTGGCTCTCGAGAGCATCAGGAATGCGGTCGTCGACGATCTCGGAAGTGCGAACTCCCGGGCACCCCGGCACGCGAACAGCCCGGGCACTGCCGAGGTCTGTTGCCGTCAATACGCCTGCCTGCTGGATGCCCCTCGCACCGCGGCCCGGCGAGTCATCGTGCGTGCGCATCCAAGCCGGCGAGTCCTGCTCGACGCCTCGTACGGATCGGAGCTCGCGCACATCGCCCGTGCTAGCGAGCTCATTGGCGTACCGGAACGAGGCCGATCAGCGCAGGTCGGAACGCGCCGTGATATGTTGAAGTCATGCTGGATTCCCAGCCCTTCACGTTCGTAGCGCGCGTGCCGTCGCCGCCGTTACGCGATTTCGTGGAGGCGATCTGGCACCGGCGCGGAACGCGAGTCAACGGTGTCGAGCGGATACTGCCTGACTGTCGCGGGACGTTGGTCATCAACGTTGCCGATGACTACGAGGCGACCATGGAAGCGACGCCGCAAGCGCTGCGAGTCGTTCCTCGGTCCTGGCTCTCGGGAGTCCAGACCTCGCCGATTCTCTGCAGGCCGCGGGGCACGACGTCGCTGTACGGCGTGGTGTTTCGTCCGCACGCGATTGCTGCGCTCTTTCGCGTGGCAGGTCCGGAGTCCGGCGGCCAGACGCATTCGCTCTGCGACGTCATCGGTCGCGAGGGCGAGCTGCTTCGCGAGCGTCTGTGTGAGGCGCGCAGCGCGGATGCCGCCTTCGACGTCCTCGAGCAGCACCTGATGGCCCGCTTGCCCGGCAAGGGTCCACACCGCATCGCCAGAATCGCGCCGGTATTCTTCGAGTCCGGTCGCATCCAGCGCATCGAGAGCTTGAGTCGCAATCTCGCGGTCAGTCGCAAGCACCTGGCGCACGTTTTTCGCGACGAGCTGGGAGTGCCGCCGCAGGAGTTCGCACGCATCGCCAGGTTCAATCGCTCGCTCGCGGCGCTCGCTGGGGCGAGCAGCCTGGCCGAAGTCGCGATGCTGTGCGGGTACTTCGACCAGGCACACTTTACTCGCGAATTCCGCCGGTTCTCGGGCGATACGCCTGCCGGCTACCGTGCCAAGCAGCGCCGCTATTTCGGGCCTGACGCCGGCAACGCGGCCAACCGGCACATGGTGCCGATCGACTGAACGCCGGCGATTGACGGAAGCACTGCCGTCAGTAGTAGTCGCCGCGAATGCCACCGCGGTTGGAGGCAACGGCCTCAATGACTGCAGCCGCACCGAGCGCGACCAACGCGGTGCGCACGACGCTCACCCGCGTGCGCCTGAGGCTCTGGATGTCCTCGTAGACGACCTGTTGGCCCGCGCCTCGCAGCCCCACCGTGTCCACGCTCTCGATCACGAACTTCAAGTGCGCACCGTGCTTGGTGACGACCTCGACACGGTCGCCGTGCGCGAGCTGACGCGACAGGTGTGCGCGGTCGATGCTCAGGGACTGCGTCGCTGTGCAACCGAGCACCGTCATGGACAAGCACGCCAAGACGAGTTGCCTGATGATTCTCATGTGAGCACGCCCTCTCGCATCCGCGCATGTTCGCAATGTGCCGGCGGTGTGGTCTTGCATTCTTGTAACCGAGCGTTGCTTCGTTTTCGCCACTGCACGTGCGTGAGCATTCACGCTAGGATCGCGTGGGCGTGACGTGGACGGGCCGTGCCGTCAGTGTTTCGGCAGCGTGCGGTTGCCTCAACCGGAGAGGATGTCGATGAGCGAAACGTATCGGATCAACTTCAAAGCCGTCGCCGTGGCGACCTTCGCGAACTGGGCGATCAGCGTGGCGTGGTACTCGGTCTTCGGCAGGACGTGGGCGCGACTGGTCGGAGTGCCACCCGAGTGGGAGTTCGAGCTCGACGAGGTGATCATCGGGATTTGCTTCAACGGTCTGATGGCGCTCGGCGTCGCGGTCGTGTTGCAAGCAACCCGGTCCCACGGGGCGGGACGCGGCGCACTTTGGGGGCTCGTCCTGGCAGCGCTGTTCGTGCTGCCGGCGCATTCGGGCAAATGGACCTGGCAGGATCAACCGCTCCTGCTCGCGATCGACATGGGCGCGCACGCGCTCTCACTCGTGGCTTCGGGGCTGATCGTTGGGGCGTGGGCGGCGAGGACCGCACGCACGTCGCCGCGCAGCAGCGGATAGGTCCGCCATCGCGTATTCGCACTTAAACTCTTGCGTACCCCTGCCGCGGCCGGCGCCCGCCAGTCACTGGGCCAATTGGCGCCCACTCGCCCCAAGCTCCGTGACAGTTGCAGCAGCCGGCTCGGTGCGCTTCTTGATGAAACTTCCGCTCTTGTCGAGCATCGTCGTCTGGATGGAAAACAAGTCGAGGACGGTATCGAACACGTCCTGCTGATGGTATTCGGGGCGTTTGACGATCGATATCGGCACCGATGATTTCACGATCAACGGAATCTGCGCCTGCTCCGGCGGTAATGAAACGCCGGGCGGCATGCCGTGAAACATCCGGCCCTCGTCCATCAATGACTCACCGTGATCCGACAGATAGATGAAGACATACGGAGCGCCGGAGCGGTCGAGTGTCTGCACTATCTCGCCGAGAACATGGTCGACGTAGAGGATGGTGTTGTCATACGAGTTCTGCAGCTGCTCGAGCGTGCATTGATTCGCCACATCGGCGTCGTCGCAGGTTGGCTTCAACAGCTGGAATTCAGGTGGGTGCCTGTCGCTGTAGACCGGGCCGTGGCTGCCACCGCCAAGATGCAAGACGACGAATCTGTTCCCGGAAACATACGTGCTGATATTTTTCCTCAGCAGCGGAATGACGTCCTCGTCGTAACACTTACCACCGTGCCCGCATTGGCTCACCCTAGTTTCGCCCACCGAAGCGCAGTTGTCATAGAGCGTGTAGTTCACATAGCAGGCGGTCGGTATGCCGAGCTTCGCAACGATCGCTGGCAGCTTGACGTCCGCCTTTTCGAGTATTTCAGGTAGCGCGGACAAGGTTGATCCGCGCTTCGCGATCCCGTTCAGGAGATGAAGGCCGCCGGTCTTCTGCAGGACAGGATTGGTATTGCGCGGGCCGTATCCATAAAGACTGAAATTCCCTCGCCGGGAGGATTCGCCGATCGCCAGCACCACCACCAGATCGTCTGGCGATTCGACACGGCCGGATATCTCGGCCGCCTTCCTGCCCGATGCCAGGTAGGGCTGCAGCGACTTGGCAGCAGCGCTGATGCTGGCCGACAGAAAGTTGATGGGCACGAGCGAATAGACGATGTACTTCTTCGATACGTTGCCGGCTCGAAGAATGGCGTTGTAGTTCCAGTACAGGGAGGCAAGTGCGACGAACAAGGCAATCGAAATGAGTCGCGACGAAGCAAGCAGGTACCTGCCGGATGGCTGAAACGTGATGTCGGCAGACAGGATGATCGACACGGGCAAGATCATCAGGAACACGACGTACGGCAGCATCTGCAGCGACAGCAGTTGTCCGACTTCCGTGGCGTCGGTGTGGACCGCGTTCAATACCATCGAGCTGTCGATGGCGACGTCGTACTTGGAGATGAAATACGTTGCGGCAGCGCTGAGGGCAACGAAAAGGATCGCCAATGGCTTGATCGTCCGGCGGTGAGCCAGCAGGGCGAAAAACGCGATGAACAGACACAACCCGGCAAGCAGGTAGGCAGACAGAGCCACGTGGTCCAGTCCGTCCTTCCCGGTGAACCACTTGACCAGCTTGTCCATGTTCAGCGCGTTACAGACTGCGTACAGCAGTACCGGAAATACCAGTGAGAACCTGGAGTGAGAGACCTTGAGTCTGAGCTTTTCGCTGATCCCCATGGCTCGAACTACAACGGCACCGACCGCTTCTCGGGCGCGCGGGTCAGCATAGCGAGAGTTAGTGCGGGTGTGTGCTCAACAGGTTCAGGCCTGGGCAGGAACATGTAGTAATGCAGAACATCCGTGACGACCAGCATTACAAAAAAAGAAACCACCGTATCCGAGAAGAAATGGGCGCCAGAGGCAATCCTGGAAAATGAGACCAGGATTCCAAAGCCGACGGCGGCTGCGGCCATCGCGCGTTTTCTGCTCAACGCCACGGCTAACGCCAGGGAGAAGAAGGCGCCAGCTCCGTCCCCCGACGAGAATGAACAATTGCGGTCGCATCCGGAGGTGATGACAAAAGCGGGAGTGAAATGCTTCGATCCGCCAAATTCCTCTATGTCCCTGGGCCTGGCGCGACCAAAATTGTCCTTGAGAATCACGTTGACGATCAAACCGGCTCCCAGAATCAGGACCAGGAACAGATAGAGGACCTTCTTGCCATCGACTCCAAACGAGTTTCGCTTTGAGAAACAGTTGAAAACAAGCATCCCCACAACCGAAACCATCGACACGACAACAAACCAGCCCACGCTTTCATGCAGCAACGTCGTCCAGGCTTGATCGGCCAAATAGAAGCCGTCGTCGAAGAACAGTCTCGAGATGTAGATATCAACGCCGGCGAACGCCACCAGCAGCAGTGACGCCATCAGGAAACAGGCCAGGATCGTTCGGGCGCGTTGCCGCTTCAGGTAGCTCAAGCAATGCGCCCGGATCGGCATTCACCGGAGTTACACAATTCCGGGAATTCGCCGCATGGATGTTGCCGCACCAAGCCCCCTTGAAGTCACGGGACGCTGGTACTTGGACGGCGGCAGGAGAAAAACCAATCGCGCGAGGCGCGCAGATTGGTTCAGTGCCAGATTCGAGTTCCGTCCTGGTCGGTGCCTGCTCCGGCGACGCGCCCGATGGCGGCGTCAGCAGCAGTTGTGCTGCCTTCAATGCGAAGCTAAGGGTCGCGACCGGCATCGGCATTCCCGCCCGACACGCTATGAGCGCGAGGTGCTTTGCGCATCGTCGAACGCGCTGGTCAAATTGGGAACCGATCAACGGCTAGTTGGGAGCAAGACTCCGGTCAGCTGGAATGGTGGCCAGGGGCGGAATCGAAAAGTGCACGCAAGCTGCTGAGTGGCCGGAAGAAGCTCGATTCGACAGCCTCGAGTGACCCCCAACGTAACCCCCGAAGCCTTTGGTTTGGGCGGAACGTCTATGGATTACCTGAGAGGGCCTGTGACCTGCCGGCTTTCTTCGGACCAGCGATTCTAGAGAACGGCGGCCTTGGGGTTGGTTGTTGAACCTTGCTGCTTGAACTGGAGCGGCGTCAGGTAGGCGAGGCTCGAATGGGGTCGATCCTCGTTGTAGTGACGCCGCCAGTCTTCGATCACGATCTTCGCATCGATCCGATTCTTGAACCACTCCAGGCTCAGACACTCGTCGCGAAACTTGCCGTTGAAGCTTTCGTCCGAGCCGTTCTGCCAGGGCTTGCCCGGATCGATGTGCGCGGTCTCGATCTTCGCCGCCAGCAGCCAACGCAGGATCGCTCGCGAACGAACTCCGGTCCGTTGTCCGAGCGTAGGTGTCGTGGCGCGCCATGAATGCTGATGAGCTTGCAGAGCACCTCGATGACGCGAGCGGAGCGGATGCTGCCCGCGACATCGATAGCCAGGCACTCGCGTGTGTACTCATCGATGATCGTCAGGCACTTCAGCTGCTGCCCATTGGCGCAGGCATCGAACACGAAGTCGTAGGCCCACACGTGGCCCGCGGCCGTTGCCGGCAGCGGCCGCGGGCGGTGTGTGGCAACTCGCCGCCGGGGCCGTCGCCGCGGCACCTGCAGGCCGGCCAGACGCCACAACCGATGGGTTCGATCAAAGCTCATGGGAAGTCCCTGGCGATCCAGATAGACCTGGATGCGTCGATAGCCGAAGCGCGGGAAACGAGCCGCCAGCTCGCGCATGGCCACCAGCACCGACCGATCCTTCAGTTCCAGCCGCGACTGATAGCTCAATGCCGAGCGCGCCACCGACATCAGCGCGCACGCCCGCCGCATCGACAGACCGCGCGCCGTGGCGTACGCGATCTGGCTGCGCCGCAGGCGTGCGCCTACCATTTTTTCGGCTGATCTCCTTCATGACCTCGATCTCGAGGTCCCGCTCCGCCACCAGCTTCTTCAGCCGCGCGTTCTCTTGCTCGAGATGTCGCAGCCGGCGCACGTCCGCGGCATCGAGCTCCCCGTAACGCTTGCGCCACAGGTAGATCGTCTGCTCGCTCACGCCGTGCTTCTTCGCCACCTGCGCCACCGGTGTCGCGTCGGCTTCGCGCAGGATCTTGACCATTTGTTCTTCGCTGAATCTCGACTTCTTCATGGCTCCCTCGCTGCCCTCGGAAGCCATCCTCTCAAGAATCAACTGGTCCTCAAAACGCCAGGCAGGTCAGAAGGTGTCGGCTCATCCAGGTCCGAATGCCTCGACGTTGTTCGGCGCTGTCTTGTACTCGCCGCGATGACGCTCGTCTTTGCCGCAGTGCTTTAGCATGTCGCGGTGTAGCTGCTTCATGTGGTTCTCGGGTGAGATCGATCGCGGCGTGGCGCTCAAAGACCATCTCCATGACTTCGGCATAGCCCACGACTTCCTGTTCGTCTCGAGTCGCAAGCATCTTGACGTCGATACCCGAAAGCAGCCGCTCAACGTCGCAATCCGTAAGCTTGGCGCCTTCAATGCGGGGCGGGAAAGGGCACCTGTTCCTCCATGGCGTGGGGCGGGGCGCTTGGTATTCGTTACTGTGATGAGTGCGACAAGGCGGCGCGCGAGTTCGCCCTCCCAACGCCTGGCACGATCCCTTCGATAGCTCCACTCCTGCCGAGAGCGAGGCTTTACATAAGCGACCTTCTCGGATGGGGTCGTACACGGGGCGCGTACAATAGATCCATGGAATATGGGCACTTACAGCGCCTGCGCGAGTGTCACTCTGGGCTGAGACTGCTGGCTGCCGAGCATTTGCCCCTTCTTGCCAGCTTTCTGCACCGCGCGTTCGTCATTAGGTCTCGAGGCCAGGCACCGCTCCTTCGGAAGTTCTATCCGGAAGGGAGCGACGAGCCGAGCTTCGACCTCACGCCCACTACGGAACAGGCTTTGTCATGGCTCAGCTCCTTGGGTCGGCGGGAATTTGTCGGCACTGAGTCGCGCCTGCAGATTGTGTTCGATCTGTTGCGAGAGATCACGTTTGCGACCGAACCAGATGCTGCCCGCCGCATCGCGGAGTTGGAGCGGCGCAAGGCGAATCGCTGCAGCCGGGCGCATCGGAAAACCATCAATCAGCAGTGACTAAACGGGGCCGCCTGAGCTGTGAAGGTCTCCCTTGTTAGCCAAAGCGTTTTGTCCAGGTTGATCTGAAGCGCGACATCGAGCGCTCGACGGGCAATCATCCGACTGACGCCGAACTGCTCGCTCAGCTCGTTCTCGGACGGAGCGCGCTGACCGACATTCCACGCGCCGTTGTGAATGTGCCGGCGGGCGAACTGCACGATCGCCTGGAATTTCGGACGGCTGCTGCGCATGAGCGGAGACGGCTCCCGTGGGAAATTGAAGAAGTTGTATATACAACTTTCGACAGGAGAGTAGTCCTACCTGAGCGCGTTATGCAAGGTGCACTCGCGTGCTTCGCGCGCCAGGCGACACGCTCGGTTTTTCACCATCGCCACCTGTCGCTGCTTCACTTTGGTGCTTCCTGCTCATGATGCGCGAACACTGTCGTGCTGCCGTCCCGAGCAACCAGCAGTACGTCGTACGGTTTCACTTCGCCCGAGGGCGTCTCCATACCCGGCGACCCGACGGGCATGCCGGGCACAGCCAGTCCTTTTGCATCCGGACGCTCGGCAAGCAGCCTCTTGACGTCGTCCGCAGGGACGTGACCTTCGACGAAGTAGCCAGCCACTTCCGCCGTGTGGCACGAGCCGTGACCGGCGGGAACTCCGACGCGCTCCTTGATCGGGTTCAGATTCTCGACGTTGCGTGCATCCACATCGAAGCCTGCATCGCGCAGATGCTCCGCCCATTGACGGCAGCAGCCGCACGTAGCGCTCTTGTAAACGGTGATGCTCGGCACTCCCGGCTTCGCGGAGCCGCCGCAAGCGCTGATTGCCACTGCCGCGATCAACGCGACAAACCAACTGCCCTCCCGCATGGCGCTTGTCTGGTGCGACCCGATCATCACTTCTTTGCCGCGCGTGATGACCAGTGGATGTGAACGACCTTCCAGCCAGCAGCCGCCTTCTTGAGCACAAGCGTTTCGGTGCTCACCAGGTCGACGGGCTTGCCCTCTCGCGTACCGTTGAGGCGCGCTTCGCTGGCAACCCATGCGAGGTCGCCTACGGTATCGCCCGTCTGGCGTTCCAGCTTGTAGTTGATCGCCTGCATGAACTTCAGATCGGCCGGAAGATGGTGACCGGCGTACTCAGCTCGTGAGCGCTCGACATTCCCGCCTTCCATGATGAGTACTTTCGGATCAAGCGCGGCCTGGACGCGCTTCGCATCGCCCGCTGACGTCGCCTCGTGCAGTGCTTGCACGGCGCGCACAGGACTGCCGGCGGGCGCCTCGTGAGTGTGCTGCATGCCGTCGGCGTGAGTGTGCGTCGCCGTCTCGGAGTCTGAGTGCTCGCGCTGCTCGTCGCCTTCATCCGGTCCGTGCGAGTGCTGATCCTCTTCGTGTTCCTCGCCTTCCTCGTGGCTGTGCTCTGCCGATTCTCCGCCGCCGTGCGAGTGGCCACCGCTGGCTGCAACTTCGGCCTTGTCCTGCTCCGCAGATAGCGACGGAAGCTTGCGCAGGAATGCCACGAGATCCCAGATGTATTTGTCCTCCATGCGCTTGCCCCAGGCAGGCATGCCGGTCGCCTTGATGCCGTGCTTGACGATCCAGAATGCCTCCGACGAATCGGCATGCGCATGTTTCGTGAGATTCGGCGGCGCCGGATACAGCCCGACGCTCAGCTCCGACTCGCCCATCCCAGGCGCGAGATGGCAGTCGGCGCACATCGCGTCGTAGTTGCCCGCGCCACGACGTGCCATAGCGACACCCTCGAGTGCGGGAACCTGAATATCGCTGGCGTGCACAGCGATAGAGCGTTCGCGCGTCACGTCGAGAATTCCATGCACGAACGACCAATGCGGTTCGTCAGCCGCGACGTTGTACAGGCCTGACCCGACCGCCACCGCACCGATCACCACGAGCGCGACCAGCGTGGCAACGACAGCGAGCAGTGTTCTGTTCATTGCTAGGCCTCCGGCGAAAAAAAACGTAGTCATGACGGCCGTCGCGGCCAGCACGGCGCAGATGAGGAGGTACTCCGCCGCGACGGAGCGCTGGAAAGCAATTGCTGTGCGTGGCATCGCGAGGGCAGGTGCGTAGCGCCACTTGTTCAGCGATGCGAGCAGCATCAGGACGGCAAATGCGAGCACTTTGACGATCAGAATGAGTCCGTACGGGCGAGCGAAGGCCGACCAGCTATCGACCAGCAGTAAGGTCATGAAAGCGCCTGCCAGCAGAATGACCGGCACCCACCAAGTCGCGATCCGGGAGAACAGATCGACAACGACTGTCGCAACGCCGGCGTCCTCGCGTCGGCTGACGACGAACAGCGGTGCCAGCGCCCCAAACCAGAAAGCCACCGCCGCCAAGCGCAGGGTGAGCAAACCGGCGAGCCACGTGCGGTCTGCGTGGCTCGCCGTGTGCCCGACGAACAGGAAGCCGACGAGCGTCGACGCGGCGCCGGCCAGTCCGAGCGCCTCGTTTCGCCCGCTGCGGCCAAGCGCTGCGACAATCAGCGCAAGGCCGGCGAGCCGAAAGGCGGCGCCAACGCTCATCGGAGAATGCAGCACCATCGACTGCAGCGAGAGGTCGAATACGCCTCGCAGATCGCCGGCCATTCGCGCAGCTTCGAGCCCATAGTGCGCTGCTACTAGAGCCAACCCCGCGAGCGCCGAGACCAGACCGACACGCCGAATCGGCTCGCGACTGCGGTTCATCAACGGCTCGGCGATGAGCTGTCCGCTCTGCGCATGACCGAGCTCGCCGCGGGCACAGACATGACGCGCGATGCGGCGATCTCGTCAGAGGAAGGCACCTCGCCGAGTCCGCGCTTCACCGCCGTGCAGGCGAAGGCGCAATCACCGGAGCTCAAGTCACTCGCTCGCCGCAACAATCGCATGCAGCGCGAGGAGATACTGACCGCGCTCGACCTTCTCCACGATTGGTACGGCATCCAGTATCAGCCGCGCATCGACCGGCGCGGGCAGGCGCAGATCGCGCTGCTGGAGCGCACTCAACCAGGCGAGCGGTTCGATCACGTGTTCATGGAGGTCTTGAGCCGCCATCACTACCTGGCGCTGGTGCCGAGCATGCAATGCCAAGCCTCTGTCGAGCTCGAGCATCACATGCTGCAACGTTACTGTTCCGGCATCGTGCACGGCCAGATCAACGACATCTCTGACATGCGTGAGATGCTGTGTCGCGACTTCTCGATTTGCGACTCTCAGCCTCTGGGCGGACTGAAGGGACGTCACACGGGCAGCGAAGGGCATATGTTCCTCGACGCGGACCGCAGCGCCGAGTGGGCTGTCACTAGCGAGTAGCCCGTGTGGCAGTGTGCGGTTGCGGCTGCCGTCGCGGCCCGGCCGCACGAGATATTGAGATGCGAGCCTATCGAGCGTGGTGATCCTCGCCATTACAGGCCCGGCTTTCGCGGCCCAGGGACACCACGGGGCCATCTAGGGTGTGACTGCGGGCGAGCTCGCCGGGCGCTACAACGTCGGCATCAGTGGAGTCGAATGGGCGATACGCGACCGGGGATGGCTCATCGCCAACAGTGCCGGAAGCTAGGCAGCTGCCAGGACGATGGTGTGCCGCATGAACGAGAATGCGGTGTGATGCACCGGCACGAGTCTAGGGTACGGACGTCAGCTTTCTGAAGGTTGCCTAAGACACCTCGTCTACGAAGCGACTTTCGCTATCGTCAAATCTACCCAGTACCCCGTCATCTGATAGCCGAACAGCGCAAAGCCTGCGGCCATGATCACGACATTCGTGGCGTAAGCGGATCGGACGAATGTGTCGCTGCGCCGCCAGAGGTTGAACGCGAGCAAAATCAAACCCAGCGCCGCGAACTGGCCCAACTCCACACCGATGTTGAAGGCGATCATGTTCGGGACTAGCCCGTCTGCCGACAAAGAGAGGTCCTGTAGCTTGGTTGAGAGCCCGAACCCATGTGCGAACCCAAAGAGTAGAACTGCGGCGCGCGTATCGAAGGAGATACCGAGGCGCCTGAAGCCACCGATGTTCTCGAACGCCTTGTAGACCACTGACAGCCCGATGATCGCATCCACGATGTAGGCATTGGCATGAATTCCAGCGAGCACGCCCACGAGCAACGTGACGCTGTGTCCCACTGCGAACAGCGTGACATACAGCGCAACGTCCTTGAGTCGATACAAGAAGAAGATCACGCTTGCGAGAAACAGCAGATGGTCGTAGCCGGTCACCATATGTTTGGCCCCCAGGTACATGAGCGGGAGGAAATGCACACCGTCGATGCGCTCGAGGTAGGCCGCATCGCCTCCTTCAACTCCGTGCGTGAACGCCAGCGGCGCGAACAGCGCGAGCATGAGGGGTAGAACATACTTCAGCATCTCACTTGCTCCCTGAAGCCGAGCCGGACTCGTTGGAGACTCCGTAGTCGATGATTTTCTCGTGGTAGCCGTTGACGGCCAGCTTGATAGTCATCGGCTGCTCGCTGAGGCTGAGCCAGTACCAGCCGTGCTCGCCGTCGAAGGGCGCTACCAACGAGCCGCTGCCGCCCGTTCCACTCTGCTGCTCTTCGTACCGCACCCAAAAGTCACCGCCCGCCCCAGGCTCGTGGCCGTGGAAGTCGGTGTAGACCATTCCGCCTTCTGCACTCCACGAGAACGTCACGACCTGCGCCGTTTTGAGCAGCGCCTTGATCTCCGTCTGCTGGCCCGATTGCAGCGTGATCGTCAGCGCGTCCGACCTGGACGCGCCGTTCGTCTTCTGAAACACCGCAGGATTCGGCAGCGGCACCGGTTCCCCGAAGTCCGGGATGGGCACGTCCCGATACTTCTCGTTGCCACCGACGACATCAGTGACCTGCACGGTCTTTGCAGGAGCATTCAAGGCAGTGAGCCCGAGTGCCGCACCTAGGCGAGTAGGATCGATGTTGTATTCGGCAGGCAAGATTACGGTCACGAGCACCGCCGCGGCTCCGAGGATCGCGACCACAGCACTCACGATGAGCTTCCTGACTGACGGCGGGCTGGCTTCGAACGGGGATATCGGCTTCGACATGCTGTTACTCCTTGGTTTCGGCCGCCGGAACCTTCGGCATGCCGACGATGAACTCCTTGCCCGAAAGCGAACCGTTTTTGTTGCTATCCAGCGCCGCGAACTTCTCGGCAGCCGCCGAGACATCCTGTTTGGTCGCGGTCAGGTATGCGGTGTACTCAGTCAGGGACAATTCTCCGCTGTTGTCAGCGTCGTACTTGGCGCCCGGACCGTGCATGCCCTCGTGCGCATAGGCTGAGCCGAGGACCGAGGCCAGGACGCAGGCAGACAAGACTCGAATCATCTTCATGTCGATACTCCTTCTTGTTGAAGCACAGGGACGGATCGGTTGCGCGCGTGCGACATACGATAGAGAGCCGGAAGCACGAGCAGCGTAAGCATTGTGGAAGAAACAACTCCGCCGATGACTACGGTTGCCAACGGGCGCTGCACTTCGCTGCCGATGCCCGTGTTGACTGCCATCGGCACGAAACCGAGCGCAGCGACCAGCGCCGTCATCAACACTGCCCGCAAACGAGTGAGCGCACCTTGTGTGATGGCTTCATCCAGCGACAGCCCTTGCTGCCTGAGCTCGCGAATGAAGCTCACCATCACGAGACCATTGAGAACGGCTACGCCGGACAGAGCGATGAAACCCACCGCGGCGGAAATCGATAGCGGGATTCCTCTCAGCCAGAGTGCCAGCACGCCGCCCGTGAGCGCGAGCGGAATGCCGGTGAAGATCACGGCTGCATCTCGCGCCGAACCCAGCGCCATAAACAGCAGCACTGCGATAATCAGCAGCGTTCCGGGCACGACGACCGCGAGGCGCTGTGCGGCAGATTCGAGTTGCTGAAAAGTTCCGCCGTACTCCAGCCAGTATCCGGCGGGTAGCTCGACCTGCTCGGAAATAGTCCGCCGTACGTCCTGCACGAACGAACCCAGATCGCGACCTCGCACGTTGGCAGTCACAACGACGCGCCGCTTGCCGTTCTCGCGGTTGATCTGGTTCTGGCCTGTGGTCAGCTCCAGCTCGGCAATCTCGCCGAGCGGCACATAGCCGCCGTTAGCGAGCGGTACCGGCAAGCTCGTCAGCAGCTCAGTCTTCGTCCGCACGGCTTCGGGCAGGCGCACGACAACATCCGCCCGCCGGTCGCCTTCGTAAAACTGTCCTGCAACGGTTCCGCCCAGTGCGGTTGCAATCAGGTCCTGAATCTCACTGACGTTCAGCCCGAGGCGCGCCAGCGCTTCCCGTTTCGGCATGACCATCATCACCGGCAAGCCCGTCGCCTGCTCGACGGCCACATCCGCAGATCCATCGACACTCGCGACAGCTGTCCCGATCTGATCGCCGAGCGCGACGAGCGTGTCGAAATCATCCCCGAAGACCTTCACCGCGAGTTCCGCTCGTACGCCCGCAATCAGCTCGTTGAAACGCATCTGAATCGGCTGCAGGAACTCATACCGATTGCCCGGCACGGGCGAGACCTTTGCCTCGAGCTCGGCGACGAACTGCGATTTCGTCTTGTCCGGGTCCGGCCACTGGTCGCGCGGTTTCAGGATGATGAAGTTATCGGCAACACTGGGCGGGGCAGCCTCCGTGGCCACCTCCGCGGTGCCGATCTTCGCGAACACTCTCTCAACCTCCGGCAGCTCCTTGACCTTGGCCTCTAGTTGCTGCTGCTGGCGTATCGCCTGGCTGAGTGACGTGCCCGGAATGCGCAGCGCATGCATGGCGATGTCGCCCTCGTCCAAGTTCGGGATGAACTCCGACCCCATCCGCGTTGCGAGCAGTCCGCATGCGAGCGTCAGGGCCGCCGCACCGATCACCATCGCCCAGCGCTGCCGCAAAGCAAACGCGAGCACCGGCCGATACCACGCGTCCGCCTTCTCCATGACGATGTTGTGCTTCTCGGGCCGCGGATGGCGGAACAGGAACGCGACCCCTGCCGGCACGAAGGTGAGCGACAGGATCATCGCGCTCAACAGGGCGATGATCACGGTGATCGCCATCGGGTGAAACATCTTGCCCTCGACGCCGGTCAACGCGAGGATCGGCACGTACACGGCCGTGATGATGAACACACCGAACATCGCCGGCCGAATGACTTCACGGGTTGCCTGCGTGACCAATGTCAGCCGCTCGGCAAGCGGCACCTGTCGACCGTCCGGCGCTGCCCGGGAAAGCCTGCGCAGACAGTTCTCGACGATGATCACGGCGCCGTCCACGATCAGGCCGAAGTCGAGCGCGCCCAGGCTCATGAGGTTCGCCGTCACACCGGTTTGCACCATGCCGGTCACGGTCATGAGCATCGCGACAGGAATGACCGCTGCCGTGAGCAGCGCGGCGCGAATGTTGCCGAGCAGGAGGAAGAGCACGACGGCGACGAGTAGCGCACCTTCGAGCAGGTTCTCTTCCACGGTCGCAACAGTCTGCTCGACGAGGCGCGTGCGGTCGTAGACCGCGGTGGCGGTGACACCTTCAGGAAGCGAGGATTTGATCTCTTCGAGGCGCTCGGCTACGCCACGAGCCACTTCCCGACTGTTTTCGCCGATGAGCATAAATGCGGTGCTCATGACGACCTCCCGGCCGTTCTGAGTCGCAGCGCCGCTGCGCAGCTCCTGACCGACGCTCACGGTGGCCACATCCCGCACTCGCAGCGGCACGCCATCGACCTGTCGAATGACGATGTCGCCGAGCTCGTCCATCTGTTGGACCTGGCCGGGCACGCGCATCAACCACTGCGCCCCGTTGTGCTCGATGTAACCCGCCCCCCGGTTTGCGTTGTTTGCTTCGACGGCGTCGAGCAGATCCCGATGCGAGACCTGGTAGGTAAGAAGCTTGGCCGGATCCGGGGCGATCAGGATCTCTTTCTTGTAGCCGCCGATCGGATTGACTTCGACCACGCCCGGCACGCGCAGCAGCTGCGGGCGGATGATCCAGTCGTGAACGGAGCGCAGATCGGTCGGCGTCACGAGTGAGCCGTCGGCGCTTCTGGCGCCCGGTTCGGCATCGACCGTGAACATGAAGATCTCACCGAGGCCTGTCGCAATGGGACCGAGCTTCGGCTCGCGGCCTTCCGGCAATGCGCCGCGCAATGCCAGCACGCGCTCCGCCACCAGCTGACGGGCGAAATAGATGTCCGTTCCGTCTTCAAAGACGATGGTGGCCTGTGCCAAGCCATAGCGCGACAGCGAGCGGGTATACGACAGGCGCGGCAACCCGGCCATGGCAGTCTCGAGCGGCACCGTAATGCGCTGCTCGGCTTCGAGTGGCGTGTAGCCCGGCGCCTCGACGTTGACGATGACTTGCACGTTCGTGATATCGGGTACCGCATCGATCGGCAAGCGCGTGAAGTTCCATACGCCCAGCGCCGACACCAGAAGCGTTGCCAGCATGACCAAGCCGCGGCGGGCAATCGCCGCATTCAGAATTCGTTCGATCACGGTCGCTCTCCTAGTGGACGTGCGAGGCGCCGGACTTCTCGATATCCGCCTTGATGACGTAACTGCTCTCGGTCACGTACCGGGCGCCGGGCTCGAGGCCGCCAAGAACCTCTACCCATTCGCCGTGCTGCTCACCGAGCTCCAGCATGCGGACTTCATAGGTGTCGCCGACCTGTTCGTACACTACGGTGAAATCGCGGAACGGCTGCAGGCCGGTGGTCTTCACCGCCAAGGGCACAGTGCGTTCGGCAACGGCGACTTCCGCGGTCACGAACCCGCCGCTTACGAATTCGCCGTTCGGATTCTTCAGCGTGACGCGTGCGGTGACCGCTTGGTTGGCGCCGGCCAGCACGTCGACACGATCGACCTTGCCTTCCACCACGACATCGGAGTCGGCTGACTTGACGCGAACAGCCGCACCGGCCCGGACCTTGGTCCTATCGCGCGGGAATACCGAAAGCTCGGCCCACACGGATGAAGGATCCATGATGGCGAACAGCGCGCGATCGCCGGACTGCTCACCTTGATTTGCGTTGCGCGCGGTCACGATGCCACCGATCGGAGCCGTGACGGTATAGGTCTGAAGGCTCTCGTTGCTTTCGATCTGTGCCAGCGCAGCGCCGGCGTCTACGTGATCGCCGAGCTTCTTGCTCACGGCACGAATCAACCCGGGATAACGTGCGCTCACCTGACGTTCGTGCGCCGGATCCGGCACGATGCGCCCGTAGAGCGTCAACGTCTGCGCGAGCTGCGCGCTGCCAGCGACTTCGGTCTTGATCCCAGCGGCTTCCGCTATATCCGATGCGATCGTCGTGCGGCCTTCGAAGCTCTCGTAGCTCCACTCGCGAGTCTTCCCAGCGTGGATGGCAATCACTTTCACGATGAAGGAATGCGGCTCGCGCACCACATGGTCGCCGCGCAGGTAATCCGCCTGGGGCGCAAAGCTGAACTCTTCGTTCTTGTTCAGTCGCGTCAACTGCACGGTCAGGTCCACCTGATCCAGCGGCACGGGCTTGCCGTCGAGCGTGGGCCACGCGTGGTACTCCGGAGGCAAGCCGGTCTCGAAGATGGCCAGCTCGATTGCGAACGAACCGTCGGCAAGGAGCCTGCCGTTATGGGGACCTTTGACCGCCTGCGCAGGAGCATCGGCGCCGTCATGACCCTCGGCTGAATTGTTCTCGGGCGCGCCACAGGCGCTCAACGTCAGGGCAAGAATCAGCAGTGCGTACTTGTTCATGGGCGATCTCACTTGCGCGGTTCCACGCCGAGCGCGGTACCGGTCAGTCGTTCGATTTCAATGCGAAACTGGTGCAGCTGCGCGGAGGCTTCGAGCAGTGCGCGGCGCACGTCGAGCAGTTCGCGCTGGGCCGTGACCCATTCGATGTAGCCGTACCGGCCGCGCTCGTAGGCATAACGGGACTGCTCCAGCGCGCTTTCGATGCGCGGCAGGACATCGTTGCGCAGCGTCCCGACCTCCTTGTACGAGTGGTTCAACTCCTGGTAGAGCGCGAACAGCTCCGCTTCGAGGCGTGCACGCAATGCCTGGCTCTGCGCGTCGACCCGTGTGGAGCGCGCGCGGGCCTCTGCGATGGAACCTTGTGCAGCATCCCGGGAGGACAGCGGCACAGTAACGCCGACGACCAGCGCATGGTCACCCTCGTCCTCGAAGCGACGCACTCCGGCGCTGATGTGCCAAGGGGGCTTCGCCCGCATCTGAGCGAGACGCAGTTCTGCCTCCCTTACGCGCTTCTCGGAGACGAGACGCTCGAAATCGGAGTTGCTCGTGATGCGCTCGTGGACGGTCTCGAAAGGCTCCAGCGCCGGCGGCGACAGCAGCTCGCCTTGCGCTTCGCCGAAGTCGGCCTGTGCTGCGCCCCACAGCGCCGCAAGGCGCACACGCGCGGAAGCAAGCTGGTGCTCGGAGCGCTCTTCATCGAGGCGAACTCGCGCAAGTTGAGCGAGTGCTCTGCCCTCCTCTGCTTTCGGCACCTTCGCAGCACGCACGCGCACCTGCACGGCTTTGACTGTCTCGTGGACGAGCTTGGAGGCATTGCGAGCATCGTCGAGTGCTTGTTGACGTTCCAGCACCGCAACGAATCGCCGGGCGGCTTCCGCTGCAACATCCAGGCGCTGAACGCGCTTCTCAGTCGCGAGCTGTTCGCTGCCGGCAATGGCGACGTCGATGCGCTGGCGCCGCGCACCGCGTTCGATTGCAAAGCTGAGGCTCAATGTCGTCTCGGCTGCATCGAAGTCACTTCTGCGTCCGCTGCCGAGCGCATTCTCGACCAGCAGGCCCACTTCGGGACTGGGGCGAGCGCGACTTTGCTGGAGTACGCCCTGCTGCGCCTGAATTTCGTATTCGAACGCCGTCAGATCGGGATTGCGTTCGAGCGCGCGCTCGACCGCTTGCTGCAGAGTTATCGGGTTATCAGCAAAAGCTGGAAGCGACAGCGCAGCAACGCACAGGGGCGCGATCGCGCAGGCGCGAGCACTTCGCAGTAAGAAAGAAAACATCGAGACACTCCATCCGCGCGCTCCGGGAGCGCGATCCCAACGGGCGCAGCGACTTGCGCCGCGGCAATCTCAGATTGCGAGGATGGAAGCGGGAGGGCCGCGCAACGGCGGCCGAGAATGAGGACGGCGGGGAATCGGCTCGGAATTGCGCGCCGGCGGACGCAGAATCCGCGTCACGAACGGCAGACCTGATGCGAGCAGGACGACGATGCAGACGACAGGCAGCCAATCCGTCCAGTCCCAAGTGGCAGGATTCGTGCTCGTCGCTGCCACGCTGATCTTTATGACCTGGTCAACCGGTTTCGCGTCATGACTGGAATCGAAGTCGTGCAGGTGTCCGCCGTGCACGTGCGTATGCTCATGATCCGCGACGTGCGCATGCAGCGTGCTGTAGGGCATCAGCACGAAGCTGAGGCTGACTACCCAGCAGAGGAGGAGGCGTTGCAACCGACGCATGGCGGTGCACAGCGTACTCGGAATTCTCACGGCGGGAAAGCTGCACGTATCTTTTAGACTATCCAGCAGGTCGACAGCTCACCTAACTCATCGATGTCCAGGTTCTTCTCCCTCCAACGCCATGCGATCTATGTGCTGGCCGCCGCCGCTTGTTCGGCGCGAGCGCACCGATCGCAAAACTGCTGGCTTGACGCTCGGGGCGCTGAGCTACGGACTGAGCCTGGTGCTGTTCGTAAGAGCGCTCGCATCTCGGCAGCGCACGGACCGCGGCACATTTTGGTACTGCGCCCTTCTTTGGCGCCGCACTCGCAGTCGCGCTACTCGGCGAGCCCGTTACTGCATCATTGCTCACTGCAATCGTGCTGACTGCGCTGTCCATGTGGCTCGTACTAACGGAACGCCATTCGGTTGCACACTATGTAGACGGCCGGTCGCTCCAAGCATCCACCAGTGTCCACATTTCGGCGCACACGGCCGATTGATGCGCGCGCCAGGAAGAGAAGCACGCAGTGGTTCATCGCAAAGCACCGCAACGTCGTTGCCATCGTCGTGCTGATCCTCGTCGCCTTAGTCGCGGTGCTTTCCTGACTTCTCAGCCTGGAGCTAGCGAGGCGGCTTTCTCTTCATCTCCTCCTGCTGTTTCAGCTCTTGGCACCTCTTCATCATGGCTTGATGATCGGCCGGCGGCGTCTTGGCCGTTCACTGACGAGCGCCTTGGCGGATTCATACACAATCGTCAACCTGGATCGCGCTCCAGCTCCACGTTCTCCATCTGGCGTCGAATTCGAGCGCTTCGACGTTACATCCGACGCCGGCGTCGTAGACGCACTTGGGGGAGCTGGATTCAGCTCCAGATTCGGAACCGAGCGGACGCCCTCACGCGCGAGGTACGCCTACTGTCGGGCTGCCATCGGAGCGCGGCACATCCGGCTGCCCACGAACAATCGAAGGATCGCCGCTCCGTCGACGGAGCTGACGCCGGCGAGCGGATCGCCGGAGCAGTCACAGTGGACAATCCTGTGCTTCGGACGATCGATGACGCGACATGATCGAGCCGCTCGCTTCGCGTGCGAGCCGCCGTGGGATTCGCCGACGTTGGTCACTACAGTTGTCTGCTGCGCGCCAGACTCTGCAGTTGCCGCGCTCAGCGTCACGTCGGCGCCTAACAAAACGAGGACAGTCGCCGCTTTGGTCGCGAACGGCGAAACGCGATGGATTGACATGACTCGCCTCACTGAATCAGCTCACTGGGCCGCCGGCCGACATCGAGTCAGGCCGGGTGACTGCAATCAGACGAGCTGCGCTACATGCGAAGGCGACCGGTCAGAAGATATATAGGCGATGTGGAGAGAGGTGGCTCCGCTTCTTAGGACAGATTTCTCGTCGAGATAAGTGGATCTGCCTGGGCGGTTGATGAAACTGATTTCTTCCTCGTTGCTCTTCGCTCCGGTTCAATCGTACAGCAGAACT
>Ga0187892_10002449_pt1 | contig 37157 bp, 41 predicted proteins | sample MA1701073metaG_FD_139345 | JGI IMG/M metagenome (GOLD analysis project Ga0187892, IMG submission 139345) | Bio-ooze microbial communities from a basaltic lava cave in the Kipuka Kanohina Cave System on the Island of Hawaii, USA - MA170107-3 metaG ... | reverse complement strand
GGTGCGCGCCTATCGCAGCCCCGAGCCCTACAAGGGCAAGGGCGTGCGCTACGCAGCCGAGCAGGTCGTGATCAAGGAAACCAAGAAGAAATAGCGAGGGCGGCGAGCCATGATCGACAGGAATTCTCAACGGCTGCGCAGGGCGCGCAGGACCCGCGCCCGCATCGCCGAGCTCGCCGCGGCGCGCCTCACCGTGCACCGCTCGAACAGCCATATCTACGCGCAGCTGATCGATGCGAGCGGCGCGAAGGTGCTTGCGGCGGCCTCCACGGTCGAACCCGAGCTGCGCAAGGGCGTCAAACACGGAGGTAATGTCAAGGCGGCGGCCGAGGTCGGCCGGCGCATTGCCGAGCGGGCGCGGAAGCTCGGCATCGAGGCGGTCGCGTTCGACCGCGCCGGCTACAGGTTTCACGGACGCGTCAAGGCGCTGGCCGAGGCCGCGCGCGAGGCAGGCCTCAAGTTCTAGGAGCTTCAGGGATCCGGCTTATGGCGAAACTACAGGCATCCAAGATGCAGACGGGCGAGGATCGCGGCGACGGCCTGCGCGAGAAGATGGTCGCGATCAACCGCGTCACCAAAGTCGTGAAGGGCGGCCGCGTGCTCGGCTTCGCCGCGTTGACCGTGGTCGGCGACGGCGACGGCGGCATCGGCATGGGCAAGGGCAAGGCGCGCGAGGTGCCGGTCGCGGTGCAGAAGGCGATGGAGGAGGCGCGCCGCAGGATGGTGAAGGTCAATCTGAAGGGCGGCACGCTGCAGCACGCGGTGATCGGCCATCACGGCTCCTCCCGCGTCTACATGCAGCCCGCGTCCGACGGCACCGGCATCATCGCCGGCGGCCCGATGCGCGCGGTGTTCGAGGTAATGGGCGTGCAGAACGTGCTCGCCAAGTGCCTGGGCTCGACCAATCCCTACAACGTCGTGCGCGCCACCATCAACGGCCTGATGGCGATGACCACACCGGCGGAGATCGCCGCCAAGCGCGGCAAGAAGGTCGAGGAAATCACGGGGTGAGCATGGCCAAATCGAGCACGGGAAAGATCAGGGTGACGCTCGTCAGGAGCCCGATCGGCGCCAAGCAGCCGCACCGCATGTGCGTGCGCGGGCTGGGCCTGAAGCGCCTCCACCAGACGGTGGAGGTGCCCGACACGCCCGCCATCCGCGGGCTGATCAACGCGGTGTCCTACCTGGTGAAATGCGAGGGCTGATATGCGGCTGAACGAGATCAAGCCGGCGCCGGGCTCGAACCGCGGCAGGAAGCGCGTGGGGCGGGGCTTCGGCTGCCACGGCAAGACCGCGGGGCGCGGGCACAAGGGGCAGAAGTCCCGCGCCGGCGGCTATCACAAGGTCGGATTCGAGGGCGGCCAGATGCCGCTGCAGCGGCGGGTGCCGAAGCGCGGGTTCAATTCGCACAAGAAGGACGAAACGGCGGAAGTGCGGCTTTCCGACCTGCAGCGAATTTCGGCCGACGCCGTCGACCTCGCCGTGCTCAAGTCCACGGGGGTGGTGCCGCAGCCGGCGCTGCGCGCCAAGGTGATCCTCGCCGGGGAGATCAAGCGCAAGGTCGCGTTGAAGGGCCTGCTGGTCTCGAAAGGCGCGCGCGCGGCAATCGAGGCGGCGGGAGGCAGCGTGGAGCTGCCCGCACCAGCGCAGCCGCCGGTCGCGCCCAAGGCCAAGGGCGGGCCCACCGCCGGCGCGAAGCCGGCGCCCGGCGGCGCGACGGACAAGTAGCGGAAGGGGAACAGAGACTTGGCTGCCACCAACTCACTGCTGGGCCTGGGCAAGATGGGCGACCTGAAGCGCCGCCTGCTGTTTTTGCTCGGCGCGCTCATCGTCTTCCGGATCGGCACGTTCATCGCGGTGCCGGGCATAGACCCGGAGCGGCTGGCGGAACTCTTCCGCTCCCAGCGCGGCGGCATCCTCGACATGTTCAACATGTTCTCGGGCGGCGCGCTCGAGCGCTTCTCGCTGTTCGCGCTCGGCATCATGCCCTATATCTCCGCGTCCATCATCATGCAGCTGATGAGCGTGGTCTCGCCCACGCTGGAGGCGTTGAAGAAGGAAGGCGAGGCGGGCCGGCGCAAGATCACCCAATACACGCGCTACTTCACGGCCGGCCTCGCGCTGTTCCAGGGCATGGCGATCGCGGTCGGTCTCGAGGCGCAGCAAGGGCTCGTGATCGAGCCCGGACTCGCGTTCCGGCTCACCACCATGCTGACGCTCGCGACCGGCACCATGTTCCTGATGTGGCTCGGCGAGCAGATCACCGAGAGGGGCGTGGGCAACGGCATCTCGCTCATCATCTTCGCCGGCATCGCCGCCGGACTCCCGCAGGCGGTGGGGGGAACCCTGGAGCTGGTGCGCACCGGCGCGTTCTCGATACTGGTCGCGTTCTTCATCTTCGGGCTGGTGCTCGGCGTCACCGCCTTCGTGTGCTTCGTCGAGCGCGGGCAGCGCCGCATTCTCGTCAACTACGCCAAGCGCCAGGTGGGCAACAAGATCTACGGCGGCCAGAGCTCGCATCTGCCGCTGAAGCTCAACATGTCGGGCGTCATCCCGCCGATCTTCGCCTCCAGCATCATCCTCTTCCCGGCGACTCTGGTGGGGTGGTTCGGGCAGGGCGAAGGGGTGACGTGGCTGAAGAACATCGCCGCGACGCTCGCGCCGGGCCAGCCGATCTACACCCTGCTCTACGCTTCCGCGATCATCTTCTTCTGTTTCTTCTATACCGCGCTGGTGTTCAACCCCAAGGAGACGGCGGACAACCTCAAGAAGAGCGGGGCCTTCGTGCCGGGCATCCGTCCGGGCGAGCAGACCGGGCGCTATATCGAGAAAATCATGATGCGGCTGACGCTGGCGGGCGCGCTCTACGTGACGCTGGTGTGCCTGCTGCCCGAATTCCTGATCGTGTGGAAGAACGTGCCGTTCTATTTCGGGGGCACTTCGCTGCTGATCATCGTGGTGGTGACCATGGACTTCATGGCGCAGGTGCAGGCCTACATCATGTCGCACCAGTACGAGAGCCTGCTCAAGAAAGCGAACTTCAAGGGCGGCATGTTCCCGACGCGCTGATGGCCAAGGAAGAGACCATACAGATGCAGGGCGAGATCGTGGAGACGCTCCCCAACGCGACGTTTCGGGTGAAGCTGGAGAACGGGCACGTGGTGCTGGGCCACATCTCGGGCAAGATGCGCATGCACTACATCCGCATTCTGCCGGGAGACAAGGTGACGGTGGAGCTGACGCCCTACGACCTGTCGCGCGGGCGCATCGTCTTCCGCGCCCGGTGACGATGCGTGATCTCCCGGATCGAGATTCGAGGGTACAGAGATGAAAGTGCTGGCATCGGTGAAGAGAATTTGTCGCAACTGCAAGATCGTCCGGCGCAAGCGCGTGGTGCGGGTGATCTGCAAGAACCCGCGCCACAAGCAGCGCCAGGGTTGACGAGGCGTTCACGAGTGAGCGGTCGCGAGTGATGAGTAACGAGAGGAACGAGGCATGGCCCGGATAGGCGGAGTCAACATACCCAACCATCAACACGCGGAGATCGCACTGACGGCGATCTTCGGCATCGGCCGCTCGCGCGCGCGCACGATCTGCGCTTCCGCCGGCGTCAACCATTCCGTCAGGATCAAGGACCTCTCCGACACCCAGATGGACAAGCTGCGCGAGCAGGTGTCCAAGATCACGGTGGAGGGCGAGCTGCGCCGCGAGGTTTCGATGAACATCAAGCGCCTGATCGACCTCGGCACCTGGCGCGGCAAGCGCCACCGCCTGGGGCTGCCGGTGCGCGGCCAGCGCACCCGCACCAACGCGCGCACGCGCAAGGGCCCGCGCAAGGCCGCGGTGAAGATCATCAGGGCGGTTACCGCCTAGCGAGGAGCTGAATCATGGCCAAAGCCAGCACCCGGGTACGCAAGAAGGCCAAGAAGAACGTGGCGGAGGGCATCGCCCACATCCACGCGTCCTTCAACAACACCATCGTCACCATCACCGACCGCCAGGGCAACACGCTCGCGTGGGCGACCTGCGGCTCGAACGGATTCAAGGGCTCGCGGAAGAGCACGCCCTTCGCCGCACAGGTGGCCGCCGGCCGCGCCGGCGCGCTCGCCCAGGAATGCGGCGTGAAGAACCTCGAGGTGCACATCAAGGGCCCGGGGCCGGGGCGCGAGTCGGCGGTGCGCGCGCTCAACGCGGCCGGCTTCAAGATCACGCAGATATCCGACGTGACGCCGGTGCCGCACAACGGCTGCCGCCCGCCGAAGAAGCGGCGCGTGTAGGAATGAACGAGGGGATACTCCCCTCGTGCACCCCTACAACGGATGAAGACATCGAGCAGAGGATGAAGAGGTAGCAAATACATGGCCAGGAATCTCGACGCGAAGTGCCGGCAGTGCCGCCGGGAAGGCGAGAAGCTCTTCCTCAAGGGCGAGAAGTGCTTCACCGACAAGTGCGCCATCGAGCGCCGCAACTATCCGCCGGGGCAGCACGGGCAGAAGAACACCCGGCTCTCGGGCTACGGCGTGCAGCTGCGCGAGAAGCAGAAAGTCCGGCGCATCTACGGGCTTCTCGAGCGCCAGTTCCGCAAGGTCTACCACGAGGCCGAGCGGAAGAAGGGCATCACCGGCGAGAACCTGCTGCAGCTGCTGGAAAGCCGGCTCGACACGGTCGCCTACCGCATGGGATTCGGCTCCTCCCGCACCGAGGCGCGCCAGATCGTGCGCCACAACGGCATCCTGGTGAACGGGCGGCGCGTCAACATGCCGTCCTTCCTCTGCCGTCCCGGCGACGTGATCGAGGTCTCGGGCAAGGCCAAGCAGCAGCTGCGCATCAAGGGCGCGGCGGAAGCCGCGGAGGGGCGCGGCTTTCCGGAATGGCTCGAAGTCGACGCCAAGGCGCTCAAGGGAAGGTTCAAGGCACGGCCGCAACGCACGGAGCTCCCGTCCACCATCAACGAGTCGCTGGTGGTCGAGCTCTACTCGAAATAATCGTCGCAAGAGGTCACTGAACCATGGCAAGCAGCAGCTTCCTGAAGCCCCGCATCATCGACGTCCAGAACGTCTCGCCGTACCACGCCCGGCTCACGATGGAGCCGTTCGAGCGCGGCTATGGCCACACGCTCGGCAACGCGCTGCGGAGGACGCTCCTTTCCTCGCTGCCGGGCTACGCGGCGACCGAGGTCAAGATCGGCGGCGTGCTGCACGAGTATTCCACCATCGACGGCGTGCAGGAGGACGTGGTGGACCTGCTGCTGAACCTCAAGGGCGTCGTGCTGAAGATGCACAATCGCGAGGAGGCCCTGCTCTCGCTCAGGAAGTCGGGCGAAGGCGTGGTGACCGCCGGCGACATCGAGCCGATGCACGACGTGGAGATCGTCAATCCCGACCACGTCATCGCGCACCTCGCCGCGGGCGGCAAGCTCGACATGGAGATCAAGGTCATGCAGGGGCGGGGCTACGTCGCGGCCACGACGCGCAAGTCCAGTCCCGAGGAAGGACGCGCCGTCGGCAGCATCCTGCTCGACGCCTCGTTCAGCCCGGTGCGCCGCGTGAGCTACGCGGTGGAGGCAGCGCGCGTCGAGCAGCGCACCGACCTCGACAAGCTGGTGATCGACGTCGAGACCAACGGCGCGATCGACCCCGAGGAATCGGTGCGCTACGCGGCGCGCATACTCGTCGAGCAGCTCGCGGTGTTCGCGGATCTCAAGGGCCTGCCGACGCAGATCGAGGAGAAGAAGGCAACCCAAATCGACCCGATCCTGCTGCGGCCGGTCGACGATTTGGAGCTCACGGTGCGCTCGGCAAACTGCCTCAAGGCCGAGAACATCTACTACATCGGCGACCTCATCCAGAGAAGCGAGACCGAGCTCCTGAAGACCCCGAACCTCGGCCGCAAGTCGCTGAACGAGATCAAGGAAGTGCTCGCGACGCGCGGCCTGACGCTCGGTATGAAGCTCGAGAACTGGCCGCCGGTGGGGCTGGAAAAAATGCAGGGATGAGGGCGGAGGGCGGAGGGATGAGGAAAGACCCCGGATTCCGGTTTCAATTCATCCCTCATCCCTCATCCCTCTGTGAGGAACGAACATGCGTCACAGACACGGACTGAGAAAGCTCAACCGCACCAGCAGCCATCGCCTGGCGATGTTCCGCAACATGGCGAACTCGCTGCTCAAGCACGAGGCGATCCAGACCACGCTGCCCAAGGCGAAGGAGCTGCGGCGCGTGGTCGAGCCCATCATCACGCTCGGCAAGAAGCCCTCGCTCGCGAATCGCCGGCTCGCCTTCAATCGGCTCCGCGACCGCGAGGTGGTAGTGAAGGTGTTCGATGAGCTCGGACCGCGCTACGCCAAGAGGAATGGCGGTTATCTCCGCATCCTCAAGTCCGGCTTCCGCAAGGGCGACAACGCGCCGATGGCGTTCGTCGAGCTGATGGACCGCCCGCAGGAAGGCGCGCAGGGCGCGCAGGGCAAGGATGCGAAGGCGGCAACGGACAAGGAGGGGGCCCGCAGGGGGGCGAAAGAGAAGGCCGCAAAGGCCGCATGACACACACCAGGCACCATCTTCAAAGCCGGCCGCAAGCCGGCTTTTTCTTTTGGTGCGTATAGAATCCCCGCATGATCTTTCTGTTCACGGATTTCGGGGCCGCGGGAATCTACGTCGGGCAGGTGAAGGCGGTCCTGCACAGCCACGCGCCGAAGGAGCCAGTGATCGACCTCCTGCACGATGCGCCGGCATTCAACGTCAAGGCGGGCGCGCACCTTCTCGCGGCGCTGGCGGCGCGGCTTCCCAGGGACAGCGTCACGCTGGCCGTGGTGGATCCCGGCGTGGGCGGGCCGCGTGCGCCGGTGGCAGTGCGCGCCGATGGCCGCTGGCTCGTGGGACCCGACAACGGCCTGATCTCGGTGGCGGCGGCGCGCGCGAGGAAGTGCGAGGCGCACTCGATCGGGTGGCGGCCAAAGGAGCTCTCTGCTTCCTTCCACGGGCGCGACCTGTTCGCACCGGTCGCCGCGATGTTGGCGGGCGGGAACCGCAGGAAGGCGAAACTGGGGAGGGCTGCGCTCGCCGTCGCTCTGGGCGCAGGCGATCTCGCCGAGGTTATCTACGTCGACTCTTTCGGCAATCTCGTTACCGGGCTGCGGGCGGACAACGTGTCGCGCGACCGGGACCTCACCCTCGGCGGTCGCACGATCCGCTTCGCGCGGGTATTTTCCGAGGTCGGGCCGGGCGAGCTGTTCTGGTACAAGAACAGCCTCGGCCTTGCGGAGATCGCGGCCAACTCCGCCGGCGCCGCGGCCGCGCTCGGCGCGCGGGTCGGACAGCCGGTCGGAGTTGACCGGGCGTAGGCGTTTGGTGGCAAACTGGCGGCGAGAGAGGAGGAGAGCGATGAAACCCGGATCCTTCGCCTGGCTGCTCCTGACGCTGTATTGCGCATCGGTCGCAATCCTGCCCGCGCATGCGCAGTATCCGACCCGGCCCGTGCGCCTCATCCTGGCGTTTCCGCCGGGAGGCGGCACCGACACGCTGGGCCGCATCCTGGCACCCCGGATGTCCCAGGGACTCGGCCAGCAGGTGGTGGTGGAGAACCGTCCCGGCGGAGGCGCCAACATCGGCGCGGAGGTGGCCGCGAAGTCGCCGCCGGACGGCTATACGATGTTCATGGCCACCACCGCGCATTCGGTCAGCGCGACGCTCTACACCAAGCTCGGCTACAACCTCCTGCGGGATTTCGCGGGTGTCGTCCTGCTCGCCTCCACGCCGAACATCGTGGTGGTGCATCCCTCGGTGCCCGTGAAGTCGATCAAGGAGCTGATCGCGTTCGCACGAGCGCGCCCCGGGCAGCTCGACTTCGCCTCCTCGGGAAGCGGCAGCCAGCCGCACCTCGCCGGTGAGCTCTTCAACCACATGGCGGGAACCCGGATGCATCATATCCCCTACAAGGGGGGCGGTCCCGCGGTGGTCGCACTAGTCTCGGGCGAAGCCGCGGTCGGGTTTGCCACGGCGCCCTCGGTGGTTCACTTCGTCAAGTCCGGCCAGCTGCGCGGCCTCGCGATCACGAGCTTGCAGCGCGCTCCGCTGCTGCCGGATCTGCCAACCGTCGACGAGTCGGGCCTTCGCGGCTACGAGGCAAGCCCCTGGTACGGGTTTCTCGTGCCGACGGGGACGCCGGGAGAGGCCGTCGAGCGGCTGAACGCGGAGTCGCTGAAGGCCATGACGTTTCCGGAGGTGAAGGAGCGGATGACCGCGACCGGACTCACGCCCCTCGGCAGCACCCCGGAGGCGTTCAGCGCGATGATTCGCAGCGAGGTCGAGAAGTGGGGCAAGGTGGTGAAGGCAACCGGCATGCGCGTCGACTGATCTGGTCCATCGGCCACGGCAGCCGCTCCATCGAGGAATTCGTCGGGTTGCTCGAGGAAGCGGCGATCGAGTGCCTGGTGGACGTCCGCGCCTTCCCCGCATCGCGCCGTCACCCGCAGTTCGCGCGCGCGTCGCTCGAGAGCTCGCTAACGGCCGCGGGCATCCGCTACGTCCGGGAGGGGACGGCGCTCGGCGGCCGGCGCAAGCCCGAAGCGAACTCGCCGCACGTCGCGCTCAGGAACCCGGGCTTCCGCGCCTACGCCGGCCACATGGCGTCGGAGGAATTCCGGCAGGCGCTCGACCGCCTCGCCGCGACCGGCGACGGCGGCCGCACCGCGATCATGTGCGCCGAGCGGCTGCCGTGGCGATGCCACCGCTACCTGATTGCCGACAGCCTCGTCGTCCGCGGCGTGCGCGTGCTGCACGTCGTGGGGCCGGGGCAGATAAAGGAGCATGCGCTCAACCGGCTTGCGCGCAGCGATCACGGAACGCTCGTCTACGATGCCGGCGAACAACCGCCGCTCGGGCTTTAGCGGCGACCGAACGGCGCGCTGCCCGCTCAGGAGGCGCTGAGCCGCAGATCGGCGGCGACCGGCCTGGCGGGGTAGTGAAACGCCACCGGTCCGTCGGGCAGGCAGTCCACGAACTGCCGCACGAACGGATCGCGCGACGTCTTTACCTCTTCGACGGTGCCGCGGGCGGCGACGACGCCGTCGGAGATGAAGTAGATGTAGTCGGCGACCTTGAGCGACTCCACCACGTCGTAGGTGACGACGATGGAAGTCACTCCCAGCGCGTCGTTCAGGCGCCGGATCAGATTCGCAATCACGTTGAGGGAGATCGGGTCGAGCCCGGCGAAGGGCTCGTCGTACATGACGAGCATCGGGTCGAGCGCGATCGCGCGCGCCAGCGCGACGCGCCGCTGCATTCCGCCCGACAGCTCGTTCGGCATCAGCTTGTGGGCGCCGCGCAGCCCCACGGCGTGGAGCTTCATCATCACCAGGTCCCGGATCATCGAGTCGGGCAGGTTCGTCCGCTCGCGCATGGGGAAGGCGATGTTCTCGAACGTCGAGAGGTCCGTGAACAGGCCGCTTTTCTGGAACATCATGCCCATTTTGCGGCGCATGCGGTAGAGCTCGTGGTCCCGCATGTCGCGCACCACCCGGCCTTCCACCTCCACGAAGCCGCCGCGGGGTTTCAGCTGCCCGCCGATCAGGCGCAGCAGCGTGCTCTTGCCGCAGCCGCTCGCGCCGAGGATCGCGACGATCTTTCCGCGCGGCACCTCGAGATCGATGCCCTTGAGCACGAGGTTCCGCCCGTAGGAAAACCTCAGGTACTTGATCCGGATCAGGGGATTGGCATTCATCGGAAATCGGGCGGGCGCTCCCGGGCCGCGGTTCGAATTCTAGACGACATTCCGCCTCCGCGCCGGATGTGCAGCCTCCACGCGCAGAAACCGGCCCGCGCGGCCTATTTGCAATCTGCGCCGGCGAGGACTAGATTTTAAGCCGAGGTCCGAGCCCCCGTGTGCGCTGCCCCCGTCCGACGCAAGCTTGCGGCGATCCTTGCGACCGACGCAGTCGGCTACAGCAAGCTGATGGCCGCCGACGAGGAGGGCACGATGAGGATACTCTCGGCCCACCGGGCGGTGATCGACGGCATCATCGAGTTTCACGAGGGACGCATCATCGGCACCGCGGGCGATTCCGTGCTCGCCGAGTTCGGCAGCCCGGTGGAGGCGGTGCGCTGCGCGGTGGAGATCCAGGATGCGCTGAAGACCCGCAACAACAGCCTGCCCGAGGCGCAGCGCATGCAGTTCCGGATCGGCGTCAATCTCGGCGACGTGATGGAGAAAGGGGCCGATCTCCTCGGCGACGGGGTCAACGTCGCGGCGCGACTCGAGAGCATCGCCGAGCCGGGGGGAATCTGCGTGTCCTCGAGCGTCTACGACCAGATCGCGGGCAAGCTCGATCTGAGCTTCGTCAACATCGGCGCCCAGAACCTCAAGAACATCGACCGTCCGATCCAGGCCTACCGCGTCGACCGCGAAGGGGGAGGTTCGGGCATCGCGCGCGGTGCTCGCCCGGCCGCCGCCACCTGGCTCGCGGGAGCGCTTGCGGTGGTTGGGGTCGCGGCCGCGCTTGCCTGGTACTTCGACGCGCTGCCGTTGTCGCGGGAAACCGGGCGCGCGGGCATGCCGTCGCCGGCTGCCGAGGAACGCGCAAAGTTGGAGGGGGAGCTCGCCAAGGCGCGCGCCGACGCCGAGCAGGCAAGGCAGCGCGCCGAGGCCGAGTCCGCGGCGGCCGCCCAGGCGAAGCGGGCGCTGGAGGAGCAGCGCGTTGCCGAAGCGAGGGCCCGCGCCGAAGCGGAGATCGCCCGGGCGCGCGCCGATGCCGAGGGCACCCGGCGCAAGGCCGACGCCGAGCTGGCGCGGGCGCAGGTCGAGGCGGAGAGCACCCGGCGCAAGGCGGACGTGGAGCTGGCGCGAGCCGCGGAAGAAAGGCGAGTCGCCGAAGCCGAGGTAAAGGCAGCGGCCGCGAAACCGCCCGTGCTCGCCCGGTCCGTACCCGTGACGACGGAAGCTCCCGGCAGGCTCGAAGGGGCTTGGAAGGCCGTGATCGCCTGCGAGGCCTTCGAGGGGTCGGGTCCGTTTACCGAGGCGCTCCCGATATCGACGAGCGGGGACGCCTTCGTCGTGCAGCGCGGCGCCCAGGGACAGCCGGGGTCCTATCAGCTGCGTGGCGCTCCGGACAAGGACGGCTGGCTGCAGCTGCTCGGCAGCGGAATCGCCGGCCTTCCGCAGTATTACGGAAAGCCCTATCCAGCCGCGTTCAATGGCAGGTTCGTCGGCGATCGCTACGAGGGCAGCGGCGGCCTCGGCCGGCGCAAGTGCCGTCTCACCATCTCGCGCGGGCCGTGATTCCTAGAGGCCCTGCAGGCCGCCGCGCCGGATGAGCTCGAGGCCGACCAGAGCCGGCATGTAGTAGGGGTCGTACTCAAGCGCGCGCTCGAACGATCGCCGCGCCTCCGCGACCCTGCCCTGCATCAGCAAAATCCGCCCCAGGTTGGCGTGCGGAAACTGGTAGCAGCAATAGCGCTTCGACGCGATCGCTTGCTCCAGCCACGGGACGGCCTCCTTCAGCCGGCCCTGCTCGAGAAGATAGACGCCGATATCGTTGTAGGGGTTGCCGAAGTCCGGATCGAGCTTGATCGCGATCTTGCACTCGGCGATCGCCTCGTCGATGCGGCCGAGGTAGGAGAGCGACCAGCCAAGGAAGGTGTGAGCTTCCGCGGTGGGACGGTCGGCTATCGATGCGCGGTAGGCCTCGACGGCGCGCTCGTATTCGCCGAGCTGGTGCAGCACGTAGCCCGCTTCCCATTGCAGGCGGGCGCGGCGTTCGGGCGTGAGCTCGGAGGAGAGATCCTGCGCGGACGCGACCGCGCACGCAGCTGCCAGCGCGCACGCCGCCACCCAACGGCTGCCCCCGCGCGTACCCTTGTCGCCCAGAAACCGGACCACGGCAGGTCTCCCGCTCGTCTCCGCCACAGTCTACTCCGCCCCGGAGCCGGGCGGTCGAGTCAGTAATAGTAGGCGATGAAGTATGCGGTGGCGCTCGCCGCGACGACGGCCGCCGCGAAGAATAGGCGGCCTGGATACCGCCACAGGCGGGCGAAAACGCCGCGGCGGGGCATAGAGCCTTGCTGATCGGCGCTTGCCACGCTGCCCGCTTCCGCCAGCTTGGACAGCCGCTGCAAGGCCGCGGCGGAGTCGAATTTCCGGGACAGGGCAAGGTGCGTCGCGGCGTCCGCTGCCGCGGGCGCAGCAGTCCTGGTCACGGGCTCGTCGGCTGCAGCGGTCTTTTCCGGAAGCATGCTGGCCTGTGCCACCGGCGCCGCACCGGCTCCTGGGGGACGCGTTGTCGCCCCCGCAAGCTGCGGGCCCCGGCCGCCGGCGAGTTCCGCCAGGCAGGAGCGCAGGTCGGAGGCAAGTTCCGCCGCGCTCTGGTAACGCTCCGCCGGCTGCTTCTGCAGCGCCCGGGCGACGATCAGGTCGAGCATCGCGGGCACCGCGGGGTTGCTGGCGCTCGGCGGGCGGGGCGTCGCAGTCGCGATCTGGTGCATGAGCTGCGTCATGGTGGGCGCGGTGAACGGAGGTTCTCCCGTCACCAGCTCGTAGAGCACGACGCCAAGCGAGAAGATATCGGACCGGCGATCCGCCGGCTGCCCGGTCACCTGTTCCGGCGACATGTAGCGCGGCGAGCCGAGTATCGCCCCGGTCTGCGTCTTCACGTCGGAGGCGCGCACCCGCGCGATCCCGAAATCCATGATCTTCGCGATGCGGTCGTGCACGATCATGATGTTGCCGGGCTTGATGTCGCGGTGGACCACGCCGTGCTGGTGCGCGTGTGCGAAGCCGTCTGCCGCCTGTGCCACGACGTCGAGGGCGAACGGCAGCGGCACGCCCCCGCGCGCCAGCAGCGCGCGCAGCTCGGTCCCCTCGAGCAGCTCCATCGCCATGTACGCGACATCGCCCTCGCGCCCGACGTCATGGATCGTGACCAGGTTGGGGTGATTGAGCCCGCCTGCCGCCTTCGCTTCCTGGAGGAAGCGCGCCTCGTAGTCGGAGCGCGTCGCCGGGTCGTCCATCAGGATGATGCTCTTCACCGCGACCGTGCGGTTGAGCAGCGGGTCCTGCGCGCAGTAGACGATCCCCATCGCGCCGCGCCCGAGCTCCTTGGTGAGGCGGTAGCGGCCGAGCTTCTTGAGCGGTGCCTTGCTCACCTGCTAGAACCCGGCGTCGCGACGGAACTCGCGCCAGTAATCGCGCAGAGACTTGCGCTGGGGTTCTTCCGGCTTCTTCTCCACCTTCTTTTCCGGGCGCTTGACGGCGCTCTTGGGCGCGCTCTTCGGAGCGGGCGGAGGCGCAGTGAAAGTGTGGGTTATGGTCATGCCTTGTCCCGGACTCAGGCTGACGTCGAGCCTGAGCGGCGGGCTCGGACGATTGCGCACTTCGATCGTGTGGGGACCGGGGTCGACCTCGACGTGGGTGAGCGGGGGGCTCGTCCCCTGCCACACGCCATCGACGTACACCTCTCCGCGGGGCTGAATCTGGAGCAGAACGACCGCGGGGCGCACCGGCGGCGGCTCGTGCGCCAGGCGCAGCAGGCGCGCTCCGAAACCGGCCCCGATGATGGCGGCGATGGCGAGGGTGCCAAGCGCCAACCGGCGCCAGCCGCGCACGCGCGCGGCGCGCCGGTCGAACATGAATAACTCGTGGGCGCGCAGGTTCGCGTCGGTAAAAGACCCCGTGGCCCTCAGGTCTGCGGCGCGCGCCGGCGAGTCGGCTTTGAGGGCCTCGCGGAACGAGCGCGAGGCCACGACGCGGCCGGGCGCCGCGGCGTTCGCCAGCGTCAATCCCGAGGCAAGCGCGTCGCCGACCACTCCCGGCCCGCGCAGCGCGTCGGTGACCGGCATGACGGGGCCATGGTTGACGCCGATGCATAGTGGCATGTCCGAGACCGCCATCGAGCGTACGGCCAGCGCGAGCGCGGCGCGCGGCCGGGCGGGTACCACCACCGCCAGGCCATCAAAGGTGTCGAGAACGATGCGCGCGGCGACCGGCAGCGGTCTGATGGCCGACGCCACCAGCGACTCGAGCCGCGACTTGAGCTTGACCTGCTCGGCGACCGGTCTGCGCGCGAAGTCCTGTATCTTGAGGATTATCACGCTCGCCAGCGCGGGCGTTTGGGCGGTCGTATTCATTGCGGCGGCGGTCGGGAGGCCGACGGCATTCTAGGCGCGCTGCTCATGCACCGCCGGCTCGGCGGCTCGCGGCCGGCTGGTGCGGAGATGAGGGATGACGAGCGAGGGATTAAAGATGAGCAAAGACCTCCGCTCGTCACTGGCTCTTGTAGATGCCGGCTGCCTTCGACACGCGCAGCCACTTGTCGGTTTCCGACCTGAGGAAAGCCGCGAACTGCTCCGGCGTCGTGCCTGCGGGCTCCGCGCCGAGGGCGCTCAGCCGGTCGCGGAGTTCCGCGCCTGACAGGTGCCGGGCGCTGTCGCGGTAAACCATCTGGATGATTTCCGGGGGCGTGCCGGCCGGTGCGAGGAAACCGTTCCAGCCCGTGACCTGAACCTTAGGAAACCCGGCCTCGATCATCGTAGGTGTGTCGGGCCACGCCGTCGCGCGTTTTTCCCCGCCCGTGGCGAGCAACCGCGCCCTACCGGCACGAATGTGGGGGGCCGCGGCGGAAGATACCGCGAAAAGCAGCGCGACCTGCCCGCCGATCAGCTCGGTGAGGGCCGGCGTCTCGCCCTTGTACGGGACGTGCACCATGTTCAAGCCGGTTTCCACGCGCAGCAGCTCGCCCGCGAGGTGTGTCATGTTGCCGACTCCGAACGAGCCGTAGTCGAGCTGGCCCGGCCGCGAGCGGCCGAGCGCCACCAGCTCCTTTACCGACTTCACCGGCAGGGACGGATGTACGATCAGCACGATGGTGTTGGTCACCGTCTGCGAGATCGGCGCCAAGTCACGGAAGGTGTCATAGGGCAGCGTCTTGTAGACGTGCGGGTTGATCGTGAGCACCGAGGTGAAGGCGGCGCTCAGGGTGTAGCCGTCCGGCTTGGACTTGGCGACGGCCTCGATGCCGATGATGCCGTTCGCGCCCGGGCGGTTGTCGACGATTACCTGCTGGCCCCAGGACTCGGTGAGCTTCTGGGCGACGGAACGCGCCATGATATCCACCCCGCCTCCGGCCGCCTGCGGCACGACGATGCGAACGGGCCGGCTGGGATAGGGCTGCGCGACCGCGGCGGAGCAGGCAAGCGTCACGACCGCGGCGCAGCCGAGGCACAAGGCAAATTGTGGAAAGTGCAAGGTCTTCATCTGTTATCCCCCCTCAGTGCGTCAATTCGTCACCGGTTTGCTAGGCAGACCGGCGGGCGCGCTTTGCCTCGCCCGCCCGCAGCAGGTCCATCAGCCGGCGCACCGACTTGAGTTCTTCGAGTCTCGCAATTGCTTCGAGTGCTTCCTCGACGGCCGGCCGCGACAGCAGCGCCCCGGCGTACGCCCGGAACTTCTCCTCGATCTGCCCGCGCGCAAGCGGATTCTCGGGTGAGCCCCGCGGGTGATCGCAGCGGACGCCGAGCGTGCGGCCGTCCACGGTTTCCGCCTCCACCACGCACTGGACTCCGGAGAGCGCGGGGTCGGCCCTCGTTTCTACGCGCTCGGCCGCGAAGCGCGCGAGCGCGGGGTCGTTGTAGCGCCCGGGCTCGAACTGGGCGAGCGTCAGCGCCCGGTCATGGAGGATCGCGGCCGCGCAATAATGGATCGAGAGCAGCGCTTCGAACTTGCCCTGGTAGCGCGGGAAAATCCCGTGCATGTCCACGGCGGTCTTGTTGAGCGACACGCGCAGTCTCTTCACATGTTCAAAGCCCGGACGATGCTTTTCCACCAGGTCGAACATTGCGGTGATGAATCCCTGTATGGTGGAGGCGGAAGGCCACAGGCGCAGCGCGATGTTCTCCAGCTCCCAGCGCCTGCCGAGCCCGTCGGTGAGCGCCTCCGGGCGGCCTCCGTTCGAGTAGGTCCTGAACAGGCCGCCGTCCGGGGCGGTCAGGAATTCGCGGGTCGCCACGAATTTCTGATGGGCGAGCAGCGCCGCCATCAGGCCCGAGAGCGCGCCCCGGCACTGGTGGAATTTGACGGTCGGCGTGCCCCACGCCGCGAACGTGCCCGCGGACTGGCTGCCCGCGAGGCCGAACGCGCGCGCCATGGTTTCCTCGTCAAAGCCGAGCAGGCGGCCGACCGCCGCGGCGGCGCCGAACGGCCCGAGGACGCCGGGGCCGTGCCAGCCCCTGGCGCGCGCGGCGGGCCAGTCCAACGCAATCCCGATGCGGGTCATCACCTCGCACCCGGCGACGAGCGCGGTGAGCAGCTCGCGCCCGGAGAGCGCGTCGCGCTCGGCGATCGCCAGCGCCGGCGGCACCACTTCCGGCGTGATGTGGGTGAGCGTCACGCGATGCACGTCGCACATCGTGACCGCGGTGATCAGGTAGCCGTTGAGCAGGGTGGCACCGGCGAGCGATAGGCGGTCGCCCCCCACGACGCTGCTTTCCCGCGATTGCGCGAGTCCCGCCGCAAACGCCGCGACCTGGTGGGTCTCCTCGCCCCGGTGCCCGGCAAGCGCGCAGGCGACGGCGTCGAGCAGCAGGCTCTTGCAATGCTCTCTGGCGCGCTGCGGTATCTGGTCGTAGGACAGCCCGGCCGCGAACCGCGCCAGCTCCTGCGTAACGTTTGCGGACATTGGTCCCTCCGTCCTTCCCCGAGGGGGAGAGGGGCTGTCGTGAGCCCCTCCTCGCAGGAAGAATACCAAGAAAATATGCGCTCGGTGGCGCGCAACCGGCGCGACCCCGGTTCCGGTCACCGATCGCGGTTCACGGAACGCGGCCCGGGTGGCAGAATCGATGCCTGTCCGGACCGGACATCTCCCCGGAGATACACGTGGTCACCACTCGCACCGCGCGCATGCTCGCGCGCTACAACGCCTGGGCCAACCGGCTCATCTTCGACGCGGTCGCCGCGCTTCCCCCCGGCGAGGCGACGAAGGAGCGGAAGAGCCTGTTCCGGAACATGGTGCACACGCTCAACCATAACTACGTCATCGACCGTATCTGGCAGGCGCACCTCGAAGGACGCGAGCACGGCTACGCGGCGCGCAATACGCCGGACCACCCCCCGCTCGCCGAGCTGTGGCGCGCGCAGCAGGAGATCGACGCCTGGTACATCGCCTGGAGCGACGCGCAGTCCGATGCCATGCTGGACGAAACAGTGAGTTTCATGCTCATCGGCGGCAACCGCGGCGTGATGACGCGCGGCGAGATCCTGCTCCACGTCGTGAACCACACGTCCTATCACCGCGGCTTCGTTGCCGACCTCTTCTACCAGGTCCCCGCCCGACCGCCGACGACGGACCTGCCGGTGTTCCTGCGGGAAGCGCCCGCGGCCGGGTGACGCCCGCGGTTACTAACCGGACTCCGAGGGCCTGTCGGTGCGAGGGTGTGCAATCTCCCACCGGCTTGCGGTCACGATATGGACGCTTTCAGTCAGCGTGGCGTAAGTCTGGTGTAAGACAATTTGGCTGCCGGGTCGGGCATTGCAGCTGTCCAGTGTTTCCCCGGCGCCTGACCAACCAGCGGGTTACCGCTCCGGAGATCTATGTTCAAGTTCCTGTCCGCAATTACGCTGTTCCTGATGTTTAGCTCGCTGCTTGCCGCCGCGAAAGAGATGGAGGCCGCTACCGCGCCCTCCGAGACCGTCGACATAATCTGGGTCATCGTTTTCGCCGTCGTCTTCCTCGGCTCGATCATCGGCTTCTTCGTCTACCTCTGGCATACCGAGAGGAACCGCAAGCGGGAGGAGTAACTTCCCCGGTTTACGGGGGCTTTGCCCGTCCCGTCTTTTCAGCCGCGATCCCTCGCTCAGGCCGCCGGTCTCATCGGCCGCATGTCGGCGAGGCCGTCAGCGTCGGTCGCGGTGATCGTGGTGCGCACCACGTGGCGCGGCTTGTCGCCGGGCCACGGCCGGCCGCGGTGCAGGACGCAGCGGTTGTCCCACATGATGACGTCGCCCGCCTGCCAGCGGTGCAGATAGGTGTGGCCGGGCGCCGTCGCGTGCTCGATCAACTCCGCGATCAGGGCCTGGGCCTCGTCCTGCGCCATGCCGTCGATCGCGAAGGTGTGCGACGCCACGTAGAGCGAGTCGCGACCGTTCGCCGGGTTGCGCCAGCGGATCCGCCAGCGCACCGGCGGCAGCGTCGCCCGTTCGCGCTCGGATGCAAGGTGGGGAGCGATCTTCCCGCGCGAATGGGCGTAATCGTGCCAGGCGTAGGCATCCTTCAGGCGCGTTCGCATTGCCTCCGGCAGCCGCTCCCAGCCGAGCCGCATGGAGGCGAACTCGGTTTCGCCGCCGACCGGCGCGATGACGCGCGCCGAAAGCACTGAAGCGAGCGCCGGCGGGTCCTTGAAGCAGCTGTCGGTATGCCAGAGCTGGTTCGCGCGCGCGCGGAGCGCCTCCTTGTGGTCGGGCGGCACCAGGCTGCCGTCCGGCTCGATATTGGTGAGAACGGAAAACGGCGTGCCTTCGCCGCGGGACGCGGCCTTGGCGGTTTCCAGGGGACCGAAGCGCTTCGAGTAGGCGAGCTGCAGTTCGTTGGTGACCGGCTGGCCGCGGAACACGAGCACCGAGTGCGCCTCGAACGCCGCGCGCACGCCGGCGTAGGCGTCGTCGCGCTCGGCCACGTCCGCGAGCCCGACCCCGCGCACCTCCGCGGCGAAGCCGGGCCCGAGCACCTTCACGTCCATGAGGCCCATTCTACTGTTCCATCGCGCTCGGCGCGAACACTTCATCGAGCTTGACGAGCCGCGGCGTCAGGCCCTGCTCGAGAGAATAACGCGCCGCGGTCTCCAGCGTCTTGCGGTTCGCGCGGATGCCGTGCCGCACGAGCGGCGTGCGCAGCTTCTCCGGGGCGTCCGCCGGGAGCAGGCCCGCGGCGACGTGGTACTCGACCTGCTCGAGCCGCTCGCGGTCGGCAATCTCGTTGGCGCGGTCGAAAGCCTTCACGAGATTCAACACGACCCACGGGTGCTTGTCCGCGATCTCCCGCTTGATCACCATGCCGTGGTTGATGGGGAAAATGCCGGTCTTGCGGTAGTAGCGCACGCCCTCGGCGACGGGGTCGGGAAATAGCGTTCCGATGTCCGGGTGGCTCCACAGGTCGGCGGTGCTGCGGTCGACGAGGTTGCGGTCCACGATGTAATGGAGCGCGGCGTCGAGCTCGCCCGCGAGCATCATGCCGCCGAGGCTCTTCTCGGGCGGGATCGTGCGGATCGTCACCCCCGGGGGCGCGGTGAAGCCGACGGCGCCGGCATGGCTGTGGGACGCGCCGCGCTCCATCCAGAATTCCATTTGCCGTGGCTCGACGCCGAACTCCTCCTGCAGCACGCCGCGCGCCCACAGCGCCGCTGTCTGCTGGTACTCCGGCACCCCGACGCGCTTGCCTTTCAGGTCCGCCGGCGCGGCGATGCCCGCCTTCCGCCGCACCATGATTGCGGCGTGGTAGAACTTGCGCGTGGTGAATACCGGCACGCCGACCCAGCGCTCGTCCCCCCTGGACCTCGCCATCATGAGGGAGGAGAAGGACATCTCCGAGACGTCGAAATCCGCGAATCGCAGCTGGCGCCAGAATAGCTCGGAGGGATGCACGCGGCTCGGGATCAGGTCGATGCCGTCGGGCTTCACGCGGCCATCGAAGACGGGCCACGTGCGCGGGTTCGACGCCATGCCGACGCTGAGCTGGAGATTCATTTGACGGCAAGGTCGAGTATCCCCGCTTTGGGCGTGAATCCGAGCCCCGGCGCGTCGGTCAGCGTCACCCAGCCCTTCACCGGTTTCGGCATGCCGTCGAACAGCGCCTCGCCGATCCGCCAGCCGCCGAGGTGAAACTCGACGCGCCCGCCGTTGGGTACGCCGGCGTGCAGATGCATGTTGAGGTGGGGATAGTTGCCGCCCATCTCGAGCTGGACGTTGAATGCCAGTGCGAGGCCCGCCGCGTAGAGCCCGCCGGTGAAGCCGCCGATGTCGCGCACGTTGGGCTGCGCGATGTCGATGGCCTCGTTCACGAAATACTCGCGCAGGTAGGCAAGGTCGTAGGTGCCGCTGCTGCCGGCGGCGATGGGGATCGTGGTCTCGCGGCGCAGCTTCGCCATCAACCGCGGGTCGGCCTTCAGCACGGGGTCCTCGAACCACGCGAGCCCGCAGTCCTCGACGAGCTTGGCGAGGCGGATCGCCTGCGGCAGCCTCGCGTTCTTGTTGGCGTCGATCATGAGCGTCACCTTGTCGCCGAGCGCGTCGCGCACGTGGCGGATGCGCGCGGCGTCCTCGAGGATATCGTTGTCGGTCGGCTCGCCGTACATGTGCGCCGACGGGTCGGAGCCGGCCGCGATCGCCATCTTGAGCTGGGTGTGCCCCTCGGCGATCATCAGCTTCGCCGCCTCCACGAGCTGCTCCCGGCTGTAGCGGGGCAGGCCCCAGGTGATGTAGATCGGGCATTTCTCGCGCGCGCCGCCCATCAGCTTCCAGATCGGCAGCTTCGCGCTCTTGCCGCGGATGTCCCACAACGCGACGTCGATCATGCTCGCCGCGCACGACCACGTGCCCATGTAGTGCTTGTTGGAAAGCTTCCAGTAGAGCGTCGTGCGCACTGCCTCGGGCCGCAGCGGATCCATGCCCGCGATCGTCGGGCCGGCCTCGCGATTGATGAAATCGGAAATGCTGAAGCGCAGGGGGTAATGCGAGAACGCGTGGCCTTTCAGCCCGTCGTCGGTCTCGACCTCGACGAAGGTGACGAGCGCGTGCTGCGTCTCCTTGATCAGCGGGAACGTGAACGGGACGCGCAGCGTGTGCGCGGTGGTTCTGGCAATCTTCATGGTGTGCCCCTTTTTCTTGACGGGTGACGAGGAACGAGCGACGAGCACCGTGCGCTGCGCGGCCACAGTGCGGACTGCGGCGGAGGCGGCGGGCCGGGCATAGACTATAGCAAATATGAAGATCACCCATGTCGAAACGATCGTCGTCAACCTGCCGATGCTCATCGAGGGCGCCGTGGTGCCGACGCAGGCCGGGCGTCCCCGCACCAGCATGGATATCCTGCTCGTGCGCGTCGACACCGACGCGGGCGTCACCGGCTGGGGCGAGGGGTTCGGCCACCGGATTTTCCCCGCGACGCGGGCGGCGCTCGACACCCTCGTGGGGCCGATGTGCGTGGGCCGCGACCCGGCCGCGCTCGGCGCGCTGGTGGACGAGCTGCAGCGCAACCTGGCCGGGGTCGGGCGCAACGGGCCCGCGATGTACGCGCTGTCGGCAATCGACATCGCGCTGTGGGACATCGCGGGGAAGCTCGCCGGACAGCCGCTCTATCGACTGCTCGGCGGCGCGCCGTGCGCGCGGCTTCCTGCCTACGCGAGCCTGCTGCGCTACGGGGAGCCGCGCGCGGTCGCGCATCACGTCGGCAAGGCGCTCGAGCGCGGCTACCGCCACATCAAGCTCCACGAGATCACGGTGCCGCCGATCCAGGCCGCGCGCGACGCCGCCGGTCCCGGCGTCCCCATCATGGTGGATTGCAACTGCGCGTGGACGGTCGCCGAGGCGATCGACATGGCCCGCAAGCTCTCGCACCTGGACCTCAAGTGGCTCGAGGAGCCCGTCTGGCCGCCGGAAGACCATGCGGGGCTTGCGCGCGCGCAGGCGGAGGGCGGCATTCCGACCGCGGCTGGAGAAAACGCGATGCTGCCCGAATTCACGGGCCTGCTCGCGGCCGGCGCGGTGAGCTACGCGCAGCCGAGCGTGACCAAGGTGGGCGGCGTCACGCAGCGGCGCAAGGTCGCTGCCCTCGCCGAGGCGCACGGCGTGGAGGTGGTGCCGCACTCCGCCTACTTCGGGCCGGGCCTGCTCGCGTCCATCCATTGCATCGCCGCGATGGCGCGCGAGAGCCTGGTCGAGCGCTACGATGCCGACTTCGCGGTGAATCCCCTGCACGAGGCAATCCTGCCGGACAAGGACGGCTGCCTCGCGGTGCCGCAGCGACCGGGGCTCGGAGTGGATCCCGATCCCGACATTATTGGAAAATTGCGCGTCGGGTGACTCAGGACGAGGTAATGACGCTCCCGTCGCCGGTCGCCGGCTCCAGGCCCTTCGCTTTCATGATTCGCGCGGCGGCCGGCGTCGAGAGGAAGTCGATGAGCGACTCTGCGGCTTGCGCTTCCTTCGTGCCCGCGAAGACGCCGGCGGATGAGACCGTGACGAGCTGGATCTCGGCGGGGAGGGGGCCGACGAGTTCGATGCCCGGCACGGCGAGCAGCTCGGGGATCTGCTGGATCGCCACCTCGGCCTTGCCCGCGGCAACGAGCTCCCCGACCAGCCCGCCCGGCTGCCTCACGGCCTTGGCTCGCACCTCTTCCGCGATTCCCAGGCGCTCGATCACGCCGGAAAAATGCATTCCGCTCGCGCCTTCCTGCGTGTAGGCGATCGATTTCGCGGCGAGCAGCACGCGCTTGAGCGCTTCCACCGTGCCGATGTCGGGCATCGGTGCCCCGGCGCGCACGGCGACGCCGACCCTGCATCGTGCGAGTATCCGGCGGCTGTCGGCGAGGATCTTTCCCTGCTTCACGAGATCGTCGATTGCGCCCGAGCCGGTGATGACGACATCGGCGGTTTCGCCCTTCTGGATGCGCCCGAGCATGACCTTGGCCGGGTCGTAGCTCACCGCGATTGCGCGCTTGCTCGTGCGCTCGAACTGCGGCACGAGCTCGCCGAGCACTGCGCGGATGCTGTTGGACGCGAGAACCTTCACGGAACTTCGTAGCCGAGCTCCCTGCACTGCCTGCGCGCGAACTGCGTTCCGACCGGCCCGTCTCCCGGACCGCCGTTCGCGGCCACCACCTTCTCGTTGCGAATGAAATAGACCGCCGGATCGAATCCGGTATAGGCGCCCTGCGTATTCTTGTCGTTGACCATCACGCATACGGCCCATCCGAACTGCAGGCCGCGGAACATCGCGTCTTTCTGGTACAACTGAGTGGGCCCCGCCTTGAAGTCGATGATCGCGGCGGTCGGGTCGGTCAGCCGGTTTCTCAGGTAATCGCGGACGATCTGCTGATAGTTATCGGGCTTGGGACCGTAGTTCACGGACTCCCTCTCTTCCTTGGTGGGCCGGGTGGTGTCGCAGCCGCCGAGCACTGCGGCCGTTGCCGTCGCCAGCGCAAACGCCAGGACCTGTGCGAATGTGCGTTGCATGATCGTCTCCATGCCGGGTTTTCGGAAGGCCTGATTCTACTTCAGCCGCCGATCCCGCCGCTAATGAAAATCCCGGCTCGAGGTTGGCAGCGCGCCCAGCATCGCGCTGTGATCCACCAGCCGCTTCGCGATGAGGTGCACCACTTCCCCCTCGCGCTCGAGCGTTCCGTGGACGCCCATCAGGCGCGCGCCCAGCAGCTCCCGCCGCTGCCGGTCGGCGAGGTCGCGCCACACGATCACGTTGACGCTGCCGGTCTCGTCCTCGAGCGTCACGAAGATGACGCCCGAAGCGGTGTCCGGCCGCTGGCGGCCGATGACGATGCCGGCGGCGCGCGCGGGCCGACCGTGCGGCAGCGCGCGCAGCTCGGCCGCGGTGGCGAGCCGCATGCGCGCGAGCCGCGGGCGGAGCAGGGAAAGCGGATGCCGGCCAAGGGTGAGCCCCAGGCTCGCGTATTCGGCGATGAGCTCTTCCGCTTCGCTCGGGGGCGCGAGTTGCGGCAGCGGCTCTTCGATCGGACAGTCGCCCAGAACGGGGGTGGCGCGCTCGACCCCCGCGACCTCCCAGTGCGCGAGGCGGCGGTGATCCGACAGGGATCGCAGCGCGCCGGCGGACGCAAGCAATTTAAGATCGCGGCGGTTGAGGTCCGCGCGCCGGGCGAGATCCTCGACCGAGTCGAAGGCGCGCTCGCGCCGCGCCGTGACGATGCGCTCGGCGACGGCCTCGGCGAAGCCGCTAATCATGCGCAGCCCGAGGCGTACGGCGGGCCTGCTCGCGAAAATGCCCTCTCCCCCAGTTGGGGGAGAGGGATAGGGTGAGGGGGCTTCCAAGTCGCAGTCCCAATCGCTCACCGCGGCGTCCACCGGCAGCACCTCGACGCCGTGGCGGCGCGCGTCCTGCACCAGCTGGGACGGCGCGTAGAAGCCCATCGGCTGGCTGTTCAAGAGCGCCGCGAGGAACGCCGCCGGCTCGTGGCGCTTGATCCAGGAGGACACGTACACCAGCAGCGCGAAACTCGCGGCATGCGCCTCAGGAAAACCATAATCACCGAAGCCGAGGATCTGCCGGTAGATTCTTTCGGCGAACTCGCGCTGGTAGCCGCGCGCGAGCATGCCCGAGACGAGGCGGTCCTGGAAGTGCTCGAGCCCGCCCTTGCGGCGCCACGCCGCCATCGAGCGCCGCAGGTGATCCGACTCGCCGGGCGTGAAGCCCGCGGCGACGATCGCGAGCTGCATCACCTGCTCCTGGAAGATCGGCACGCCGAGCGTGCGCTCGAGCACCGCCTTCACCGCCGGGCTCGGATAGGTGACGGGCTCCAGTCCCTGGCGCCGGCGCAGATACGGGTGGACCATGCCGCCCTGGATCGGGCCGGGGCGCACGATCGCCACCTCGATCACGAGGTCGTAGAAGTTCCTTGGTCTCAGCCGCGGCAGCATGCTCATCTGCGCGCGCGACTCGATCTGGAACACGCCGACCGTGTCCGCGTGCTGGATCATCTCGTAGACCGCCGGGTCCTCCGGGGGCACGTCGGCCATGCCGAACGGGTGGCCGCGCCATGCCCCGATCATGTCGAGCGCGCGACGGATCGCGGAGAGCATGCCGAGCGCCAGCACATCCACCTTGAGGAGCCCCAGCGCGTCGAGGTCGTCCTTGTCCCACTGGATGACGCTCCGCTCGGGCATCGCCGCGTTCTCGATCGGCACCAGGCGCGATAAGAGCCCCCGCGCGAACACGAAGCCGCCGGTGTGCTGCGAGAGGTGGCGGGGGAAGCCGGCGAGCGTCGCGACCAGGGCGATGAGGCGCTGGATCTGCCCGCTCGCCGGATCGAAGCCGGCCTCGGCGAGGCGCTCGCGCACGCTGTCCCGGCCGTCCCACCACGCGAAGGAGCGGGCGAGGCGGTCCACCTGCGGGAGATCGAAGCCGAGGGCCTTGGCGACGTCGCGGATCGTGCTCCGCGTGCGGTAGGTGATGACGGTCGCGGCGAGCGCCGCGCGGTCGCGGCCGTATTTCCCGTAGAGGTACTGGATGACCTCCTCGCGCCGCTGGTGCTCGAAGTCCACGTCGATATCGGGTGGCTCGTTTCTTTCCCGCGAGATGAAGCGCTCGAACAGCATGTTCATGCGCGCCGGGTCGACCTCGGTGATGCCGAGGGCGTAGCACACCGCGGAATTGGCGGCCGAGCCGCGGCCCTGGCACAGGATGCCGCTGGCGCGCGCGAACTTCACGATGTCGTAGACGGTGAGGAAGTAGGGCTCGTAGGCGAGCTCCGCGACGAGCGCGAGCTCGTGCTCGACCAGCTCGCGGACGTTCTCCGGCACCCCGGCGGGAAAGCGCGCGCGCAATCCCTCTTCGGTGATCTCGCGCAGGTAGGAGGAGGGCGTGTGGCCCGGGGGCGCGAGCTCCTCCGGGTACTCGTAGCGCAGGCTGTCGAGGGAGAAGGTGCAGCGCGCCGCGATGCGCACGGTCTCGGCGAGGAGCGCCGGGGGATAGAGCTGCGCGAGCCGCATGCGCATTCGCAGGTGCCGCTCGGCGTTGGGGTAGAGCGCGCCACGCGCTTCGGCGACGGTGGTGCGCAGCCGGATCGCGGTCAGCGTGTCCTGCAGCGCCCGGCGCGAGCGCACGTGCATGTGCACGTCGCCCGCCGCCACCAGCGGAAGCTTCGCCGCGCGGCCGAGATCGAGGAGGGCCTCGAGCCGTGCCCGGTCGTCCGGCCCGCAGTGGAGCTCCGCGGCGATCCAGGCGCGGCCGGGGAAGGCGCGCGCGACGCGCTGCGCGTCTTCGAGCTTCGGCGGCTCGTCGGGAACGAGCAGCACCAGGCAGCCGGGAACGCCCGCGCTGAAATCGTCCCAGACCACGCGATAACTTCCCTTCTGGCTGCGGCGCCGGGCCGCGGTGATGAGCTGCGACAGATTGCCGTAGGCCTCGCGGTTGGTCGCGAGCAGCACGAGCTTTCCTCCGTCCACGAGCCTGAACTCGGCGCCGACGATGAGCTTGAGACCATGCTCCTTCGCGGCGACGTGGGCGCGCACGACCCCCGCGAGCGAGCATTCGTCGGTGACGGCGAGCGCCGCATAGCCCAGCTTCGTCGCGCGCGTGGCGAGCTCCTCCGGGTGCGACGCGCCCCTCAGGAACGTGAAGTTGGTGAGGCAGTGCAGCTCGGCGTATTCAGGCAACATGGAAGCAACGACCGAAGGAGGAAGTCAGAAGTCAGAAGGCAGACCCCCGCAGTGCGGGAATCAAAACCAGGTCATCCTTCTGCCTTCATCCTTATCCAAAAATGCCGTGCAGGAACCACCCGCCCGGCTGCCGGCGCTCGCGGTAGACCCAGAGCGTGGCGCGGTCGGCTGTCTGCGCGATGAAGTAATCGCGCTTGACGTCGTCACCGTCCCACCAGCCCGACTCGATGCGCTCGGGGCCGGCGATGAGGGCGAGCGGGCCGTCGCGGTAGCGCGGCTTCGAGTCCATCTCGTCGAGCGGGCGCGGCCGCTCGAGCAGCCACAGCGGGCGCGGTGCGCGCGCGGCCTGCGCCGCGCCGGCGCCGGGCGCGGTCGCCTGCCACGCGCGCTCCGGGCGGTGCTCGGCGCGCGGCGCGAGCCCGTGCACGGCCTGCTGCCCGAGGCGCGCGCTCAGGCGCTCGACGAGCCGCGCCCATTCCCCGGCGTCGTTCATGCGGTCGGGGAAGAGGGCGCCGTTTTCTCCCGCGAGCGTGAGTATTTCGCCTGCGGTGAGCCGCACCCGCGTGACCGGCGCCGCAAGGCTCGTCGCCGCCAGCCGCTCGCGCACGAGGATGACGAACCGCCCGGCGTCGCGCGAGGGGGTGGCAAGCCCGATCTCGAGCACGGTCTCCGGCGCGTCCTCGTGCCCGAGCACGAGCCGGAAGCGCTGGATGCCGCCGCAGCGCGCGGCGAGGTAGCCCGCGAGCTGGGTCAGCAGCCGCTTCGCCGGGAAGAGCAGGATTTCGGCGCTTGCGACGGCCGCCAGTTCGAGCGCCGCGTCGAAGCGCGGCGGCGCGGTGAAAAAGGCGCGCGCCTCGGGCAGGAGTCCCAGCGCGCGGTCGAGCTGGTCGAGCACGTGCTGGCCGAAGCGCCGCGCCGTGCCGTCGCGCGGGAGAGCGAGGAGATCGCCGAGCGATCTCACGCCGATCGCAGCGAACGTTTCGAGCGCCTGGTCGTTGCAGTCGAGCACGCGCACGGGCAGCGGTGCGATCGCTTCCCGTATGGTGCGGCTACCGGCGAAGACCCGCTCGGCTCCCCCGCGCGCGAGCAGCCATGCCGCTCCCGCCGTCGGCGCGCAGGCGACCGACACGGTGTATCCCATGTCGGCCGTGCCGTGCTTGATCGCTTCCAGTATCTTCCCGATGCCGCCGAAGAGCCGCAGGCTGCCTTCGACCTCCAGCAGCAGCCCGCGCGGCGGCTGCAGCGTGACGGCGGGCGTGAACTGCAGCGCCCACGCCGCGACCTGCCCGAGCGCCGCGGCTTCTGCCGCCGGGTCGCGCTGCCGGTGGTTCAGTGCCGGCGCGAGCGCGCACGCGGTGGCGAGGCTCATTCCCGGCCGGATGCCCCTCTCGCGGGCCTGCCCGTTGCGGATCGCGACGTGCGCGCCGTCGGTGACGGCCCACGGTTCAGAGCGCGCTGATGCCGGCAGGAACGATTCGAGCGGGAAGAGCGGGAAATAGAGCGCGGTCCACAGCATGGTGGAACCCCGGCCGGCGCCGGTTCACGACCGGCGCGGGATTGAGCCGGATCGGCCGGCCGAGCACCGCGCCGCGGCGCTTCAAGATGCGCACCGCGAGATCGCCCTCGCAGGTATCGAGGGCAAGCCGCAGCGCGGCGGGGGAGGCTTCGCCGGCGGCGCGCGGCGGACGGAAGAGGAAGGCAAGCGCCTGGCTGCCCTCGGTCGCAAGCTGCAGGCGGCGAGCCTCGGGCCACGCGATCTTCTGCGGCCAGGCGAGCACGGCGCCGCAGGCGTTCGAGCGCAGCGCCTGCTCGACCGCCCACAGGGTTTCGCGCGGCGAGCGCGTCCTCACCACCAGCAGCCGCGCGGGATCGATACCTGCCGCCTGTAAAGCCGGTGCATAGGGGAGATAGGGTGGGGCGATCCACGCCAGCCCGCGCCCGCGCGCCGAGAGATCCGCGAGCGCGGGCCCGAGGATGCGCAGCTCCCCGATCCCTTCGTGCCGCGGCAGGATCTCGGTCAGCGCCGCAGCCGGCCAGCCGCCGCCCGGCAGCTCCGCGTCGAGCGCGGGAAATCCCGTCGCCACGCCCGCCGCCGCGACGCCGGCCAGTTGATTGCCGCGCCAGATCGCGGGGTGATTGAGGACCTCACTGATGGATAGGGGTGTAGCCATATACCCATCAGCGATTACGCTTCAGCCTGCAGAAAGACGGTCTTGGCTTAAGCTAACGGAGCTGGTTGAGGTCGAGCATCCGGATACTGGTTCCATGTCCGGCCATCCAGCTTTCTCCCGGTTTTGCTTTTCCGTTTACCTCCCCACTGCTTGAAGAAGAAGGCAACGCCGGCTTCCAGGCACTGGTCACGAATATCTCTCACCCAGGCAGGATCAACTGGACGAGCTTTGGGGCCAGACTCCCCGCCAACAATCACCCAATCAATACCTTGTGATGGGAGATCATGAAGTGGCCCAAGCAATGGTTCCAATGAGAGGAAGCGCACTTTAGCGGGTACTCTTATCAGATATTTGATACGGTCAAGCACGTGTTCATCTTCCACGCTCGTGCCTAACCAAACATTTTCGTAACCGCCCCCCCAATCTTTGGGTAAATGATCCGCTATGCGCTCAGGCCGTTTCGTTAAAAGTTGCCAATCAAGATTAGGAGTCTGACAAATCAGATTCCACAACCGCTCCAGTTGCCCTTCTGGAGCCCTTTCCTCGAACACGTCCGCCATCGATGCGCAAAAAACGCGATAGCGCATGTTCTTGCGCTTTGCTTCCGCGTCCCATTTAACCGGCCCCTTCCAATGATTGTCACTCATTAACCGTCGGTGCTTTCCAGCTCCCCACACATCGAATCCGTAACGTTTGGATAACGCTTCTGCATAACAAAATTTGCAGCCAGCGGATATCTTGGTGCAGCCCCACCATGGATTGAAAGTATGCGTAGTCCACTCAATCCCGGAATTAATCCCCATGGATATTCTCTTTCCGTGTTTTTTCGGACATGTATGAAAGCGGTTACGGGAATAACCCTGCTTCGGCGAGGATGATCCGATCGAAGAGCTGATGAGACGGAGCCCTGCCAGTTCGCTCAAGCCATTCGAACAGTTCTGAATTGCTCTTTGAGCTGTTGCACTTTGTGCATGCGGGCACTATGTTGGAAGGACTGGTTCGGCCGCCGTGGCTGATGGGTACCACATGGTCCCAAGTAGTTGCTGGTTTGTCGCAGTAAGCGCACTCCCCGTTGAATTCTTCTAACAGGATTTCTTGGGCCTCGGGCGGAACGGGCTCGATGCCGCGTTTTCTACTATGTGCATGTTGCCTGCGTTCCAGTCGATAGCGGGGATCCACCAAGTACTTTTTTCGAGCATATTCATTAGCGTGCTCACGGCAAGTACCTTTGCGAACTGATTCCCTTGATCGCCAGGTTTTACATTTGGAGCACCACTTTTTGCTAAGGACGAGCATCTGTCGTCGTTCCGCCTGCGTTGGACCAGCGGTTTTGCGTATGTAGCGGCAGGATTTGCAGACGGCGTGATAGCCGTCAGCCCGATGACAATCTTTCCCGAACTGGTCGCTTGGTTTCCATGATCGGCATTTGTGACACCACTTTTTTCCCGTGGCCAATTGTCGTAAGTATTTATTGAGATCTAACCTGATTCGCGCGGCGGCAACCTTTAGTGTTCCGAGGCGACTTCCCATTGACTGACCTTATCGTGTTGCTTTACAGAGTCATACTGCCGGCTCGGATTACGCCGACCGCGACGCCCTCGATCGCGAGCGTATCGCGCCGCGGGTCCACTTCGATGGCCTTGAAGTCCGGGTTCTCCGGCAGGAGCTGGATGCGGCTGCCGGCGCGCTTGTAACGCTTCACCGTCACTTCGTCGTGCAGACGAGCGACGACGATCTGCCCGGAGCGCGCCTCGTGCGTGGCGTGCACCGCGAGGAGATCGCCGTCGAGGATGCCGGCATCGCGCATGCTCAGGCCGCGCACTTTCAGCAGGTAATCGGCGCGCGGCTTGAAGAGGGCGGGGTCCACGCGGTAGCGCGCCTGGATGTTCGCCTCGGCGAGGATGGGGCTACCGGCGGCGACGCGCCCGATCAGCGGCAGACCCTGTTCCGTCTGGAGGCGTATGCCGCGATGGGAGCCGTCGATCCGGATCGCGCCCTTGCGCTCGAGCACGCGCAGGTGCTTCTCCGCGGCGTTGGGCGAGCTGAAGCCCATCGCGCGACAGATCTCGGCGCGCGTGGGGGGATAGCCGTCGGCCTCGATCGCGTCCTGCACAAGTTGCAGGACCTTCGCCTGGCGCGGGGTGAGCGTTTTCATGGGGGTGGGTGGAGCGTAGGTGTATATATATACACCATCCCTCCGTGCCCGGACAAGCGCCGCGCTAACAGCGGTCACAGGTACGGTATATCCCATGCAACGAAACAGCTCTGGCGCACCCACTTCGTTGCACAGGATGTACTTGCAGACCGTTCATGGAGGATGAACGTAGCTATATGATGAACACTGCGTTTGTAAGCAATTGTATAGGCTTGGTGTTCATTATATAATCACGTTCACTATCAATGAACATGACAACATAGCAACAACAAGTACCATGGAAGCCCACATCCTCGACGCCGCAATGACGGCGCTACGGGCCCAAGGCCTCGACGCGGAAATCAAGGCGCGGGACGTGCCTCTACGCGCTACCCAAAGGCGCGCCGACGCATTGGCACGCATAGGAATCGATGGACGCGCCGTCGAGTACCTCGTCGAGGCAAAACGCCGCCTGACCCCGGCCATGCTCGGCGCCGCGATCGCTCAACTCGACCAGCTCAAAGCACATGACAAGCGGCCACAAATTCTGGTCACCGATTACGTGACTCCGCCCCTGGCCGAACAGCTCAGGACAATGAACACGCAGTTCGCGGACACCGCGGGCAATGCCTATTTGCGCCTGCCCGGAATGCTGGTCTGGGTGACAGGAAAACGACCGCAGGACATCGTTACGGCAGACCCAACACCACGAGCGTTTCAACCGACGGGCATCAAACTGCTGTTTGGCCTTTTTTGCCTGCCGGAACTCGCCGCTGCCCCATATCGGGAGATCGCGGCCAGGACCGGCACGGCGCTCGGCACCATTAACTGGGTCATGCGCGACTTGCGGGAGCTGGGATTTCTAACTGCGATCAAGCGCGTCCGCAGGCTGCAAGCCACCAAACGCATGCTCGACGAATGGGCGCTGGCCTACGCGCGCACGCTGCGCCCCAAACTGCTGATGGGCCGTTACCGCGCCCCGACGCTGCAGGACTGGCAGCAGTGGCGGCCTGAGAAGGAGGGGAGCCTATGGGGCGGCGAACCAGCGGCTGCGCTTCTGACCCGATACCTCAAGCCAGGCGTGCTGACCATCTACGGGAAAGAGGTCCCAGGGCGTTTGGTTCTCGAGCACAGGCTCACAACCGAGACGCGCGGAATGACAAATGACCACGTCGTCGAATTCCGGAACAGGTTCTGGGATTTCGACACGCCCGAGAACAAGCTGCATCTGGTACCCCCCGCACTGGTCTATGCCGACCTGCTTGCGACCGGCGATGCGCGCTGTATTGAGACAGCAAGACTCGTATATGACGGTCACCTCGCTCGACTTTTCCCGGAAGCGTGACTTGCAGCCGATTGGCGCGATTGTCGGCCCGATCAACACGGTCGCAAACGGGCTGCGTGTTCAGTGCTTCATTGCGGGCGCGTTGGCGCGGGACTTGTGGATCGTGCACCACCTCGGCATCGAGACCACGCGACAGACCGAGGACGCTGACTTTGCAATGGCGGTTCCAGACTGGGACCGCTTCCACGCGGTTCGCAAGGCGCTCATCGATTCCGGAGAGTTCAGCGTGCCCCCGGGGGCCCTCATACACCGGTTGCGTCATCGGAATGGTATCCGCATAGACCTCGTTCCATTTGGCGGGGTGGAAAATGAAGATACACGGACGATTGCATGGCCTCCCGACAACGAATTTGTAATGAGTGTTTTCGGGCTTCGTGAGGTGGTGACGCATACCGTCGAGGTGCGTTTCCCTGGCGGTGCCGCGGCCCGAGTCGTGACCCTTCCCGCGCTCGCATTGCTGAAATTCGACGCCTGGGCGGACCGTCATGTGCGCGTGCCGAGGAAGGATGCCTACGACATCCAATTGATTGTCAGAAGCTACGCCGACGCGAACAGGGAGGATCGCCTGTACGACGAGAATCCGTATCTGATCGGATCGCCCTCCGATTACGAGCTTGCCGGTGCCTGGCTGCTCGGCAAGGACATGGCGCAACTGGTTGATTCGAACGGGCGCGAGCGGATGGCGCGCATCATCGCCAACGAAACGGACGAGGCAGGGCAGCTACGATTGGCCGCCGACATGATGCGCGACGATCACGAACGCGCGCTCGCATTGTTAGTGGCACTGGAAGTCGGCTTCACTGGCCGTAATCGCCAAGAGTAGCGCCAAGGCACCGAAAACCAGATTCCGGAGTGGACGTCCCTGAATTCCAGGCGCGGTCTCGCCTTCTGTAGGGAATTTCCTGACAGCCGCGGACGCGTTTAAGAGTGGTCACGCAGCATCGGCCGCCGTATGATTTTCCTTGCCAGGGGGAAGGTTCAAATGCGCTGGGTTGCACCGACCGAAAAAGACACCGCTAACGGCACGCTGGAAAAGCGATTGTGGCAGGCGGCCGACCAGTTCCGGGCGAACTCCGGGCTGAAGGCGGGGCAGTACTCGACGCCTGTCCTTGGGCTCATCTTCCTGCGGTTTGCCGAGGTGCGCTTTGCGCAGCGACGCGCGCAGGTTGAGAAGGGCGGCGCTTCAGCGCGCCGTGGCACGTCGCGCATCGACGATCCGAAGGCCTACCATGCCGAGGGTGTCCTGTTTCTCACGCCCAACGCGCGGTTCGACTACCTTTTGCAGCGACCCGAAGGCAGCAACATCGGCAAAGTCCTCAACGAGGCGATGGCCGACATCGAGAAGCACAACCCGCAGCTCGCCGGAGTACTGCCGCACACCTACCAGATCTTCAACAGCACGCTCCTCAAGGAGCTGCTGAAGACCATCTCCGAGATCCCAGTTAGCCTCGACTTCGACGCCTTCGGGCGCATCTACGAATACTTCCTCGGCGAGTTTGCCCGCACCGAAGGGCAGAAGGGCGGCGAGTTCTACACCCCGGCGCCCATCGTGCGGCTGATGGTCGAAATCCTCGAGCCCTTCCACGGTCGCATCCTCGACCCCGCCTGCGGCTCGGGCGGCATGTTCGTCCAATCCGCGCGCTTCGTGGCCGAGCATCGCAAGAACCCCGCCTCCGAGCTCTCCATCTTCGGCGTCGAGAAGACCGACGAGACCGGACGCCTCGCGCGCATGAACCTCGCCGTGCACGGACTGGAGGGCGACATCCGCCATGGCGGCGAGGTCAACAGCTACTACGACGACCCACACAAGGCCGTCGGCGCCTTCGACTTCGCGCTCGCCAATCCGCCGTTCAACGTCAACGCCGTGGACAAGGACCGGCTGAAGGACGCCGTCGGCCCCGGCCGCCGCTTCCCCTTCGGCCTGCCGCGCACGGACAACGCCAACTACCTCTGGATCCAGCTTTTCTATTCCGCGCTCAACGACAAGGGTCGTGCCGCGTTCGTCATGGCCAACTCCGCGAGCGACGCCCGCTCATCCGAGCTGGAGATCCGCAAGCAGCTCATCCAGTCCCGCGCCGTGGACGTCATGATTGCCGTCGGCCCGAACATGTTCTACACCGTCACGCTGCCCTGTACCCTGTGGTTCCTCGACCGCGGCAAGAAGAAAACCCCTCGCGCCGACCAGGTCCTCTTCATCGACGCCCGCCACATCTACCGCCAGCTCGACCGCGCCCACCGCGACTGGACCGACGCCCAGATCGGCTTCCTCGCCAACCTTGTGCGCCTCTACCGCAGCGAAGATCCCGACTTTACGCTCGGCAGCGACGTCGCTAAAGCCAAACTTGCTGAAATCTTCGGCAAGAAACCGAAATACGCCGACGTCGCCGGCCTGTGCAAGGCCGCGACGCTAAAGGACATTGAAGCGCAGGGATGGTCGCTGAACCCTGGCCGCTACGTTGGCGTCGCGCCGGGCGAGGAAGGTGCTGACGAAGATTTCAAAGAAGGATTGGAGGCACTGAACGAAGAGCTCGAAGGCCTCAACGAGAAGGCGCGCGAGCTTGAACGGAAGGTGGCGGGCAACGTCGCGGAGCTCTTGAATTCATGACTGCGGGAGAAGTACGTCGGGTCAAGCTGGTTGATATCGCCGCAAAGCAGCGATGGGCGTTGAATGGTGGCCCCTTCGGTTCAAAGCTCACCACGAAGCACTACACCGATAGTGGCGTACCAGTAATTCGGGGCACAAACCTCTCAGGAGGATCGAAGTTCTCGTTCGATGACTTCGTATACGTGTCGGAGGAGAAGGCCGATGAGCTACGCCCGAACAACGCCCATCCTGGCGACATCATTTTCACGCAGCGGGGAACGATCGGTCAGGTAGGGCTGATACCGCGAAGCGCTCCTTTTTCGCGCTTCGTAATTTCCCAAAGCCAGATGAAGCTAACGCCTGACCCGGACCAGGCAGATGCGGAGTTTCTCTACTACCTGTTCTCCGCACCGGCCACAGTGAAGGCGATTGAGAACTTGGCGTTCTCTGCAGGGGTACCGCACATTAATCTGGAGATCCTTCGAAACTTTGAAGTTGCCCTGCCGTCGCTTCCGGAGCAACAACGCGTAGTTGAGATACTGTCCGCCTACGACGAGCTCATCGAAAACAACCAGCGGCGCATCCGGATTCTGGAGGAGATGGCCCGCGCGCTCTATCGCGAGTGGTTCATAGAGTTTCGGTTTTCTGGACACGACAAGGTCGCCAAGGTAGCTTCTCCGCTCGGCGAAATTCCCAGAGGCTGGGACACGAAGCCGTTTTCCGCGCTTGCAAGCTACCTCAACGGCTACGCCTTCAAACCTGATGATTGGGGCGACGAAGGAAGGCCAATCATCAAGATAAAAGAGCTGAAAGCGGGCATTACTGAGGACACGCCACGAAACATCGGCGATAGAATTCCCGACAAGTATTTGGTCCGCGACGGGGACGTCTTGTTTTCTTGGTCTGCTGACCTCGACACCTATCTATGGATGGGTGGAGAGGGCCTATTGAATCAACATCTCTTTAACGTCATACCAGCTGGCGGGCTCTCTCGCGCTTTCTGTTTCCATGCGCTCAAGGAGGCGATGCCAAGATTCCGTGCCTTAAGTCTTGGTGCAACGATGCACCACATCAAACGTTCTGCTTTGGACCAAGTTGCTACTGTGGTGCCGCCAGCGGAACTGCGAAAGCGGTTTGAGTTTCTCGTCGAACCAATGCACGAGCAACTTATTACGCTTAACAAGCAGGTCCAAATACTTCGAAGAACCCGCGACCTGCTACTGCCGCGCTTGATATCTGGGCATTTGGTGCCGCTGTCCTGATGATTCGCAAAATTCTTAAACTTAAGAACGTCGGCTTGCTTCAAGACGCTGCGCAGGGCGGCGCGGTTGAAATTCCAAGAGTCTGTTGCGTCTACGCGGAGAACGGGAGAGGTAAATCCACTTTTGCAGCGGTCATGCGGGCGTGTGGGCTGGGCGATGGCTCACGATTGAATGCACGAAGGACCATCGATTCGCCGGGTTCTCCCGAGGTTGCATTTCTGCTCCCTACAGGTAGCCAGCTTGAATACAAGGCCAACGCGTGGAGCGGGCCCAGTCCAAATATCATCGTGTTCGATTCGGAGTTTGTAGAACAAAATGTCTATTCCGGATTCGAGGTGCGTGCCGAACAACGACAAGCACTTCTCGAATTCGCGCTTGGCGATCAAATGGTCCAGCTAAAGCAGCAAGTGGACCAACTCACACGGGATATTGACACTCAAACGCGGAGGCGGTCGCAAGCTGAGAAGGAGCTCTCAGGCTATGCCGCTCCGTATTCAGTCCAGGATTTCGTAGCGCTATCAGTGATACCCGATGCCCAGCAGCAGATAGAGATACTGCAGAAACGGATTGAGGCGGCAAGAAACATTCAGCAGATTTCCGCCCGGCAATTACCAGGCGCTGTGCAGTCGATTCAAATCGACCTACAGCCAATATTAGACGTGCTTGCTAGGCAGCTGCAGGACGTAGAGCAAAGCGCAGAGGCCATTGTTAAGGCGCATCTGGCAAAGCATGTTGACCAGGGATTCGAAGATTGGGTAGGTACTGGGCAAGCGTACCTCACCAACAGCGAGTGTCCTTTCTGTGCTCAGGCTATTGACGGTCTCGATCTAATAAAAGCGTATCGGTCCCATTTCAACAAAGCGTACAACGATCTGAAGCAAGATCTGGCCTTTCTAAGCCAGAAAGTTGATGTGGTCCTCGCTGACAGCAAAGCGGATCAGCTTCGCGCTGCTGCGGAAACGAACACTGCGCGAATCGAGGCTTGGAAGGACCAGATCGACGTGAGCGCACCCGTTCTGGCCATAGATGGACTTCTAACGACTCTAAAACGGGCTCGTGAGTCCATTTACAGCCTTTTGGCGAAGAAACATACAGCCCCCCTCGACGCTGTTGGCAGCGCTGATGAGTTAAGCGCCGTGACCGCCAAAGTGGACGCAGCGGCAATGTCCCGCAGCGTGTTGAACGGTGAGGCAGTGGCGGCTCCGGGTTTTTGCATTTGTCAGACGCATTAGGACGCATACTCGGCGTGGCGCATGGACTCGGACCTCGTCGAATTCGTCAG
>Ga0187892_10002448_pt1 | contig 37157 bp, 37 predicted proteins | sample MA1701073metaG_FD_139345 | JGI IMG/M metagenome (GOLD analysis project Ga0187892, IMG submission 139345) | Bio-ooze microbial communities from a basaltic lava cave in the Kipuka Kanohina Cave System on the Island of Hawaii, USA - MA170107-3 metaG ... | reverse complement strand
GGACGCGTCGCCAGATCCCGGGCCGCTGCGCGCAGAGCGGCCCGGAGCTCCTCTACCCCCTCCCCCGTCACGGCGGAGGTGGCGATCGGCGCATCCCAGCGGACGCGGCTGCCCGCGAGCCGGGCCGTGACGTCGGATTGCACGAGCCCGAGCCATTCGCGATCGACGAGGTCCCGCTTGGTGAGCACCGGAATGCCGCGCCGCACCCCCAGCAGCTCGACGATGGCCAGGTGCTCCTCGGTCTGCGGCATGATGCCTTCGTCCGCGGCGACGACGAGGAGGGCGACGTCGATGCCCGTCGCGCCGGCGAGCATGTTGCGCACGAACCCCTCGTGGCCCGGCACATCCACGAGGCTGGCTTCGAGTCCGTCGCCAACCGCCAGCGGGGCGAACCCCAGATCGATGGTAATGCCCCGCCGCTTTTCCTCCTCCCAGCGATCCGTCTCTACCCCGGTCAAGGCTTTGACGAGCGCAGTCTTGCCGTGATCGATGTGTCCGGCGGTGCCGACTACGAAGCGGTGAACGGCGGCGCCCACGCGCGGCGCTCCCAGAATTCGAGCGCCGGCAGCGCCGCGTTGCCCGAATCGTTGAGGTGGTGGCGAATGAAGCGAGAAGCAAGTCGGCGATGGGCGGCGGCGTGCGGTGGGTCGAGGCGGGGCAAGGCGGCGCGCGGATCGAGCAGGGCGCACAGGTCCCGCCAGGCGTGCGGCGGCAGTCGGGTCGAGCTGGCCGGAGGATGGGTGCGGACGCACGCGGCACACAGGACGCCGCCTTCGACCGTGCTGAACAGCACCGCCTCCCCGTCCGGCTCGATGGCGGCCCCGTCGCGCACACACCGGCGCAGCGCCGGCTCGAACCCCAGCACGCCGAGCAGGCCCCACAGGGCGCGGACGGCGGCGGCGGCGATGTCGGCCGGGGAAGCGCGCACCAGCTCGTCCAGTCCCGCGGTCAGGGCGTCGTACGCCGATGGCAGTGGCGCCGGAGGCGCCATACGCAGCATCAGCTCGGCCAAGGCGGTCGCGGCCGCGAACCGGTCCAGATCGGTGGCCAACTCCCGGCGCAGCCGCTCGGCGTCGAACGCGGCCAGGGTCTGGAGCTCGCGATGCTCCCGGTAATAGAGCTGCGCCGCCCCTTCACTCAACAGCTCGAGCCCCGCTCCGAACCGGCTCTTGGGCCGCAGGGCCCCTTTGGCGATGGCGCTCTGCACTCCGAGCTCCCGCGTGGCCAGCCGCACCACTTTGGACGTCTCGCTGTAGCGGTACGTGCGCAGCACCACCGCCGGGGTCATGACGAGCGACATGACCCAAAGATACTAGCGCCCCACCCGAACCTCGCCGCCGACCTGGATCGTCCGTCGCGGCGAACGAAACCGGATCACCTCTTCGTACCGAGCATCGAACAGGTTGGCGACTCGCCCCGTCAGCCGGATGCCGGGCATACGATTCGGCCACCGCACCTGGTATTGGAGACTGGCGTCGACGACGGTGTAGGCGGGAAGGACCACCGGCGTGGCGGGAAAGGTGCTGAAGTCCTGGTCGTCGCGGGTGCCCGTAAACCGCGCCGTCACATCGATGATGCCTTCCCGCGCATAGTGCCCAGCGACCCGGACGCCGGCGGTGTGGTTCGGCCGGCGCTGCAGTCGCTGCCCAGTCGCCGGGTCCCTGGTCTGAAGGAGCGTGTAGTTGGCCGAAAGCGTGATCCGCCCCACCACAGGAACATAGGCCCACAGCTCGACACCCCGTGCCACCGCGCTGCCCACATTGACGTAGTTGACCGAGTCCGCGCCCATCGGGACGGGACTATACTGAATCAGATTGCGAAACCGCTGATCGAAATAGGTGATCGAGACAATGCGCCGCCCATCGAGCGATGTCCGCGACACGCCGGCCTCCCAGCTGGTCGACTGCTCCGGGCGAAGGTCCGGATTGCCCACCACGAAACCCGAAGCAAAATTCTCGAAGAACGAGGGCTCCTTGAACCCGGTTCCAATCGAGACACGGGCCAACGTCAGACCCCCGAGACTGGCTGCGAGGCCTGCCCGGCCGGTCGCGTGCCGGCCGAACTGCTGGTTCTCGTCCACGCGCCCCCCGAACGTGAGCGACAACGACCGCCCCGCCCCCACCAGCGCCTGCACGTAAGCCGAGTTGTTGTGACGAGCCGTGTCGAGCGTCGTCCCGTCCTGACGTTGACGCTCGAGCTCGATCCCGCCTGAGAGGATCGTGGCCGCGGTGATGTGCACGTCGGTGCGCGCTCCGAGGACGAGTCGCCGAACCACATCGCGGCTGTGCGAGCAGCAGAACACGCTCGTGTCCCCCGGGCTGTCCTGGCCATCGTCGTAGCGGCTGACTTCGCGGTGATAGGCGGTACTCAGGTGCGCGGTGACCCGCTGCGACAGCGTCCGGCGCAGCTCAAACGCGAGCGACGGCCCCCGACTGCTCGTGTTCTGATCGGAGTCGGATGGGACGCCGACGAAGTCAGTCGGGAAATGAAACACGCCTTCCGTGTAGCGCCCCACGATGCTCGCCTCAGTCCGTGCATCGGGATGCAGCTGGAGGCGGGCGCCGATCAGGTCACGGCGGTAGCCATTGTTGAACGCATAGATGCCGTCCGTCGTATGGCGGGCCGCATTGACCGCGTATCGCAGCGCCGTCCCGCCCCCTGCCACCGATGCCTGGCCCCACTCACTCCCGTAGCTTCCAGCTCCGAACGCGATTCGGGCATTCGCCCGCTCGCCCCCCGCACGCGTCATGACATGCACGACACCCGTTACCGCATCCGATCCGTACAGCACACTCACGGGTCCGCGCACGACCTCGATCCGTTCCACGTCCTCGGTGCCGAGGCTGGCAAAGTCGTAGAACCCACCCGGCTGGTTCTGTGGTACGCCATCGATCAGCACTTTCACGTAGTCGCTCTCCCCACCGCGCAGAAACAGGGAGGTCTGGCCCCCGAACGACCCGGTGGCGACCACCGCGGCGCCCGGCACGAGGCGCAGGGCGTCGGCCACGGTAGCGATGCCCTGCGCGCGCAGCGCCGCCCCGGAAAGCACGGTGACGGTCGTCGCGGCAGACGCCGCCGGGATGGGATAGCGGGTCGCGGTCACGACGATGGGAGACAGGAGGACCGTGTCGGGAGACTGAGCCACCAGCGAGAACGGCGTAAGGAGAGAAAGCGTAATGGTGAACAACGTACCGAGAAGACGGAGCTGCGTCATCGTTACCGATCCTGTCTCAGGGGGGTGAGTTGAGGACGATCCTCGAACGTCGAAATCGCGACCGGCCAGCCGAATACTCGCTCGGCAGTCTCCCGGCGCAGCACTTCGCCCGGAGGCCCCGCGGCCACCTGGGCGCCGTCGGACAACAGCACGACCCGGTCGGCGAACCGGGACGCCAGGTTTACGTCGTGGGTAACGAGCAGCACCCCGAGACCTTCGTGATCCACGAGGCGGCGTACCAGCTGGAACAGCTCCATCTCGTGTCGCAGATCGAGCGAGGCCGTGGGCTCGTCGAGCACCAGCAGCCGGGGATCCTGGGCCAGGGCACGCGCGATGCGGACACGCTGGTACTCGCCGCCCGACAGCGTCCACAGCCAGCGGTCGGCGAGGCCGCTCACGTCGCACCGCTCGAGCGCCCGCCGGACGGTCTGTCGATCCTGTTCCTGCTCCCGCGTCCAGGGCCCGAGGTGGGGATAGCGGCCGAGCCGGACCGTCTCGCGCACCCGCTGCGGGAAGAGATTGTCTTCGCGTTGGGCCACGACGGCGACCACCCGGGCCAGCTCGCGGCGCGACCAGCTGCGCGCCGCGCGCCCCAGAATCGCGGCCTCGCCGGATCGCGGCGCGTACAACCCGAGCGCGATGCGTACCAGGGTGGTCTTCCCGCTCCCGTTCGGCCCCAGCAGGGCAACCAGCTCCCCACCCGCGATTCCGATCGAGACGCCGCGCAGCGCTTCGGCCGGCGCCCCGGCATAGCGGTACCAGATGTCCCGCAGGTCGATGATCACGCCGCCGACCAGCGCCGCAGCAGCAGCACGAAAAGCGGGACGCCCAGGAGGGCGGTCACGATGCCAACCGGCACCTCGCGGGGGGCGACCGCCACCCGGGCCAGCGTGTCGGCCAGGGCCAGCAGGGTGCCGCCGATGAGAAACGACGCCGGCAGCAGCGCGCGGTGGCGGGTCCCGAGGAGCCCGCGCCCGAGATGGGGCACGATCAGACCGACGAACCCGATCACGCCCGAGACCGAAACGGCCGCCGCCGTCAGGAGCGATGCCGCCAGGTAGACGCGACGCTTCGTCCCGCCCACCTCGACGCCCAGGTAGCGCGCCGACTCGTCTCCCAGTACGAGGAGATCGAGCGGGCGCGCTGCCGTCAGGAGCAGGAACAACGGGATGGGCACGTACAAGGCGATCAACCGCACCGTCGCCCACGACGCGTTGGATAGTCCGCCCCAGAGCCACAGGTAGGCGTTGCGCAGCTCGCTCGCTTCGGCGAGTGAAACGATGGCGGTGGTGATGGCACCCGTGAACGCGCCAACCGCCACCCCACCCAGCAGCAGGATGCGGGGATCGAGCTCCGCCCCGCCCACGAGACCCAGCCGGAACACGAGCCCAAGCGCCACGAGCGCACCCAGAAAGGCCGCCAGCGGTAGCGCCCAGGGACCGCCCAGGTGCAAGGCGATGGCCAATACGGCCCCGAGCCCCGCTCCTCCGGACAGCCCGAGCAGGAACGGGTCGGCGAGCGGATTGCGCACCAGCGACTGCAGGCTCGCGCCGGCCACGCCGAGCGAGCCGCCGACCAGCACCGCCAGCAGGGCCCGCGGCAGGCGCAGGTCCCAGACGATGGGAGAGCGGAGCAGCTCTGACGGTGGCAGGTGCGCCGGGCCAAGAACGATCGCCGCGATGAAGGCGGCCAGCACCGCCGCGACCAGCGCCAGCCATCTCATTGGGGAGCGGGGGGGGGGAGCGGGAAGCGGTCGAGGACGCGGCGCAGGTACGCGACCGCTTCGGGGGCCCGGGCGGATGGTTGTCCAAACAGCTCCGCCGGGAGGAAGAGAAAGCGGCCCTCGCGCACGGCTCGGACGACTCTCCACTCCGGCCGTTGCGCGTAGTCGGGCGGCGACGGATCGGCCGTCTCGCGCAGCACCGCGATCCAGTCGGGATCGCGCGCGGCGATGGTCTCGATCGAGACGGTGGCCGAGGGAGTGGCGATGTCGTGAAACACATTGCCGGCCCCGGCCAGGTGTGTCAGCTGATCCAGGTAGCTGCCGCCGCCGATCACGATCGGTGGGTTGTCCCACACGACATGCGCGACGCGCGCGTGGGGACCGGGGCGCGGAGGAGCGGCGAGGGCCGAGTCGATCTGGCGAGCGATCGCGGACCCGGCGTCGGCGTGGCCCGTGGCCTGGCCCAGTTGACGGGCGGTGGTCGCGATGTCCTCAAGGCGGTCGTGGTGCACGACCAGCGTGGCGATGCCGAGGGAGCCGAGCTGGCGGGCGGCGGTCTCGGTGTGGGGCGACCGATACAGGACGACGAGATCGGGCGTGCGGGCGGCGATCGCCTCGACGTTGGGGTTGAGCCCGTCACCGACACCGGGCACGGCCAGGGCGGCGGGTGGATAGGCACAGTAGGTCGTGCGCCCGACCAGCTGCGCACCGGCCCCCAGCGCGAACAACAGCTCGGTGATCGAGGGAGCGAGCGACACGACCCGACGCGCCGGGGGCGGGGCTTCCGGCGCGCGATTCGTGGACGGCCGACACCCGCCCGCCACGAAGGCGAGCGCGAGACCGGCGACGTGGGTGCGCGACAGCGACCGGCGCATGCGAAAAGCCCACCCCCGACGGATCGGAGATGGGCGAGCGTGTGCGCCTCAGTGCGCAACGCCACCATCCCTCCCGCGAGGGAATTGCAGGTGGCGCGAACGAGAAGGTCTCCTGGCTTCGGGCTCGATCGGCCAGGCCTTCCCGGTTTCCCAGTGGCGGTGGCCGCGATGACAGCCCGTTACAGTGGCGGGGCCGCGCCGGACTCGCACCGGCTTCCGTGGATCCCCGTTCGCGAACTACGGACCTAGGCTAGTGAGAAACGAACCATCCGGCAAGGGGCTGCATCAGGCCGCCGTCCCGCTCCCCGCTCCCCGCTTCAACGCCACCCACAGCCCGATTCCCAGCGCAGCGGCAATGGCGACCACGACAAACGGCAGCGCCCGCTCGGCGCGCAACGGGGTCTTGGCGAAGGCGATGCGCACGGGCGCGCCGGCGGGAAGCGATTCGGCGCGATAGCGCAGGAAGTAGCGTTGCTCGATCGGTTGGACGCCGCCCGCTCGCAGGCCGGGAGCGGTCGCCTGCGCCAGCGTGTCCTCGAGCAACAGATCGAGCTCGACCGTGGGCTGATCGATCGGCAGGGCAAGCGCCGCGACCGACGCCGGGAGCGTGTAGGCGTAGGACAGCTGGTGAAACCCGTCCGGCTGCAGCGGCCCGAACAACCGGACCTGGTCGCCGCGCCGCAGCACCGCGTCCGCCGAGAAATCCCCCGTTTGCACCTCGAACTGAATGGCCGCGGCCGGAATCGCGCCGGCCCACACGGGTCGCAGCGTATCGGGCGCGATGCGCGTGGCGGACCCCGGGTTCTGGAGCTCCAGCAGCTCGAGAACATCGCGCGAGCCGTCGCGGTGCGCGTGCGCGATCGTCACCAGTCGCCGCCGCAGGACGAGGGGAGGACCGCTGGAGCTGGTGTCGTAGACGATCAGCGGATCCGCCGTGGTGCTTCGCCCCGCGACCGGACGGATCGGCTGCGAGAAGTACGCGAGGCCGGCATAGAAGGAGCTGACGACGTAGATGGCCGCGGTGTCGACGGACGCCAGGCGCAGCCGCCACCGCCCGGCGGCGTCGGTCCGCGTGGAATCGATCGCGCCGCCTTCCTGCATGGTGACCCGATGCAGCACGACCCAGCGGCCCGACAGCGGGACGCCGCCGCCGCGACGCAGCACGCCGGATAGGGACGTGCCCGCCTCCTGCCCCGCCAGCCGCGCGCCCGCCAGTCCTCCGGCTGCGAGGGTGAGCAGGGCGAGCGCCTTACGGCGTGAACTTGCCGAAATCCTCAGGATCGAGCTTTTCGAGGTAGTTCTTGAGCGCGTCGGCGTCGAGCGCCTGCGGTCCGGTCTCGGTGCTCGTCAGCTCCGACGTATCGATGGTGGTATTCTCGAGCAGCTCGTCGCTGGTGAAGATCGGCGCCTTGAGGCGCAGCGCCACGGCGATCGAGTCGGACGGACGGGCATCGATGTTGATCACCGCATCGCCCCGATAGATGTGCAGCTCGGCGTAGTACGTGTTGTCCTTGACCTGGGAGATGATGACCTTGCGCAGATCGGCGCCGAGTCCCACGATCACCTGCTTCAGCAGGTCGTGGGTCAGCGGGCGCGCGAATTTCATCCCCGCCAGCTCCATGGCGATCGCGCTCGCCTCGGCCGGCCCGATCCAGATCGGCAGCACGCGCTCGCCGTTCTGCTCCTGGAGAATCACGACCGGCGTGTTGGTGGTGCGGTCCAATCCCAGATGGGCTACCCGGACCTCGATGGTCGCCGCCATCAGGTACCCTGATCCCAGGATGCGAGGTAGCGCTGCTGCTCGGGCGTCAGCACGTCGATCCCGACCCCCATGGCGGCGAGCTTCAGGCGCGCGATGTCCCGGTCGAGCTCGCCCGGTATGCGGTGCACGTCCTTGGTCAGGGCCTTCGCCTGGCGGACCACGTACTCGGCGGCCAGCGCCTGATTGGCGAACGACATGTCCATCACGCTCGCCGGATGCCCTTCAGCGGCCGCGAGGTTGACGAGGCGGCCATCGGCCAGGACGAACAGGCGCTTGCCGTCCAGGACCCACTCGTCGACGAATTCCCGCACCCGCGTTGGCCCCTGGGCCGCCTTGGCCAGATGATCGAGATCGATTTCGACGTTGAAGTGACCCGAATTCGCGATCACGGCCCCGTCCTTCATCTGTCGCATGTGCTCCAAGCGCACGACGTGGACGTTGCCGGTCAGGGTCACGAACACATCTCCCACCGGGGCCGCATCGGCCATCGGGACGACTCGATAGCCGTCCATCTGAGCCTCGAGCGCGCGCATCGGATCGATCTCGGTCACCAGCACGTTGGCGCCGGCGCCGCGCGCCCGGCTCGCGAAGCCCCGGCCGCACCAGCCGTAGCCGGCGACCACCACCGTGCTGCCCGCGATGAGGAGATTGGTCGCGCGCAGGATGCCGTCCAGCGTGGACTGCCCGGTGCCGTAGCGGTTGTCAAACAGGTGCTTGGTGTCGGAGTCGTTCACGGCGATCACGGGGAACGCGAGCACGCCGTCCTTGGCCATCGCCTTGAGCCGGATCACACCGGTGGTGGTCTCTTCCGTGGATCCGATCACGCCGGCGACCAGCGCCGTGCGCTCCGCCGCCGGCAGCTGCTCCACCCAGCGCCGCACCGGCGGCGCCAGATCGTCGAAGCGGTTGAGCGCGATCATGTGCAGCGCGCCCACCAGATCGGCGCCGTCGTCCATGGTCACGTCAGGCCGGTGGGCCAGCGCGGCGCGGATATGGTCGTAGTAGGTGGCGTGATCCTCGCCCTTGATGGCGTAGACCTTGATGCCGTGGTCCTTGACCAGGTGCGCGGCGACATCATCCTGCGTCGACAGCGGGTTCGACGCGCACAACGCCACGTCGGCCCCGCCGGCCTGGAGCGTCACCATGAGATTCGCGGTTTCGGTCGTCACGTGCAGGCATGCCGAGAGCCGTCGCCCGGCGAGCGGCTTCTCCCGGGCGAACCGCTCCCGCAGCTGGCGCAACACCGGCATGGAGCGCTCCGCCCATTCGGTGCGGCGCCGGCCCAGCTCGGCCAGCGAGGAATCCTTGATGTCAGAGGCGCTGCGGGGAGCCGTCGTCGTCGTCACACGGTGGCCTTTGCGGTTTGATAGTGCTTGGAGCGCTGCACGGCGAGGCGCAGCTCTTCGACCCGGTTCGTCTGCTCCCAGCTGAACAGCTGGACGTCCCGGCCCCCGACGGCCCTGGTCTGCGGGGCGCGACCGAAGTGTCCGTACGCCGCGGTGGGGCGATAGATCGGCTGGCGCAGGCCAAGGGCCGCGATGATGCCGGCCGGCGAGAGGTCGAAGACGTCCCGCACGGCGTCTTCGAGCGCGGCGTCGGGCACGGTCCCCGTGCCGAAGGTTTCGACCATGACGGAAATCGGCTGCCGCACGCCGATGGCGTAGGCCACCTGGCACTCGCAGCGGCGCGCCAGCCCGGCGGCGACGATGTTCTTGGCGATCCAGCGCATGGCATAGGCGCCGGAGCGGTCGACCTTGGACGGGTCTTTGCCGCTGAAGGCGCCGCCGCCGTGGCGCGCCATCCCGCCGTAGGTGTCGACGATGATCTTGCGGCCGGTGAGCCCGGCGTCGCCCTGCGGACCACCCACCACGAAGCGGCCGGTAGGATTCACGAGCACGTCCGACTCGGCGATCGGGAACCCCTCGCGGCCGAGCACCGGCCGCACCACCTGCTCGATCACGCCGGCGCGCAGCTCGGCGTTGTCGACCTTGTCCGAATGCTGCGTGGAGACGAGCACCTTGGCGACGCCGACCGGCTGGTCGCCCTCGTAGGTGACGCTCACCTGCGTCTTGCCGTCGGGCCGCAGCCACGGCAGACCGCCGCCCTTGCGGACGGCGGCGAGCTCTTCGGCCAGGCGGTGCGCCAGCACGATCGGAAGCGGCATCAACGACGCGGTTTCGTTGCTCGCGTAACCGAACATCATGCCTTGGTCCCCCGCCCCGCCGGTATCGACGCCAAGCGCGATGTCGGTCGATTGCTTGTCGATGGCGGTGAGCACGGCGCAGGTCTGCGCGTCGAAGCCGAAGTTGGCGTCGGTATAGCCGATCGACTGGACGGTCCCCCGCACGATGTCGGGGATGTGGACGTAGGTGCTGGTGGTGATCTCCCCCGCCACCACCGCCATGCCCGTCGTGACCATCACCTCGCAGGCGACCCGTGCTTCCGGGTCGTGGGTGAGGATGGCATCGAGCACGGCGTCGGAAATCTGGTCGGCGATCTTGTCGGGATGGCCTTCGGTGACGGATTCGGACGTGAAGACGTGGCGCGCGGTTGGCATGGGGCCTTGGGCGAAGGGGGAGGGAGGAAGCCTCAGGTTTTCAAGCTAGTCCGGCGTCCGACCGCGGGCAACAGGGCGCCGGGATCGAGCTGCGCAGGATCGATGCAATCTGCGATAGCCGAACGCAATGCGTCGAGCACGTCACTCTCCTTGCTCGCTTCGAGCGCGGCAGTGGCGGCGGCCTGGGCGGCGCGGTGCGTCAGTTGACGGACCAGCCAGCGCAGCAATGGCAGCGCGGGGGGCGCGACCGACAGCGTCTCGTAGCCCAGGCCGATCAGCAAAAACGCCGACAACGGGTCCGACGCCATCTCGCCGCACACGCTCGCCGGTTTCCCGGCGGCGCGCGCCGCGTCCGCCACCTGCTTGAGCAACCGTAGCACGCTCGGATCGTGCGGCGTGAACCGGTCCGCGAGCCGCGCATTGCCGCGGTCGACGACCAGCGTGTACTGGGTCAGGTCGTTGGTGCCGACCGAGAGAAAATCGCTGATCTGCGCGAACCGGTCGGCGAGGACGGCGGCGGCCGGCGTCTCGACCATCACCCCCACCGGGACGCTCGCCGCCGCCCGCACGCCCTCGCGGGCCAGCCGCGCGCCCTCCTCGACGACCAGCTCGCGCGTGCGTTCGACTTCGGCCAGCCGGGTCACGAGCGGGATCATGAGATGGAGCTCGGTGTCGGCGGCGGCGCGCAATACGGCGCGTATCTGGACGCGGAACAGCTCCGGCTGGTCGAGACAGACGCGGATCGCGCGCCAGCCCAGGAACGGATTCGCTTCGTACGGCGCCTGGAACGCAGCCGGGAATTTGTCACCGCCCAGGTCGTAGGTGCGGATCACGACCGGATGGCCCGTGAACGCTTTCCCGACTTTCGTGAAGTAGCGCGCCTGCTCGTCTTCGGTGGGCAGGTCTGTGTGCCCGGTGACGAGAAACTCGGTGCGCAGCAATCCGACGCCCTCGGCGCCGTGCTCGCGCGCGGCCTGGATCTCCTCGGGCAGGTCGACGTTGCCGCGCAGCGCCACCCGAAGCCCGTCCTTGGTGACGGCGGGGAGGCTCAGCTGCCGCTCGAGCTCCACCTCGCGCTGCTGCTCGCGGGCCACGCGCGCCTTCGCCGCCGCGATCTCCTCCGGCGTCGGCTCGAGCAGCACGGTCCCGTGCGAGCCATCGAGCAGCAGCATCGTGCCGGTCTCGATCCGCCCGAGCGCGCCGCGGATCCCCATGACCGCGGGCATCCCCATCGAGTGGGCGAGGATGGCGGCGTGGGACGTCCGGGTGCCTTCCTCGCTCGCGATGCCCACCACCTGCGCGCGGTCGAGCTGGATCGCGAGTCCCGGCGCGATCTCGCGCGCGACGACGATGGACGGTTGCGAGAACGCCTCGAGCTCGTCGTCGGGGAGGCGCATGAGATGCCGCACCACCCGCACCATGACGCCGTTCAAGTCGGCGATGCGATCCTTGAGCCGCGCGTTCCCCGTGCTCAGCCATTCATCGCGCGTCTCCAGCGTCTTGATCTCGAACGCCTTCTCGGCGGTGAAGTGGTTCTCCCGAATCAGATCCTCGATCGCGCCCAGGAAGTCGGCGTCCTCGAGCATCAGGAGCTGCGCGTCGAAAATGCGCGCTTCGTCGGGGCCCACACGCGCCTGGGTGCGGGTGCGCAGATCCTGGATGTGCCGCTGGACATCGCGCAGCGCCGCGCGCAACCGCCGCACTTCCTTGTCGATCTGCGAGCGCGGCACCACGAGGTGCGGCACATCGGGCAAGGACGACTGCACCACGACCGCGGGACCGATGGCGATCCCCGGCGACACGCCCACGCCCTTGAGCAGCCGGTCGTTCACGCGCGCGCCCCCCTCTCGCCGTCCCCGTTCTCCTCGTCGTCGCCGTCCAGCACGTCGGGCGCCGACGCCGTCAGGTGCATCTCGTTGAAACCCGCGGCCACCAGCGCCAGCAGCGCCTCCATCGCCAGCTCGGCGTCCTCGCCCTCGGTCTGGATATGCATCGAGGAGCCGCGCTCGGCCACCAGCATCATGACGCCCAGGATGCTCTTGCCGTTGACGCTGATCCCGTCCTTGCTCACCTGGACGTGGCTCTTGAACCGGCTCGCGGTCTTGACGAACTCCGCGGCCGGCCGGGCGTGCATGCCGAGCGGGTTGACGATCGTGGCGTCGCGCTCGATCACCGCCATAGCGCCCCCACGAGCAGAGCCACGGCGAAGGCCGCGATGCCAAGTCGCGGTCCATTGAAGAACCCGGGCGCGAAGCGCAGCGCGCCGACGCCGACCGCGGCGATCGCGAGCAGTGCCAACGCGGGCATGCCGGCCCACGCCCACCCGAACCACCGCGCCACGAGCGGCAGCGCGCACCCGACCGCGAGCGCCATGGCCGGTCCCACCAGCGTGAGCGCTCCCTGCAGCACGGGATGGCGCAGCGCGCTGGTCACATCGGTCCCGGCGCGCCAGCCGGCCCGCAGGGCCCACCAGCGCAGGATCACGTGCCCCACGTTGTACACGCCGAGAAAGGCGGCGACCGCCGCCCAGCCGGCGCCCAGCGAGATGGCCGTGAGCGCGATGCCGACGAGCAGCGGCAGCCAGCCGGTCCAGACGAGGCGGTCGCCGAGCGAGCCCAGCGGCCCGATCAGCGCGGCGCGCAGCCGTTCGATCTTCTCCGGCGCCACGCCGTCGTGCTCCGCGCGCGCGACCGCACCCACGGCGAGGCCGGCCATATAGGGATGCGAATTGAAGAAGCGCGAACCGCGCGCGACGGCGGCTCGATAGGCCGCCCCGTCGCCCGGTCCATTGCGCAGGTCGCGTAACAACGGCTCCTCGGCTACGCCGATCCCGAGACCGACCATGCGATCGTAGTTCCACGATCCCTGCACCGTGAACAGCCGCAGGAACGCCGCGCCGAGCGGCGGCTTCACAGCACCCATACGAGCCCCAGCCCGGCGACCACGCCGGCGGCCATCCACTTGAGATTGGGTCCGCGTCCCACGATGCGCAGCAACCCCACGCTCCCGGTGGCGAGCGCCGCGCCGCACACCGCGATGCTGGTGGCCACCAGCAGCGGCGCCGGCAGCGCGGCCGCGCCGAGCCGGATCGCGAGCCACGCCAGCCCAAGCCCCGCCGCCGTGACCACCAATGCGCGAACGACATCCCGCACCATCGAGCCCGCGTGGACGCGCATCAGGGTTCGCGGGTCGCCGGCTTCCAGCTCGCCGGTCCGCGCCCGGACGGCGCGCCCGTTGCTCGTGCGCACCACATGGAGCGAGAGCCCGCCCAGCAGGGCGAGCAGCAGTCCGACGCCGGCGCCGATCCCGAGCGCCGAGACGCCGTCGATGCCGTGTGCCAGCGCGACCCCGGCGACGGTCGCCGGTCCATACTCCGGATAGCGCGTGGCGCCGACCGGCAGCACGTCGAATTGGAACAGCTCGAGCACCACCCCGACGCGCAGTCCCATTTCCACGTCGCCCAACAGCAGGCCGGCGCCGGTGCCGGCCACCAGCGGGCGCGCGATCATCATCTGCGGCACGCTCACCAGATCGACCCCGACGAGCGTTCCCCATACGAGCAGGGCCAGCACGACTTCCGCGCTCACAGGAACTCCCGGATCGGCACGGCCCGCGCCGTGGGCACATCCTGCGCCGTGACCTCGATGCCGTTCGAGGCGAGGCTGAGCAGCTTGGCTGCCTCCTCGTCGGTCAGGTAGACGTAGCGCAGCCGTTCGCTGCGCCCGGCCCGGTGGTGCACGCCGCCGATATTCACCCGCTTCACCTGCCCGGTGGCCGCCAGCGCCGCCATCGTGTCGATGTCGCCCGCCAGCAGGATCCCGACGCGCGCGTCCTGCTCCCACCCGGACAGCTGGCGCTCGGCTTCGGCGATCGAGGCGAACACGACTTCGATGTTGGCCGGCACGCCCATGCGGTAGAGGTCCTGCTCCCAGGCGCTGTTGCGCACCTCGTCGTCCACCAGCACGATGAAGCCGACGTTCAACGGCTGGCCCCACCCCACCACCACCTGGCCGTGGATGAGCCGATCGTCGAGGCGAATCAACGCGAGACTCACGCGGCCGGGGCGGCGGGAGCGGCGGGGGCTCCCGGGGTGCGGATCGCATTCCCGCCGGCCTGCGCCGCACGGCGCGCCGCCTCGGCCGGAGTGAGATCCCGGTGAAACACGAAATCCAGGAGCATCGCGAGATTGACGCCAGTGACGATGGCCACCGCGCTGCGGCCGCGGGACAACCGCAGCGCGCTCGTCAGGCACGATCCGCCCGGCAGGTCCACGAACAGGACGGCGGGGCCCGTCCCCAGCGCCGTGTCGATGCGCGCCGCGAGCGCGTCGGGATCGCAGCCTTCGTTGCTCACGGCCTCCAACACGCCGTCCACACCGCTGATCGTGCGTACCGCGGACACGAGCGCCTCGGCCAGCGCCGCATGCGACACGACGACCCCGCGCAGCGGCTCACTCATAGTCTTCTTCCAGGTAGGTCCGGATCTCGGCTTGCTCCCGCATGCGACGAATCAGTCCCTCGTTGAAATTCTTGGCGACGTCCACGCCGCTGTAGCGCAGCAGATGCGCCATCGCCACCACCTCACAGATCACGGTGAGGTTCTTACCGGGGTTGAGCGGCACCGTCACCATCGGCAGGTCGACGTCCAGGATCTTCGTCTGCTGCAGGTCGAGGCCAGTGCGATCGTATTCGCGGGACGCGTCCCAGTCTTCGAGCTGGACCACGACCTCGATGCGCTTCTGCTGCCGCACCGAGCGGATGCCGAACAAGGCGCGGATGTCGATGAGGCCGATGCCGCGGATCTCCATGTGGTGCCGCGCCATTTCGTGGCCGCGGCCCATCAGGATATCCACGCCCCGGCGCGTGACCTGCACCATGTCGTCGGCCACGAGGCGGTGGCCCCGCTCCACCAGGTCGAGCACGCACTCACTCTTGCCGATCCCCGAGCGGCCCAGGAACAGCAGCCCCACGCCGTACACATCGGCGAGCGAGCCGTGGATCGAGGTGGCGGGAGCGAATGCGTCGTCGAGAAACGGCTTCAGGCGCCGGTAGAACTCCGCCGTCTTGAGCGAGGTACGAATCACGGGCACGTTCTTCACCCGCGCCAGCTCGAGCAGCTCACCCGGCGCGTCCTGCGACTTCGTGATGATCACGCACGGCAAGTCGAACGCGAGAAAGCTCGCGAGCGAGCGCCGGCGGGCGGCCGGTTCGAGCGAGGCGAGGTAGCTGATCTCCGTCTCGCCCAGGATGTGCAGCCGGTCGCCCACGAACCGCGCCGTGTAGCCCGCGAGCACGAGGCCGGGGCTCGAGGCCTCGGCCGAGGGGATCTCGCGCTCGAGCCCCGCGTCGCCGGTCAGCGTCTCGAGCTGGAGCGGGGAGCCCTTGCGGGCCAGCAGGTCCTTGATCCGCGGCTTCTGCGTCACGGCGCTGCGCGTCCCACGGCGCGCCGCGCGCGCGACTTGCGCCGCTTCACCGGCAGTTTGTCGAGCTGGCGCCGCACGCGGGCAGCCGCCAGATCGAGCGCCGAGCGGTGATCGCCGCCTTCGGCCCGCCCAACGAGGATCGCGCCGCGCAAGATGTGCAGCTTCAGCTCCACCGTGGCTACGCCGTGGTCCGAGCCGAAGGTCACCTGGGCATCGTGCGCCCGGGCGGCGAGCTTCGCGAGCCGCAGCACGAGCGCGCGCGCGCGGGCGCGCAGGTCGGTGGAGACGTCGTGGTGGCGGGCGGTGATGGCGATGCGCATGTCGCTATCTCCCGTTGGCGAGGACGACGCGCTCGAGATGCGCGATCGTGGCGAGCGCGGCGCGATCCCAGGTGAGCGGCGCCGCGAAGAACCGGGCCGCGGCGCCGAGCCGCGCCACCAGCGCGGGATCGTCCGCGAGCGCCACCATCCGCTCGGCCAGCGCGCGCTCGTAGCCGTGGGGCACGAGGAATCCCGTTTCACCGTCGCGCACCGTTTCGCGCAGCCCCGGACTGTCCGACGCAAGCGCCGGCGTGCCGCACGCCGCGGCTTCGATGTTCGCGATGCCCCAGCCTTCTTTCGGGCTCGGAAACACGTGCGCCCAGGCCGTCCGCAATAGGCGCCGCTTTTCCGCTTCCGGCACGAACCCCAGGAACTGGACTTGGGCGCCGATCCCCAGCTCGGCGACCAGCGCTTCGAGCCGCGGGCGGTCGTCGCCGGCGCCCGCGATCTGGAACACCACATCCGGTCGCTGCGCGTGGGCTAACGCGAGCGCCCGCAAGGCGATATCCAGTCCTTTATAACGCCTCAGGCGGCCCACGTACAGGAATGTCGGCCGTTCCGTCCGAGGCAGCGACGGATCGGGGCTGTACCATAGGGCGTCGATCCCCGGGTAGATGACCTCGATTCGTTCCCGGGGCACACCGCGTGCCGCCAGGTCATCCCGGGTGCTGTTCGAGATGGCATGGAACCAGGCCCGGTTGTAGTAGCGCGGAATGGGCAGCTCCGCCGCCCACACGGTCGCCGCCACGGGCCAGCTCGCCTCCGCAAACGCCGTGGTGCCGAACAGATGCGGGACGATGACGCACAACGGCAGCTTGGTGAGACCGGCCAGGAACAACGGCACCTTGTTGATGTCCTCGACCACCACATCGTAGATGCCGTCCTTCAACGCCTTGCGCACCGCGCCGCGGGCCAGCAGGGCGAAGCTCGAGCGGCTGCCCACGCGCCGCACGGTCATGCCGTCGATAACGAGCTCGCGCGGCGCATCGGGCCAGCCGCTCGCGATGAGATCGACCCGGTGTCCCGCGCCGGCCAGTCGACCGAAGATCTCGTGCAGATGGATCTCGGCCCCGCCCGCCTGCGGGTTGGCGCGGTCGTTCCAGTTGACGAGCAGGATCCTCACAGCCGGCCCAGCTCGCGCGCGATCGTGTCGAGGACGCCGTTCACGAACGCCGGTGATTTCCCCCCGCCGAACCAGTGCGCGAGCTTCACCGCTTCGTCGAGCACCACCCTGGGCGGCGTGCTGCCTTCATCGAGCTCCGCCATCCCCAATCGCAGGATGTTGCGCTCGATGACGCCCACGCGCTCGAGCCGCCAGTGTGTGGCGATGCGCGCAAGGCGCGCGTCGTATTCGCGCTGGCCGGCCACCGCCCGCGCCGCCAGCTCCGCGCCGCGGTCGTATCCCACCGGCACCCCGCCGTAAGTCCTGGCCAATCGGGTCACGACGGTATCGATCGACGGATGTCCGGACAGCTCCCAGGCGTAGAGCAGCTGCAGCGCGCGGGCGCGCGCCTTAGTCTCGGGCCGTTCCACGGCGCAACCGCTGCAACACGTCCGCCGTCGCGAGCGCCGCCTGGGCGGCCTCGTACCCTTTGTTCCCCGCGGCGCCGCCCGCCCGGGCCAGCGCCTGCACCTGCGTCTCGGTGGTCAGCACCCCGAAGCCGATGGCGATCTCGTGCGCGAGGGCCACGTTGTTCAGGCCGCGTGCCGCCTCCCCCGCCACGTATTCGAAGTGCGGGGTCTCGCCACGAATCACGCATCCCAGGGCCACGATGGCCCGGTAACGCCCCGAGGCAGCGGCGGTTTCGGCCGCCACGGGCAGCTCGAACGCGCCGGGTACCCACTCGACGTCGATCCGGTTCTCGGGCACACCCGCTTCGCGCAGCGCGTGCTGCGCGCCGTCCAGCAAACGGCCCGTGATCAGCTCGTTGTAGCGACTGACGAGAACTGCGACTCTCGGTGAGGATCCGGCCACTAGTGAGTGAGCAGATGTCCGAGCTTGTCGCGCTTCACATCCAGGTAGGCGCGGTTCTCCTCGGACGGCGGCGGGACGATCGGCACGCGTTCCACGATTTCGAGCCCGTATCCCTCGAGCCCCACGAGCTTCATCGGGTTGTTGGTGAGCACACGGATCGACGACAGCCCGAGATCCAGCAGAATCTGCGCGCCGATGCCGTAATTCCTGAGGTCTGGCTTGAACCCCAGCCGCTGGTTGGCCTCCACCGTGTCATGACCGGCGTCCTGCAGCTCGTACGCCTTCAGCTTGTTGAGCAGGCCGATGCCGCGGCCTTCCTGGTCGAGGTAGACGACCACGCCGCGGCCCGCTGCGGCGATCATGCGCATGGCGCTGGTCAGCTGCCAGCCGCAGTCGCAGCGTCCCGAGTCGAACACGTCGCCGGTGAGACACTTGGAATGCATGCGCACCAGCACGTCGGGCTGGTCCTTCACGTCGCCATAGACCAGGGCCACGTGCTCGGCCGCATCCACGTCATTCGCGTAGCCCGTGATCCTGAATTCGCCGTACGGCGTGGGCAGCCGCGCAGACGCGACGGGGTGCACCAGCCGCTCGTGCGCGAGCCGGTAGGCCACGATCTGCGCGATCGTAATGAAGGTGAGCTTGTGCTCGGCGGCGAAGCGCTCCAGCTCCGGCCGGCGCGCCATCGAGCCGTCTTCATTCAGGATCTCACACAGCACCCCGGCGGGGTACAGACCCGCGAGGCGCGCCAGGTCGACGCTGCCCTCGGTCTGACCCACGCGCTGCAGCACGCCGCCGGGACGGGCGCGCAGCGGGAAGATGTGCCCGGGCCGGCGCAGGTCGGTCGGCACCGCGGCCGGATCGATCAGCACGCGGATCGTCTCGGCGCGATCCGCGGCGGAAATCCCGGTCGTCACGCCGAAGCGACCCGCCGCGTCCACGCTGATCGTGAACGCCGTCTCGTGCGCCTCGGTGTTGTGCTCGGCCATCTGCGGCAGGCCTAGCTGCTGGCAGCGCTCCGGCAACAGCGGGACGCAAATGAGGCCGCGCCCGTGCGTGGCCATGAAATTCACCATCGCCGGCGTGATCTTCTCGGCGGCGCCGATCAGATCGCCCTCGTTCTCCCGTCCCTCGTCGTCGGCGACGATGACGAGCTTGCCCGCGCGGATGTCCGCGATCGCCTGCTCTATCGTTCCGAACGGCATAGCTGCCTCACGTATTTTCCGATCACATCGCCCTCCACGTGCACTCGGTCGCCTGCCTTCAGTTTGCCGAGCGTCGTGCGGCTCCTGGTGAACGGAATCAGCGACACCTGCACCAGCCACGGACCCGGCAGCGCGTCCACGGTGAGGCTCACACCGTCCACCGTGATCGACCCCTGCGGGATGCACACCGCGCGCACCATGTCCGGCACGCGCAATCCCACGACGACCGCCTCACCGCGAGGCGTCACGTGGTCCACCGTCGCGATCCCGTCCACGTGCCCCTGCACCAGGTGCCCGCCCATCCGGTCGGCGGCCCGCACCGCCCGCTCCAGGTTCACCGCACGGCCCGACGCGTACTCCCCGAACAGCGTCCGATCGAGCGTCGTGTCCACCGCCCGGACCTGGAACCCGCCCTTCACCACCCTTTCTACTGTAAGACACGCGCCGTTGACCGCGATGCTCTCACCCCGCTTGAGCCCACGGTACGGGGCACGGATTTCCAGAACTCGTCCCCCGTCCCCCGTCCCCCGTCCCGTCTTTATGATCCGCCCCACTGCACTCACGATGCCGGTAAACATAGCCGCCGGTCCAAGACCAATAATGTATCGGGCCCGAGTGGGCGCCGCTCCACGGGAATCCAGCGCGGGGCCTCGGCCAGCGCCGCGTCGGCCACACCGGGAAACGCAGGGACGCCGCGCTCGCCGAGCCACACCGGCGCCTGCAGCCAGTAGAGCCGATCGACGAGCCCGTCCGCCAGCAGTCCGACACCCAAGGCCCCACCCCCTTCACACAGCACCGACTCGACACCCGCCTCGCGCAACATCGCCAGTCCCTGCGCCAGCGACAGCGGGCGGAACACGCGCACGCCGCGCGTTTCCAGCGTCTTAATGTTGGGGGCGGGCGCTTCCTCGGACGCCACCACCCAAGTGGACGTCTCCTCCGCCGTGCGCACCAGGCGCGAGTCCGGGCTCAGCCCGGCGCGCCGGTCGAATACCACGCGGATCGGCGCGCGCCGCGGCACGATGCCGCCGCGCACGGTCAGCAACGGATCGTCGCGGCGCGCCGTCTCGGCGCCGATCGCCACGGCGTCGTATCCAGCCCGCAGCCAGTGCGCCCAGTTCTGCGCCTGCGGGCCGGAAATCCACTGCGAGCGACCGCCGGCATCGGCGATGCGGGCGTCGATCGAGGTCGCCAGCTTCAGGGCGAGGAACGGGCGCTGCTTCTGCTCGCGCACGAACAGGAACGGCGCCACCAGCGAGGCGGCCGCCTCGGCCAGCACGTCGGTTTCGACGATGATGCCGGCCGACCGCAACACGTCGGCGCCGCCGCGTGCGGCCCGGTCGGGATCGCGGATCGCCACCACCACGCGGGCGACGCCAGCGGCCTGGATCGCGTCGACGCAGGGCGGCGTCTTGCCGTGATGCGCGCAGGGCTCGAGCGTCACCACCAGTGTGCCGCCGCGCGCCCGCTCGCCCGCCTTGCGCAGCGCCACGACCTCGGCGTGCTCGCCGCCGAATTCGGCGTGCCAGCCGTCCCCCACTACCATGCGGTCCCGCACCACCACCGCGCCCACGAGCGGGTTCGGCGCCACGTGGCCCCAGCCGCGGCGCGCGAGGTCGATGGCGCGCTGCATCGCCGATCGCAACAACGGATCGTCGGCGGCGGACGACGGCATGGGGATCGTGGGGGCGTCAGTCACGTCACAACCCGAATCTCACGCCGAGCCCTGCGAAAAGACGGCCCGCCGTCGGATCGAAGTCGGCGAAGCTGGTGTTGAACGTCTGGTTCTTTCCACCCTGATAGCCCAGCTCGGCGCCAACACGAAACGCGCCCAGCCGGGCGCTCCCCGTGAGGAAGCCGAGCCCGCGCGTGCCGGACACGGGAAACGTCCCGGTGTCGAAGTTGCCGAACCCGAAGCCGCCCACGGTCCCGCTCGCCTGAACGTCCGACGTGTAGTGATCGAGCCCGAGCCCCGCGCCGACGGCGAACGACCCCAGCCGCCACCCGGCCTCGACGCGATAGTTCTGCGCCACGAGCGTGGCCGAGAACTGGTATGCGGTCGATTGCGTCGTGTCTCCCGAATAGCGCAGGGTGGGCATCCAGCGCCGCAGCACCGTCACCGATACCGAGGGATAGGGGAGCGCCGGACGCAGCACGGCGACGCGCGCACCGAATCCCAACCCCAGGGCGACGCTGCCGATGTGGGCGCTCGACCGGACCGACAACCCCGAGACGAGGCTGGTCGGCATCACCAGCACGGCACCCAGGAGATCCACCCGGTCATGAATGCCGATGCCGCCGACCACGAGCGGCGCCGCGAGCAGTCCCTTGTAGCCCGACGCGATCGTGCCCGAGGTACTGTTGGGATCCGGGAGCGCCGCGCCGATCGCGTTCACGCGGGTGCCGATGGCGAAATGGCCGAGTCCACCTAACGGGCCGGAGGCGCCCAGCAGCTCGGTACCGCCCGAGATCACGACGCCCGCGAGCGGTTGAAACGCGCGCGCCGCGTCGACCGCGGCCTGGCAGGCCTGGCGCGTGCTGGTGGAGAAGAGCGGATCGTCGCAGCGCGCGTACTGCGCCGAGAGAGACGACGAGACGGAGAAGGAGAGTATGAGGGCCAAGGTCCTCACTCCCTGACCGCTAGCGTTCCGCAAACCGCACGCCCGTCTTCCCCGGCACCACTTCTCCGATGATCCAGGTCGTGATTCCCGCCCGCGTCGCGACGCGCCGCACCTCGTCCACGTCCTCGCGCGCGGTCACCGCGATCATGCCGACGCCCAGATTGAACACGCGCCGCATTTCGGCGATCGACACGTCGCCGGCATGCTTCAGGACCCGAAACACCGGAGACCAGGCCCAGCTGCCCGACTGCACCACCGCCTGGCAGCCCTCGGGCAACACCCGCACCAGGTTGCCCGCGATGCCGCCGCCCGTGATGTGCGCCAGGGCGTGCACCACCGGCAGCACCGGCGTGACGGCCGCGTAATAGCTCGTATGCACCGCGAGCAGCACGTCGGCGACCGCGGCGGTCGAGTCCGGGAAGCGGTCCGTGACACCGAGCTTCAAGCGGTCGAAGACAATGTGCCGGGCGAGGGTGTAGCCGTTGGTGTGCAGGCCGCTCGACGCGTAGCCTACCAGCGCGTCGCCCACCTGCACCTTGTCGCCGTGCAGGGCCTCGGACGCTTCCACGACGCCGACGATCGTCCCCGCCAGATCGTAGTGGCCTGCTTCATACATGTCGGGCAGCTCCGCCGTCTCGCCGCCGGCCAGCGTCATGTCGTGGGCGAGACAGCCGCGCGTGATTCCGGCCACGATGCCGGCCGCGATCTCCGGCACGAGCTTGCCACTCGCGATGTAGTCCTGAAACGCGAGCGGTTTGGCGCCGTGGACGAGGATGTCGTTGACGCAGTGGTTGACGAGATCTTCGCCCACCGTGTCGTGCACGCCGGCCTGGGCGGCGACGAGCACCTTGGTTCCCACGCCGTCCGTCGACAGCACCAGCACCGGGGTCTGGTAGCCAGTGGGGACCCGCACCATGCCGGCAAAACCGCCCAGCTTGCCGGTGGCCAGCGGGGTGCGCGTCTTGGCGACGAGCGCCGCGATGCGCTGCTTCGCGTCCTCTGCCGCCGAGAGATCGACGCCCGCCGCAGCGTAGCGGTCAGTCGAGGTCAAAGTGCACCAGGTCCTTGAACGCGCGCACGCGGGCGCGAATGTCGGCGGGCGTCACCTGGTCGAGGCCCTGAATGCCGAACGCCTCGACCGCGAAGCTGCCCAGCGCGGCGCCGTACACCATGGCGCGCCGCAGCACGGCATCGGAGCGATCGTTCACGCTCGCGATGTAGGCCATGAACCCGCCCGCGAAGGCGTCGCCCGCTCCGGTGGGGTCGAACACCTCCTGTAATGGATAGGCGGGCACCTTGAAGGTCGACTGCGGATCGACGAGCAGCGCGCCGTGCTCCCCCTGCTTGATGACGACGCGCTTGGGACCGCGCTCCAGGATCCAGTGGGCGGCGCGATAGATGTTCCAGTCCGAGGACAGCTCGCGCGCTTCGGTGTCGTTCACCATCAACAGGTCGATGTGTCGCAACAGCTCGAGCAGCAGCTCGCGCTTCGAGTTGATCCAGTAGTTCATCGTATCGCAGGCGGTGAGCGCGGGATGGGTCACCTGATCGAGTACCCCGAGCTGCAGCCCGGGGTCGATGTTGCCGAGGAACACGTAGCGCGCCTGCTTGAACTTGTCGGGGATCTTGGGCCGGAAATGGGCGAACACGCCGAGCCGGGTGTCGAGGGTTTCCCGGCTGGCCAGGTCGTAGGAGTACTTGGCTTTCCAGCGGAACGATTCGCCCTGGACCTGCTCCACGCCCGAGAGATCGACGCCGCGCGCCTCGAGCTGCTTCAGGACGCCCAGCGGATAGTCCGACCCGATCACGCCCACCACCTGCACCGGGTGCAGCAGGCAGCCGGCGGCCGAGAAAAACACCGCCGAGCCGCCCGGGGCATCCGCGGTCTGCCCGAAGGGCGTGGCGACCGAGTCCAGGGCGATCGATCCGACGACGAGGACGCTCATGGCTACATCCGGCCCGGGGCGGAGATGCCGAGCAGGGCGAGGCCATTGGCCAGCACCTGGCGCACCGCCCGCGCGAGCACGAGCCGGGCGGCCTCCTCGGCCTCGCCCAGCACGCGGTGCTTGTGGTACCACGCGTGCGCCAGACGCGCCAGCGACTCGAGATACCCCGTGATGCGGTGGGGCTCGAGCGCCTGGGCCGCGTTTTCGACCATCGACGGGAACTCGGCCAGCTCTTTCATGAGGTCCAGCTCATCCGCCTCACGGAGGACGGAGAGGTCCACGCCGTCCAGGGTCGCCGATTGCGGCGACCGGACCGCCACGCGGAAGATGCCGCTCATGCGCGCGTGAGCCATCTGCACGTAATAGACGGGATTCTCCTCGGTTTCGCTCTTGGCCAGATCCACGTCGAAGTCGAGATGCGACTCGCAGCGCCGCATCAGATAGAAGAAGCGCAGAGCGTCCGAGCCGACTTCGTCGACCAGGTCCCGCACCGTGACGTAGCTCCCAGCCCGCTTGGAGATCTTCACTTCTTCTCCGCCCTTCATCACCGTCACCATCTGGTGCAGCACATATTCCGGGTAGCCGGGGGCGATGCCGCGTTCCAACGCCTGGAGGCCGGCGCGCACCCGCATGACGGTCGAGTGATGGTCGGCGCCCTGAACGTCGATGGCGCGATGAAAGCCGCGCTCCCATTTGTCGGCGTGGTAGGCCACGTCGGGCACGAAGTAGGTGAAGTCGCCGCCCTTGGCCGCGCTCTTCTTCATGACGCGGTCCTTGTCGTCGCCGAACGCCGTGGTGCGGAGCCACAGGGCGCCGTCCTGCTCGAACGTGTGCCCTGCCGCCGTGAGGCGCTGCACCACGGCGTCCACGTTGCCCTTGGAGTAGAGTGACGATTCGAGGAAATAGACGTCGAACTTCACGCCGAATGCCTGCAGGTCCTTGTCCTGCTCTTTTCTGAGCTCAGCGACCGCAAAGCGGCGGATTTGATCGAGGTTCCCGCCCTCGGCGTCTTCGCGGTGCGCCACCACATAGCCCAGCGCGACGTCCTTGATGTACTCGCCGTGATAGCCGCCCTCGGGGATCGGGGCCGCGATCCCCGCCAGCTCCTTGACGCGCGCCTGCACGCTCCGGGCGAGGTTCATGATCTGCACGCCGGCGTCGTTGTAGTAATACTCGCGCGTGACTTTCCAGCCCGTCCATTCGAGCAGCGACGCAATCGCGTCGCCGATCGCGGCCTGGCGGCCGTGGCCCACGTGCAGGGGCCCGGTGGGGTTCGCCGAGACGAACTCGACGTTCACCTTGCGGCCGGCGCCGGTGTCGCTCCGGCCGTAGCGCGCGCCCGCGGCGATCACCACGCCGACCACGCCCGCGACGTGTTCCTCGGCCAGAAAAAAGTTGATGAATCCCGGTCCGGCGATATCGATCTTCTTCACGAGACCGGTGGGCAGCTCGAGTGCGGCGACGAGCTTGGCGGCCACGTCGCGGGGCTTCTGTTTCAATTCGTTGGCGAGCCAGAGCGCGAGATTCGTGGCGACGTCGCCGTGGGCGGGGGCTTTGGGGCGTTCGAGCTGCACGTCCACGGTGGGCGCGCCGAGGGAGGCCGCAGCCTTGGAGAGCGCCGCGCGCAGGGTGTCGTGCGGCTTCACTGTTTGGACGAATCCTTCTTGGGCTTGGACTCGGCTTTCGAGTCCGACTTCGACTCCGACTTCGATTCGGATTTCGCGTCGGGTTTGGGCTCGCCCTTGGCGTCGGCGGGCTTGGCCTCCCCTTCCTTCTTCTCGCCGGCGCGCTTGTAGTCCGTGATGTAGAAGCCGGAGCCCTTGAATACGAGCCCGGCGCCGCCGGACAGCAGGCGTTCCGCCTTCTTGCCGCAGGTGGGGCACGTGGCGGTGCGCTTGGAGTTGATGGTCGGGTAGAACTTCTCGAACACGTGCCCCTTGAGGCACTTGTATTCGTATGTTGGCATTGGGAAAGAACTTACCGGTAGCAGCCAGGCGGGTCAATCGCGCGGGAGTTCGCCTCGATCCGCGGCGACGTCTTCCCATGACCTCAGGGCGGGAGGTCAGAGAGCATTGCACCTTTACACGCTGGACGGATCGATGCGGTCGCGCGGCGAGGCGGGTGAACGCCAGGGACTGCCGGGCCATCACCGCGATCATTGCAGCAGGCCACCAAATCCAAGCACCGCATGTGGGGGTCCAGCATCGTGGGGTTCGGCAGCTATCACTACACCTATGCGAGTGGCCGCCAGGCGGATTGGCTGCTGACCGGGTTCTCGCCTCGCAAGCAGAACATCACGCTGTATATCATGGATGGGTTTGCGAACTACGATGCGCTCCTGACCAGACTGGGCAAGCACGCGTGCGGGAAATCCTGCCTGTATATCAAGGGGCTATCGGATGTCCATCAGCCGACGCTGAAGAAACTGGTGCGATCTTCCGTACGGTATCTGCAGACGGCCCGTGCTCACGCGGCCCATCCCGCGCGCCGTCGACACCGAACGAGGTCCTCATGATGTGCCTGCCCACGGGGGGGGGGGCGGTCGATCGCTGCCGCGATTCTTGTAGGGTCGACGCTGGGCATGACGACGAGCACCGAACGGTCTCCGGCCCGGATGGCCAGCGCGGCAACTCGATTCCTCGAAAGTCTCACCCCGGAGCAGCGCCGGCAGGCGAGCTTCGCCTTCGCCGACTCGGAGCGGACCCACTGGCATTTCATTCCGACCGAGCTGTTTGCGCGCAACGGCCTGACCATCGGCCAGATGAACCCGGATCAGCAGCGCCGTGCGCACGCGCTGCTGGAATCCGGCCTCAGCCAGCGCGCGTACCTGACGGCGACGCAGATCATGGCATTGGAGAGCGTGCTCGCGGCGCTCGAGGCCGAGCAGGCACCGCCGCGTCGCTTCCTGCGGGATCCCGAGCGCTACTTCTTCTCGATCTTCGGAACGGCGTCGACGCGGACCACGTGGGGCTGGCGGGTCGAGGGACACCACATGTCGCTGCACTTCACCGTGGTCACCGGCACGCTGGTTGCGGGAGCGCCGACGTTCCTGGGCTCCAATCCCGCCGCGGTCCGCGCCGGCCCCAAGCAAGGCACCCGGGTGCTCGCCCTGCAGGAAGACGCGGCGCGCGCCCTGCTCGAGTCTCTCGATGCGTCACAGCGCGCGCGCCCTCATCGACTCGACCGCGCCGAACGACATCGTCACGCTCGCCAACGTGAGGATCGATCCGTTGTCGCCCGTGGGCATTCCGGCGTCAGCGCTGACGGCGGGCCAGCGTACGTTGCTCAGCGCGCTGGTCGATGCCTATGCCGGGCTGATGGCGGACGATATCGCGGCCGATCGCGTCGCCCGGATCGAGCAGGCGGGGTGGGACAACGTCGCCTTCGCCTGGGCCGGCGCCCTGGAACGAGGCCGGAAGCATTACTACCGGGTGCAGGGACCGACATTCCTGATCGAGTACGACAACACGCAGAACGACGCCAACCACATTCACTCGGTGTGGCGCGATTTCCACGGCGACTTCGGTGTAGATTTGCTGCGCGAGCACGTGACCGGCATGCCGCACACCCATTGAGGTCCTGATAGTCGACCTTTGACTCGTGTGGCACCATCCAACTCGGCGACCATCCACCGGGCGTCCACGATGATCAAGCTGAGCCTTCCATTCGTCTGCCTCGTCACACTCACGGGGAGCCTGCCGCACCACCGCACGCCCGCACCGGCCCGCGATGTGACCATCTACCGCGATCGCTACGGCGTCCCGCATGTGTTCGGGAAGACCGACGCGGACGCCGTCTTTGGATTCGCCTACGCCCAGGCGGAAGACAACTTCTTTCGCGTCGAGGCGAACTTCATCCGGGCGATCGGTCGCGCCGCGGAGGTCTACGGCGAGAGTGCGGTCCGCAACGACCGCATCAATCACGCGCTCGAGATTCCGCGCCTGGCGCGTGAAGAATACCGGCGCCTGCCGGCCCGGGTGCGGGCGCTCGTCGACGCCTTCGCGGAGGGACTGAACCTCTACCTCGCCACACATCCCGACGTCCGTCCGCGCCTGCTGACCAGGATGGAGCCGTGGTACCCACTCGCCTTCATCCGATACAACTACTACCAGAACGGGTTTCTCTATTCACTGGGTCTGACCCGGGAAGAGCTCCAGGTCGCCGGCCATGCCCCGGTGAGGGGGATCGAGGCCAACACCGGCTCGAACGGCTGGGTCGTCGGTACCACGCGCAGCGCCAGCGGCTACCCTCTGCTCTTCATCAATCCGCACTTGCCGTTCTTCGGGAGCAGCCAGGTCTACGAAGGGCATGTCCACAGCGAGGAAGGCTGGGATTTCACGGGCTACACCCGGTTCGGTTTCCCATTCCCCTACGTCGGTCACAACGCCTCCCTCGGCTGGGTGAGCACCGACAATGCGGCCGACCAGGCCGACGGCTACATCGAAACCTTCGACGACTCCACGAACCCCCTGGCGTATCGCTACGGCACCGGCCACCGGATCGCCGTGGCCTGGCAGGACACGATTCGCGTCAAGACCGACAGCGGCATCGTGCTGCGCGTGTCGACGCTGCGCAAGACCCACCACGGGCCGCTGTTCGGCCGGCCGGGCGGCCGCCAAATCGCCGTCCGTATGGCGAAGCTGGACGGTGACGGCTGGCTCGGGGAGTGGTACGCCATGACGCGGGCGCGAAACCTGGCCGAGATGAAACGGGCCATCGCTCCGCTGAACATGCTGTTCGGCAATGTCATGTACGCCGATCGAGACGGGCGCACCTGGTATCTCTATAACGCCGCGGTGCCGCGCCGGGCGGCGGGATTCGATTGGGCATCGCCGGTGGACGGCAGCGATCCGGCGACCGAGTGGCAGGGCTACCATACCATGGACGAGTTGCCGCAGCTGACCGACCCGGCCACCGGATGGATGCAGAACTGCAACACCACTCCGTTTCTGCTCACGAGCGAAGGCAATCCGGACTCGACGCGGTTCCCGCGCTACATGGTGCCCGACGACGACAACCCGCGTGGCCTCATCTCGCGCCGTATTCTCGCCGGCACGCCGAAGTGGACCTTCGCTCAGTGGGCCGCCATCGCCTTCGACACGCGCGTGGTGATGGCGGACAGCCTGCTGCCCCGGCTGATGCACGATTATTCGAGCATGCCTGGTGACAGCTCAGATCGTGGGCGCCGGCTCAAGGACGCCGTCGACACGCTGGCCGCCTGGAATCACCGCGCCGACACCAACTCGGTGGCCACGACGCTGTTCGTGCTGTGGCGCGACCTGCTGGGCCAACGTCGCGACTCGCTCACCCCCGCGGCGCGAGTCGAGCGCCTCGGCCAGGTCCAGGACCGGCTGCAAGACCGCTTTGGGCGCTGGGCGGTCCGCTGGGGTGAGCTGAACCGGTTGCAGCGGATCGACGAAGCCACGGACCAACGGCTCGCGGATGACCGGCCCAGTCTGGCGGTGCCGGGCGTGGGTGGCAGCGACGGAGCCGTGTTCACGTTCTACGCTGGTGATGCCTCGGGACAGAAGGCACGCTACGGCCAGGCGGGCGGGACCTATGTGAGCGTCGTGGAGTTCGGGCCCCGGGTCCGCGCGCTCACGGTCCACACCTTCGGCGCGAGCGGCCATCCCGAATCGCCGCATTTCTTCGATCAGGCGCCGCTCTATGCCTCGGGGAGATTCAAGCCAGGCTGGTTCACGGTGGCCGAGATCCAGGCGAATGCGGAGCGGTCGTATCGGCCCGGAGCAGAAGGGCAGTAGGTCCTGGCGCGACACGCGGCCGTAGCCCTGCTGACCCTCGTCGCGACCGGGCAGAGCCCGGCCACGACGCCGCGCCAGCGCACCTACGCCAACCCGATCGACATCGACTACCGCTATAACTTCGAGCAGAAGAACCAGGGCATCTCGTATCGGTCCGGCGCCGACCCCGTCATCGTCGTGCAGCGCGGCGCCTACTACCTCTTCGAGACGATCGGCGACGGGTATTGGGAGTCTCACGACCTGGGCACGTGGCGCCACATCACGCCGTCGCGCTGGCCGCTCAACGACGTCGTCGCCCCCGCCGCCGTGTCCGTGCGTGACACGATCTATCTCCTGCCGAGTACCACGGCCCCGCTGCCGATCCTGATGCTCACCGAGCCCACGACCGGCCGCGTGGATTTCTACAACCGACTGCTCCCGTGGCTGCCGCTGGCGCGATTTCGCGAGGCGGACGTGCTCGCGCGGCCGGACTCGGTGCAACCTGGCCCCTGGGATCCGCAGTTCTTCCACGATCCGGACACGGAGCGCTGGTTTCTCTACTGGAACTCCTCGAATGCCTATCCGCTGCACGCCATCGAGCTCGACAAGACCAATCAGCTCGCCTACACGGGGACGCCGCGCTGGCTGTTCGGACTCGATCCAGTCCATCATGGGTGGGAGCGGTTCGGCCGGGACCATCGCGACACGACGATCCGCCCATTCATCGAAGGCGCCTGGATGACCAAACACGACGGCCGCTATTACCTCCAGTACGGCGCGCCCGGCACCGAGTACAACGTCTACGCGACCGGGGTCTACACGAGCGACGATCCGCTCGGTCCGTTCACTTATGCCCCGTACAATCCCGTGGCCTACAAGCCCGGCGGCTTCGTGCAGGGAGCGGGGCACGGCAACACGTTCCAGGACGTCCACGGCAACTGGTGGAACACGGGCACCCCCTGGATCGGCGTCAACTGGAACTTCGAGCGCCGCATCGGCCTGCACCCGGCCGGGTTCGACGCGGACGGCCAGCTGTTCGTCGACACGCGCTTCGGCGACTTCCCGCACTGGCTGCCGACGCGGCCTGGCCAAGGCAGCGGCGAGCTGTTCACCGGCTGGATGCTCCTGTCCTATCGAAAGCCGGTCACCGCTTCGTCCGCGCTCGACAGTTTTCCCGCGCGCACCGTCACCGACGAGAATCCGCGCACGTTCTGGGTGGCCCGGCACAACCGGCCCGGGGAATCGCTCACGATCGACCTGGGCCGCCCCTACGAAATCAAGGCGATCCAGGTCAACTACGCGGACTACCGGTCGGGCCGCTACGGCACCGATTCCACCGTCGTCACGCGGTTTCGTTTGCGAGCGTCGCTGGACGGTCGAGAGTGGCACACCGTGGCGGATCTGTCGCGCGAGCGGCGCGATCGTCCCAATGCGTACATCGAGCTCGCCGCCCCCGCGCGCGCACGTTTTGTGCAGTACGATCACGTTCATGTCGGCGCGGCCACCCTCGCCATCAGCGATGTCCGCGTGTTCGGCAACGGGTCCGGCCCTCGTCCGGCGACGCCCGCCCGGTTGCAGGCTCGGCGCGACTCGGACGAGCGCAACGCCGTCATCACCTGGGAGCCGGTTCCCGGAGTCGTCGGCTACAACGTCCGGTGGGGGATCTCGGCCACCAAGTTGTACCAGACGTTTCAGCGCTTCGCCGACCAGGGGACGACGCTCGAGCTGCGGGCGTTCACGGTGGGACAGGCGTACTGGGTGGCGATCGAGAGCTTCGACGAACACGGTGTGTCGGCGCTGAGCGCGGCGGTGCCGATTCGGTAGCACCGGCGGCCGGCGCTGGAGGCTCGATGGTGAAGACAGCCGCGCGACGCGGTCTCATTCTGGTGCTGTGCGCCTGCAGCGACGCGTTGCCGCCTCCGCCGCCGCCGCCCCCACCGCCGCCCCCGCCACCCACCGTCGATCAGGTGGGCGAGTGGTCCGCGATCCGGTCCGCCCCACTCGTCCAGGTCCACGCGCACCTCCTGCTCGATGGCACGGTGCTGACGTGGGGCCGGGTCGGCGATCCGCGGATCTGGGACCCCGCCACGGACGTGTTCACCCCCGCGCCCTCGCCGTCCCTCCTCTTCTGCGCGGGCCACGACTGGCTTCCGGACGGCCGGCTGCTGGTGGCGGGCGGGCACATTTCGGACTTGCATGGCCTGCCCAATGCCAACGCCTTCGACCCGGTCACGAAGACGTGGGAGGCCCTGCCCGCGATGGCCGCCGGGCGCTGGTATCCGACCAACACCACGCTGCCCAACGGCGAGGTCCTCGTCCTCGCGGGCACCGACACCGCCGGCGCCAATGTGCTGATTCCCGAGGTGTGGGACGGAACGAGCTGGCGCCAGCTCACGCGGGCGCGATTCCCGCTGCCGTTCTATCCGCGGTCGTTTCTCGCGCCGGACGGACGCGTGTTTGTGGCCGGCGAGGACCGGCAGTCGATGTGGCTCGACGTCACGGGAACGGGACGCTGGAGCGGCGGCCCGCAGCGCCAGCACGGGAATCGGAATTACGGATCCGCCGTGATGTACGAGCCCGGCAAGATCCTGTACATGGGGGGCGGCGACCCGCCCACGACCAGCGCCGAGATCATCGATCTCACCCAGCCAAACCCGCAATGGAACTTTGCCGCGCCCATGGCGTTCGCCCGCCGCCAGATCAACGCCACGCTGCTCCCGACCGGCGACGTCCTCGTCACGGGCGGCACCACGGGCAGCGGCTTCAACAACCCGCACGGCGCCGTGCACGTGGCCGAGCTCTGGAACCCCGCCACCGGCCGCTGGACCCGCGTGGCCGCGAATGCCGTGACCCGGATCTATCACGGCACCGCGTTGCTGCTGCCGGATGGCCGCGTGCTGTTCACCGGCTCGGGCGATGCGGGCGGATCGGTGAACGAACTGAACTACGAGCTGTACTCGCCGCCCTATCTGTTTCAGGGTCCGCGTCCGACCATGACGGACTCGACCCCCGGAGTCGTCTCGTACGGAGACACGGTCACCGTCGCGACTCCGGACGCCGATTCCATCGCCAAGGTGCACCTGGTCCGGCTCGGCTCGGTGACCCACGCGTTCGACCAGAGCCAGCGGCTCGTTCCCTTGAGTTTCACGCCGGCGGCGAACAGCGTGTCGATCCGCTTCCCGACGTCTGGTGCGATCGCGCCGCCGGGGCCATATATGCTGTTCCTGGTGAACGGCAGAGGCGTGCCATCAGAGGGACGGATGCTGTTGCTGCGCTGAGGTCAGGAGGGGCCCCGTGAGCGATTTCACGCGGCTCTCGCGTCGCGATTGGCTCGGGCTGGCCGATCGCTTCTACCGCCATCTGGAGGACGTGCTCGACCGCTTGTCGCCGGCGGACTGGGAGCGACCGACGCAGTACCTCGGTTGGAGCGCGCGCGACGTGCTCGCCCACATGACGAGCGCCATGCCGGTGAACTTTCGACAAGTCCTCGATCGCGCGCTCGCCGGCAACCCCGGCGCTCCTCCGGAGTTCGATACGTTCACCCGCAACGCGCGCGAGGTGGCCCGCCGCCGGCGGACTCCCATGCCTGAGCTGCGTCGCGAATTCCGCAGCGAGCTGGAGGCGCTGCTCGCGACCTACCGCGGCATCACGGACAGCGACTGGGAGCGCCCGGCCTGGTTCTTCGTGGGCCGCGTCTCGGTGCGCACGCTGTTCCTGGTGCAGCTCGCCGACAACGTCCTGCACGAGCGCGACCTGAGCGTCGCGAGCGGCCGCTGGGATCACCTCGATCCGCAATACGCCGCTCCGCTGGTCGACTGGTTCATCCGTGAGCTCCGCCCCGCGACGTTTCGCCCCGAGCGCGCCCGCGGCCTGCAGGTGACCGTGTGGTACCGCCTCTCGAGTGCGGCAGGGGGGGAGTGGACGCTCACGGTGGCCAACGACGCCTGCCGCGTCGAGCGGGGTCACGGAGGGTCACCCGACGTGACCGTCGAAGCCGACGCGGAGGATCTGGTGACGGCGGCGCAAGGCCGCGCCCCGTCCTGGGTGGGGCGGTTCGCGCGGGCCGTGGATGGGTTCCGCGGACGGGCGCGCGCCGAGGACGTTGCGGCGAAGATCACGGGGATCGCGAGCCTCGCCTGGACCCTGGCGCGGCGGCGCATCCGAATTCTCGGCAACCGCGCGCTCGCGTCCCGATTGAACCACGCGTTCTGGCATTTTTGGGAGCGCACGCGGATGACCGAGGTCAATATCGCGAAGGGCTGAGCGCTGGCGAGATCGCCTTCGGTGATGCATCGTTGCGCCCCATGCCCCCGTTCCTGGCCGAGCTCCTCGGCACCGCCATCCTCGTTCTGCTGGGTGACGGCGTCGTCGCCAACGTCGTCCTGCAGCGCACCAAAGGCCACAACTCGGGCTGGATCGTCATCACCGCCGGCTGGGGGCTCGCCGTCACGGTCGCCGTCTACAGCGTGAACAGCATCAGCGGCGCTCACATCAATCCCGCCGTCACCATCGCGTTGGCCGCCATCGGCTCGTTCGCCTGGTCGCAGGTCCCGCTGTACATCGTGGCCCAGATCGCCGGCGGGTGCCTGGGTGGCGTCTTGGTGTGGCTCGCTTACCTGCCGCACTGGAAGGCGACGCCGAACGCCGAAAGCAAGCTGGCGGTCTTCGCGACAGCGCCGGCGATGCGCCGGCCGGGTCCGAATCTCGTCGCAGAGATCGTGGGGACGTGCGTGCTCGTCCTGGCCCTCCTCGCCGTGCTCTCGCCCGCCAACCTCGTTCCGGGCTCGGACCTGGCGAAGGGATTCGGTCCCGTGCTCGTCGGCGTGATCGTGATGGCGATCGGCCTCTCCCTCGGCGGTCCCACCGGCTACGCCATCAATCCCGCGCGCGACCTCGGGCCCCGCATCGCCCACGCGGTGCTGCCGATCGAGGGCAAGGGCGGCTCCGATTGGGGCTACGCCTGGATCCCGATCCTCGGGCCGATCATCGGCGGGGTCCTGGGCGCCCTGCTCTATCAGCTCGCCTGGCGGCCATGAAGTACATCCTCGCCCTCGATCAGGGGACCACGAGCTCGCGGGCCATCGTCTTTGATCACGCGGGCTCGATCGTCGCCGTCGCGCAGAAGGAGTTCCCACAGCGCTTCCCCCGGCCCGGCTGGGTGGAACACGACCCGACCGACATCTGGTCCAGTCAGTCGGCGGTGGCCGCCGAAGCCCTCGCCAAGGCGAATCTCGGCGCGATCGACGTCGCCGCCATCGGCATCACGAATCAACGGGAGACCACGCTGGTGTGGGATCGCACGACGGGACACCCGATCCACCACGCCATCGTCTGGCAGGACCGCCGCACCGCGCCCATCTGCGACCGACTGAAAGCGCGGAAGCTGGACCGCGTCATCCGCAAGAAGACGGGTCTCGTGGTGGACGCGTACTTCTCCGGCACGAAGCTGCAGTGGCTCCTGCAAAACGTGAAGGGCGCGCGCGCCAGGGCCCGGGCGGGCGAGCTCGCGTTCGGCACCGTGGACTCCTGGCTCGTGTGGAATCTCACCGGCGGGCAGGTGCACGTGACCGACGCGAGCAACGCGTCGCGCACCATGCTGTTCGACATCGGCAAGGGCGACTGGGACGACGAGCTGCTCGAGATCTTCGAGGTCCCGCGCTCGATCCTCCCGGTCGCACGCTCGTCCAGCGAGGTGTACGGCCAGACCAGCCTGTTCGGCGCCCCGATTCCCATCGCCGGGATCGCCGGCGACCAGCAGGCAGCCCTCTTCGGCCAGGCGTGCACCAAGCCCGGCATGGCGAAAAACACGTACGGCACCGGCTGCTTCATGTTGATGAACACCGGCACGAAGCGGATCGCCTCGAAGAACAACCTGCTCACGACCGTGGCCTGGCGCATCGGCGCGCGCACGGAATACGCCCTCGAGGGGAGCATCTTCATTGCGGGCGCGGTCGTGCAATGGCTCCGCGACGGCCTCGAGTTCTTCCGCGCCGCGCCGGACGTGGAAGCGCTCGCCGCCAGCGTCAGTCACACCGACGGCGTCTATCTCGTCCCCGCCTTCGCGGGACTCGGCGCCCCGCACTGGGATCAGTACGCGCGCGGCACCATCGTCGGCCTGACACGCGGGACGACCCGGGCCCACATCGCGCGCGCCGCGCTGGAAAGCATCGCGTTGCAGACGATGGACGTCCTCAAAGCCATGGCGGCGGACTCCGGAATCACGCTGAAGGAGCTGCGCGTCGACGGCGGCGCGAGCGGGAACGACCTGCTCATGAGGATGCAGGCCGATCTCCTGAACGTCCCCGTCGTCCGGCCCAAGGTCGCCGAGACGACGGCGCTGGGCGCGGCCTACCTCGCGGGACTCGCCGTCGGGTTCTGGAAGGATCAGTCGGACATCGCGCGGCAGTGGCAGGTCGACAAGCGCTTCACCCCCACCATGACGCCCGCCGCGCGGAACCGGATCGCGACCCAGTGGGGCCGGGCCCTGGATCGCGCGAAGGCGTGGGAGCAGTCCTAGGGGAGTGGACCTCAGCGTCGGACTCGTCGGCTTCGGCTTCGCCGGCAAGGTCTTCCACGCGCCCGTCATCCGCGCGGTCGACGGCCTGTGCCTCACCACCATCGTCCAGCGCCGCGGCGCATCCGACCCGCGCCATCCCGATGTCGAGTTCGTCACGAGCGTCGACGCGTTGCTCGCGCGGGCCGTCGATCTGGTCGTCATCGCCACTCCCAATGCGTCACATCATCCCATCGCCAAGCAATGCCTGCTCGCCGGACGCCACGTCGTCATCGATAAGCCGTTCGCCACGACGGTAGCGGATGCCGAAGAGCTCGTCCGCCTCGGCGGCGAGCGGCAGCGCGTCCTCTCGGTCTACCAGAACCGCCGCTATGTGGGCGACTTCGTCACCCTGCAACGGCTGCTCTCGGAAGGCGTGCTCGGCAACGTGACGAGCTTCGAATCCCACTTCGACCGGTTCCGTCCACAGCTGAGGCCCGCCGCGTGGCGCGAGCAGGCGCTCCCCGGCTCCGGCATCTGGTTCGACCTGGGCGCGCATTTGCTCGACCAGACTTTAGTCCTGTTCGGCCGTCCCCTGGCGATCTCCGCCGACATCCGCATCGAGCGGGAGGGCGCCGCCGTGGATGACGCGTTCGACGTGACGCTGCACTACGCGCACCTGCGGGCGCTGCTGCGGGCGTCCATGCTGGCCCTCGCCCCCGGGCCGACGTTCGCCGTTCACGGCAGCGCCGGCTCGTTCGTCAAATACGGACTCGATCCGCAGGAAGCGGCCCTCCGGGCGGGCCGCTCGCCGCGGGAGCCGAACTGGGACGTGGAGCCTGCCGAGCAGCATGGGACCGTGACGACACCGGACGGAAGCCGGAAGATTCCGACCATCCCCTCGAGCTTCGCGCGATACTACGAGAATGTCCGCGACGCGATCCACGGGACGGCGCCGCTGGCCGTAACCGCAGCACAGGCGCTCGACGTCATGCGCGGACTGGCGCTCGCGGCCGCCAGCAGCCGAAACCGGCGCGCCCAGGAATGGACGGCATGATCGTCTCCCTCGTTCTGCCGGTCGGCGCTGCCGTGACGCTCCTGGCTGCCTGTACGCGACCCGCGGCGCCGCCCGGCGCTCTTCACCGCCGGTCGCAGGCTGTTCGCGCTCGATGCGCGAACCGGACAGCCGATCCCATCGTTCGGCGACTCCGGCGTCGTAGACCTGGCGGCGGGCCTGGGACGCGACGTCTCCGGAGCCTACCTCGTCGCGACGAGTCCCGGCGCCGTCTACCGGGACCTGCTG
>Ga0187892_10002447_pt1 | contig 37171 bp, 28 predicted proteins | sample MA1701073metaG_FD_139345 | JGI IMG/M metagenome (GOLD analysis project Ga0187892, IMG submission 139345) | Bio-ooze microbial communities from a basaltic lava cave in the Kipuka Kanohina Cave System on the Island of Hawaii, USA - MA170107-3 metaG ... | reverse complement strand
TCGCATCTCTACACCCGTGGAGCACACGCGGGCACCAACTTCGCCTTCGTGTTGTCGGCGATCCATGCCGGGCCGCAACCCAATCTCCACGAAGTTGTTTGGTTGAACTTGTTGCTGGCTCTGGTCAACACAGCGATCTTCTTGCACGTCGCCCTCTACGCTGTCCGCCCGGGGTGGGCGATTGCCTGGACGATTGCTTTTGCCCTGAACCCGGCAACGTTTCTCGCCTCCTTTTCGGAGTTACCTACAAACCTTCTCGCCTTGTACTTCTTGATCGGGTTCTTCGCCTGGGCAGTGCTGAACGACGCGCCGCTGCAACCCCGCCTGATCCGAGCCGCCGCTGCCGTCCTCTGCTTCGTGATCACAGTTCTGGCCGCACTCACGCGCCTCGAGGTGTCCCTGATCGGGGTAACTGCGTTGGCGTTGTACGCGGGATCGACGCTGTTCGGAACGGATGGCTGGACAGCGGCCTGGCAAAATCTACGCGGCGTTTGGGAAAGGGGGCTGACGTTTCTCGGCGCTCATCCTGGCGTGGTCGTCGTGCTCAGCGTCGTTACCTTGCAGGGGTCATGGGGAATAGGCGGAGAAGAAGTTTACGGTCTTTACCCGTTCAACCCATCGATCTTGGGTCTCTTCGTCTTTCTTCCGATGTTGGGCTTGCCGATCGGCGCCAGCATCGCGACCTTTTTCGGCTTCGTCCGCGGTGTTCTCAACTTTCGGCAATTTGCAGGCCTGCCACTGTCGCTTCTCGCAATCGTGCGTGCGTACTTCGGCGTACAAGATTCCTACTTCGAGATGGGGCGCTATCTGAGCAACGTCCTACCGGCCGTCATCTGTCTCGGAATGTTTGGCAAGGAGCAGTTTGACGTACTGATCAGTGGCTGGCGTTCCGACTGGCGGAATGTGGCGCGCGTCGTCTACATCATGTCCTGGCTCACGCTGCCAATGCCGGGGGTGCTCGACTTCTACCTGCGGTCCGAATACACCGACTACAAAACTGTAAGCGCCGGCCTGTCGCAGCTGCTGCTCGATCGGAACGTCCAAAGGGAGGTGCGACACCTGCTCGCCCTCACCGAGCACAATCCGCGGTGCGTTTTCGTCGGACGAGTGATCAGAGATCAGGGCAACTTCCGCCTCGATCCGCACTACAACTACGTCGTCTTCGGCGCGCCGATCGCCCAACCGATTTTCATCTCCGAGAAAGAGGCGCGGCTAGAGGATGTCATCGCGCGCTACGCCGGCGGCGCCAGCTGCGTTCGCCTACATTACGGCAGCGACTGCAACGTGCGACTCGGTGATCGCTGCAAAGAGTTCATTGCCGGCCGCCGTCTCATCGATGAAGAGCGCTTCTGGTCGCGTCCGTACAACAGCAACCCGTGGGACAACGGCGCACCGGAAATCATCCTTGCGACCTATGCATGGCCGTAGGGGGCGACGAATTGCGAAGGTGTAAGGTGCAAGCATGATGCGCGAATTTGCGAACTACGCATTCGCCTCGGGCACGCAAGGGCGAACCCAATCCCTCACGTTGACCGCCGCGGCGCTTGAACGGTAATCATCCGTTCGATCAAGGAGCCTGCGGCGAGGTGGATCGAGCAAGGGCCAGATGAAACTCAGCTCTATCGTAGAGGAATGGTTGCGGTTGCCGCCGTTCGGCCTCGCTGGACTGCACCTGCTAGCCGCCGCGATCCTCATCGTCATCGCACTTGCGTGGGGCAGACATGGCCGCAGGCGGATCATTCTCATATCCGGGTTCACGAGCGTCGCCGCCATCACGCTCATCTACACGAGCACGGTGCGGCCGAGCGACATCCCGATCGACTGGATCACGGTGCTTACACGGGGCTTTGAGCTGAAATCGATCTGGCATCTCTACGCCCAGGGGGCGCACGTCGGCACCAACTTCAATTTTGTCTTGTCTACGATCGCGGCGCCAAGGCCGACCCTCCACGACGTCGTTTGGATGAACTTGTTGCTGGCTCTGATCAACGCAACGATCTTTCTGCATTTCGCCCTTCATGTCGCTCGCCCGGTGTGGGCGATCATCTGGACAATCGTCTTTGCCATGAATCCGGCAACATTCCTGGCCTCCTTTTCGGAGCTGCCAACGAATCTTTTGGCCTTCTACTTTTTGGGCGGACTTTTTGCCTGGGTCGTTCTGAACGACGAGCTGCCGCAATCGCGCGCGATCCGAGCCGCTGCCGCCATCATGGCCTCTACGCTTACCGTACTCGTCGCGTTCACGCGTGTCGACGTATCGCTCATCGGAATCACGGCGCTGGCTCTGTATGCGGCACATGCCCTGCTCGGCGCAGAGGGCTGGTCGGCGCTCTGGCGCGGCCCGCGTCAGGTTTGCGAACGAGCCTTGGCGTTTCTCAGCGCTCACCCGGGTGTAGTCGTCGCGCTCACCGTGATTGGGTGGCAGGGGCCGTGGGTTACGGCGCGCGAGGAAGTCGCAGGCATCTATCCTTTTAGCGCCTCGTTCTTGGGCCTCTTCGTCTTTCTGCCGATGTTGGGATTGCCGATCGGCGCAAGCATCGCGACCTTCTTCGGGTTCGTTCGCGCCCTATTGTCGTTTCGGCGCTTCGGCGGCCTGGCGTTGTCTCTCTTCGTGATCATCCGCGTGTACTTTGGGATCTTCGACTCGTATCACGAGATGCTCCGCTTTGTTGGGTACGTCTTGCCGGCGGTCACCTGGATTGGGTTGTCCGGCACAGAGCAGTTTTATGCGATGACCCAGGACTGGCGGCCAAACTGGTGCCGCATGGCACGCATCGTCTACGTGATGTCGTGGCTCATGCTGCCGCTGCCCGGCGTGTTCGAGTTCTATCTGCGATCCGAGTACCACGAATATACAACCGCAAGCGCGGGCGTGTCCCAGCTGCTGCTCGATCGGAACGTCCAAAGAGAGGTGCGACATCTGCTCGCCCTGACCGAGCAGAATCCGCAGTGTGTTTTCGTCGGACGGGTGATCAGAGATCAGGGAAACTTCCGCTCAGACCCGCACTACGACTACGTCGTCTTCGGCGCGCCGATTGCCCAACCGATTTTCATCTCCGAGAACGAGGCGCGACTCGACGATGTCATTGCGCGTTACGCCGCCGGCGCCAGCTGTGTCCGCCTGCACTACGGCGGCGACTGCAACGTGCGACTCGGTGATCGCTGCAAAGAGTTCATTGCCGGGCGCCGTCTCATCGAGGAAGAGCGATTCTGGTCGCGTCCGTACAACAGCAATCCCTGGGATGATGGCGCGCCGGAGATCATCCTTGCGACCTATGCATGGCCGTAGCCGCCCGAGCGGCAGACAATCACCCACTTGTGCTCAGGTTCGAGTGATGCACGCAGAGCATTGGGCTCGGAAGTGAGCACTGAGAGATTGAGTCGGCCTAGTTCGGCGAGGACTGTATCGACGTCTGTGTGCTCGGCAAGCACGATGAGAAAATGGCCGCCGTTGCCCAACGAAGCGACCAGTGTTGCGACGGCTTGCCGCAACAGCCCGGGCGTGTTGTCCGCAGGTTTGAACAGCGCAATGAAGTCGTAACGCGGCGACATCGGCGCCGGCTGACTGACGTCACTACGGAAGACCGTCGTTCCAGGCGGTCCTGTGATGCCTTCGTCGACGTCGATGTCGGTGGCGTGAACCGAGCTGGCGGCGGGAAAGAATCGTCGCAGGACGGGAAGGTTCCGTAACCTTCGTCCACACATGGCATCGAGCACGAGATTCGCGCCACGCGCCTGCTCAGGCACGTAATGCCTCAGCAAGTCCGTGAGGTATTGATCATACGCCGCGCCGACGTCGCCGTCGGTCGTCGAGCTCACCGGGTGGATCTGGAAGGCTGGGTCGGCAGCAAGTTTTCCGAGAAGGCCGCAACACTGCGCGCGCGCGTCGCACGGCGCACACGAATCGCGAAACGTGCCCACCAAGGTGCAATCGAGGAGGTCGCGGTATCTCTCGGTGACCGCGCAGGTGGGCATGCCGACCACGCTGACGCGGGTGGTGCGAGCTTGAAGCAGGTTGATTGCGCTCTCGAGGTAACTGGCGATCTCGTCGGGCCGCAGACCCTGGTCGCCGCCATCTCGACCCGCGAGCGTAGCGATGTCCCACACGACCCGATCGACCCCAGCGAAGCGGTCGGGAATCCAGGCTGCGATCTCGTGTAGATGGTCGCGGTTGTGGCGGCCGACGAGGACACGCACACGTGTGCGTCGGCCGCGTGCGATCAAGTGCTGGATGCCCTTGCTCGCCTGATCGAAGCTCTCGGCGACACCGACGAAGGCGTCGTGCACGTCGCGACGCGTGGAAGCGATCACAACCTCGACGGTCAAGCGATCGGTTCCAACGGCTTCGAGTGCATCGCAAATTTTCTCGTAGAAGAACAATCGGCCGTTGCTGACGAGCACGAGATCGCGCTCGGGAAATACCTGCACCAGCTTGGCGATGATCGCGAAGAGGTCGCGTCGCAGGGTCGGCTCTCCGCCGGTGAGGTAGACGGGTCCGGCAACCGTGGCTGCCGCCGCTATTGCGGCTTCGATCTCAGACCAGGCAGGCTCCGTGCGATCCGCGAGCAGCGCCGCCGTCGGCCACACGAAATCACGCTGGTTGCGTCGCGAGGTTAGATGCAGAGACGGCACGGTGCGGCAACTCGCTCGTCAATTCCGCTACGACGAGAGAAACGACGGACCGTCCGTCGCCAGAGGTGTTTGCAGTGAATCGAAGACAGCCGTCTTAGCGAGCCTGCATCGAATTGGCCGCGCCCGGCGCGGTCAGCAGACGATCGTAGTTGAATGCCATCCGATACATCAGCCGCTTGGAGCAATCCTTCGTCGGACGGCGATGCAGGGTGATGGTGTTGTCGAAAAGCAACATATCACCGTCCACCCAGTCGTGGCCGTAGATATACTCGTCGCGCATGATGTGGTTCTTCAGAAATTGAACCGTTTCGTCCGACTCGGCCTGACTCATGCCCTTGAACTGGTAAATGCTGGTGAAGGCGAAGTGGAGGCCTTTGATCCCGGCAGGACTTTCCACGACCAGTGGAATCTCGGTGTCGTCATCGGGGCACATCGTGAACTTCAGGAGCCGCTCCTGAACGTCGCTGACGCCGGGAGCGATGGCTCCCGGCATGAAACGGTGCACCGCCACCAGCTCGTCGCAGGTGCGCTGCCACTCCGGACTGAGCGCCTGGTACGCATCCGCTGTATTGAGGAACTCCGTTCGAGACCCGGTCGCTCCTTCCCAACCCAGCAGGCCGACGCCCGGGGCACGCCGCGCCGCCCCCTGGTTGTTGCAGTGCCAATCCAGCTCGCCGTCGGCAAACATTCCGGTAGCATTCCCCTGCTCGTCGCGCTTGCCGGTCACCCGTGACATGCCCGGTAAGTGTTCGATGCCGTTTACGATCCGATAGCCTTCCTCGACCATCCGTCGATCGACATCGTCGATATTCACGGGCAACCCATCGGGCCCCCTTTCAGCGCTGTACTTGCCGAGCATTTTGCCGAAGGTCTCGCGTGTGTAGGCAAAATCACTGTCGCGGTCCGAGACCCAAGAAGTGCAGATCTCATTGAAGCGCTCCAGAGATATTCCGCCCACCGATTCGGCGCGAACGACTACGACGAGTTGCTCGAGACTTATCATGCCAAGCTGGCGTATCTCATCCGCATCGATCGTGCGCAGGTTCGTGTCGTAGACTTCGACGCCGAGGCTGCCGAAGCCGGGTAGCTTACGCGTTTTCAAGCTCTCCTCCGTGCGGGGCCGGAAGCCGAGCCGGACCTTCCAGTTCCAGCTCGGCACGGCCGGTGTAAAGACGTGTGGCGGTGGCATCCATTCGAGTGAACGCCGCGAACCGCTTGCGGCTCACCTCGACATGATCCGCGTCGGCAATGAAGCCGGCAAAGTTCTCCAGCGACGGCCACTCGGACAGACACAAGAGGTTCGGTAGATACTCTCCACGTGTCGGGACTATCCCCATACCGGGTCCAGCACCGTGACGCGCGAGTGAAGGCCCTACGGAGTCGAAGAATCCCTGCCGTTCCTCGGGGCTACAGCCTTCCCTGCTCCATAGCGCACACAGCTCGTACACGAAGCCGGCGTTGTAGCGCATCGTAAACGCCTCGTTCGAGGCGTGAAACGAACGGTCCAGGCGTCCGCTGGCGGAAGCGACATCGGCGATGGCGACCTCTTCGCGAAGAGCGGCGGCGCGACGATCAACCAAAAAGGACTCCAATGAACCTTCGTCGGGCCAAGCGCTCAGGCAAAGGAGATCCGGTGCGAACACCCCGTACATGGTCGCAACCGTTTCAAAGACAACTTCGCTGAGAGCGCCGCGTCCGCGGGTAATCGTATCCCGCACATCCAAGTAGGCATTTCGTCGATCGATGGGAGCCGGAGCGACGTTGGAGAGGCTGACGCGCGGCCGCTCCAAATCGAACCCGCCAATCCGGCTGTCGCGAGGTAGCAGATCCGCTTGCCGCTGTGGTGCGAACCAGACCGCTTCCAGGTGATGGAACGAGCCCGGGTTGATCACGACGGACTGCTCTAAGGTTGTCTGACCCACGCAGAATCTCCAATCAACTATGCATGGTATGCACCATCAAGGACATCATGGCGCCGGGGTAAAAACCCCTATACGGCGTCGACAAGCCACCCGTCAAGCTACTTCAACGATGCCTGGCGAGGCCGGGCGGCCGCGGCAGCCGGCGCCGATCCGGCCAGGGTCGCGCAAATGACCTGTTCGATTTCGCTGTGACCGATCGATGACAAATGGACGATGTCGTTGAACCACGACACGCCAGCCCGGTCGGCCGTCTTCTCGAGCAGGCTGACGAATCTGCCGCTCGACGACTCCACCGCTGCCCGCCTCTCGGCGAGCAGGAACGCCCGCCCCGATGAAGGTCCGGCGACGAGGTCGCTCGCGAGGTAGTCGTGGAAGAACCACAGACTGGCGCCGCGCCGGTTGGCGCATTCCACGGTTGCGCGGATCGCCTCGGATTGCGGCCCAACATTCCGCCGGGCGACGTCGACAGAGAACATCAACGTCTGCAACGCGTCGAACGCCGGGAACGGCTTCGGCAACTCCCGCAACGAGAACATGATTCGCGCCGCCGTGAAATACGTCCGTATCCGGTCCGCGGTATTCCGCGCCTGCAGCGGCAGCTGGAAGTCGTCGTTCGCGCCGCCCAAAAAGATGATCTCCTGGCCTGCCCCGATCGGCCCTTCGTCCGCACAGATGGTGTCGCGAATTTGGGAGAACGCCCCGCCGCGCCACGCTACCCGAGTCGTTCCTCCTTCGCAGACCTCGCAGGACGTATCGAGCAGCTCGAAGATGCCGGGTGTACCGTAGTGCAACGTCGCATCGGCCACCGTAGAGTAACCCGTGATCAAGCAACGCCCAGGACCTTTGCTGACATCGACAGCACCGCGGCCCAATTCGAGATGCGGGCGCGCTCCATCGGCGCCGGAGGGAGGCCAATTCACGAATGCCGCAAGCGCTCCCACGGTTGCGGCGGCGAGTATCACGCCCCAACCCAAGCCCAAGCGCCAGAGCAGCCGAACGAACGCGACAACTACACCGATTGCACCCGTCAGCAGCCAGACGACTGCCGCCTCGAATGGCAAGAGAAAGCTCCCCAGCGCGAGAGATCCTGTGACGACAGCCGCTCTTCCCAGACCCACCGCCAAGGCAGCAACGGCGGCGTGCGTCACAAGCAGTACCCGAGCGAGGCTGGCGACCGGTGAATCAACGATGCGACTTCTGAGACTCCATGGCTCGGGCGTTTTTTCGACAATGGTCGCGTGCGGACCCGTCAGTACCGCCATCATCGGCACCCCACCCTCTCCAGGTGGCAAGGCCGCCCGCCCGCCACAGCGCCCCAAGCGTAGCGTGACGCTGTCGTCATGCAGGCGCACGTAGAGCTCCGCAGACCCGTCCGGTAGACCGCAGATCGACGTCAGGTCGGACAGCCAACGAGAATCGACGCTCCACGGTCTCGCCGCATCCCACGGGCGCAGTTCGAGGCGGCTCTCGCTGTCGGCACTCAGGACTTTGGCGCCGGTGAGATACGTCGGATTAGGCGGACGCGAGACGTCTTTGGTTTGTCCATCGAGCCGAGTCGACGGAGACAAGGGAACCGCGGCTCCCAGAACGACGTAGGGAGCGGTGGTGGAGGTGATGGTCCGAACGCGATATTCGAGCGTCGGTCGAAGCGGGAAAGCGGCCGAATAGCCAGGAGGAATGGCGAGCTGCCCATTCGCATACAGATCGATGAGCGGGTAAAGCTCATTCAGGAGCGCGTCGTCGAGGAATAGCGTCGTCTCGCCCCGCAAGACACCAAACGAGCCCTCTTTGAACTCGCCTGGCGTGAACTCATCTTGAATCAACAAGGGCCATACGATGATGGCATTGAGAACGAGCAGGAAGCCAAAGAGCAGGGCATTCAGCCCCCAACGGGCGACGGGTTGCCGCGCATAGACGTCGCCAGGCCTCTCTTGCATGCCGGCGCCTGCCTTGGTCAGATAACGACGAAACGAGATGGATCGGGAATGAGGGAGCAGCGCTTCACGTGGGAGCAGTCGCTACCACGCACCAAGCAATCGGGTCAAGATAATCGGACAGTCGTCGCCGAGGTACCCTCGACGCAGTCCACGAGTGAATGAGCACTGATCTGGGATCTTGGGACGTTGTCGTCGTGGGTGCCGGTCCGGCGGGATCGAGCGCGGCGACATTGCTTGCGCGCCAGGGCCGCCGGGTCCTGGTGTTGGAGAAGGACCGCTTCCCGCGCTACCACATCGGTGAATCGCTGATCCCGGGCTGCCTCCGCGTGCTCGACGCTCTCGGGGTGCGAGAGGAAGTGGAGCGCGCCGGATTCGCTATCAAGCGCGGGGTCACGTTTTGGTGGGGAGTCGAACGCGAGTGGAGCATCTCGTTCGCCGAGCAATCGGCGGATCCCGACTACTCCTTCCAGGTGGAGCGTGCGCGATTTGACGATATCCTTCTCGCACACACCAGAAACTCGGGAGCCGATGTGCGCGACGGCGTAGCGGTGCGCGATATCGACCTGGACGCCGGCGACCCTGTGATCGTGAGCGACGCCGGGGTCGCGCGTGCACGCTACGTCATCGACGCCACTGGGCAAAGCAGCCTTCTCGGCCGCCGCCTGGGCGAGCGGCAGTTCGACGAGTCGCTGCGCAACGTCGCCATCTGGCGCTATTTCCGCGGTTGCGCCCGTCTCCCGCCACCGCGTTCGGGTGATATCGCAGTCGTGCGTCACGGCGACGGCTGGTGGTGGTACATCCCGCTGGAAACAGAAGAAGGCGGACTGACGAGCCTCGGTGTCGTGCTCAGTGCCGAAGCGTATCGGCGGCATGGGGCCAACGCCGAGGCGATCTACGAACAGGCGCGCACAGCGACGCCGGAGCTGCAACGCTGGCTCAAAAATGCGCATCCGGTGAGTGAGCTACGCGTTACAGCTGACTGGTCGTTTCGCAGCCGTCGCGTCGCCGGAGAGCGTTGGCTGCTTGCAGGTGATGCGGCCGGTTTCATCGATCCGCTATTGTCGACCGGATGCTACCTGGCTCTGACAGCGGGGTATCTCGCCGGCCTGTGCCTCGGTTCGGTGCTCCGAGATCCCGCGTTGCAGCCCGCTGCTTTCCGTTACTACGGCGACTCGTACGATCGTGTGGTCGACGAGATCCACGCGATGGTGCACGCGGTCTACAAGATGGTTCGGCCGCAGGACGTGTTCGACGGGGCGCAAACGATCCTCGGCATCGATGGAGATCCGCGCGAGCTCTTCATCCGCCTGGCAGCAGGCAACATCGAGCAATCAGAAGGCTCGGCGCGTCTGGGTGGCGAGACGGGGCTTCCGTCCGAGGTATTCGGAGTCGGCGTGCACCGCAAGTCGCTCAATCACTACGGCGTGCCCTTTGCGACCGACGTGGAACGAGTCCTCGAGGAGGTCGACCCGGCGGATCTGCCGCCTGGACTGGAGGGTCCGGTGATGCTTGTCGAGCGCGACGTCCAGCTTCGGCTCGTGCCGGCGAGTGAGATCGCGCCGCCGGCGCAAGAACAGGCCCTGGTCGAGCCTCCACCACCGAAACCACCGCTGCTGCTGTCAGAAGTGCGTACGGAAGCGGATGCGGCTGTTCTGTTGGACGAGAGAATCCCTCCCAGCCAGCGCCCTGCGGTGCTCCTGGTTTTCCGCGATGGGGCGGAAGCAGAGCCAGTCGTGGTTGGGTTCATCGGCGCCGCAGCCGCGGAGACCTGCTGGACGCGTGTCGGCGATGTCGCCTTGCTCTACTTCACCGACCCCGGGTCGAGCCCGTTCGATCGGCCCGAGAGCCGTGGGCTTCTCGACGCGATTCTGCAAGTCGCGCGCGCCTGCGCCGCTGAGGAGTCGGCATTGCCCGAGAGTCTCGGCGCCGCCGTCGTTGCCCGCGTCAACTATCCCGGCTGGAAGGTGGAGGCACGCGTTTCAGCGGCCGCTTGAGTTGATCAATCCAACCTGAGCGTGGTATCGACCGGATTCGGATCCGGATGGACTCGGCCTCTGTTCGTCACCGACGAGGTCGCGACCGCATCATTTCGGCGCGCGGAGGATTGAGGGGAGTGGTTGTCTCGCCGCCGAGCGGTCTGCCCAGCGACTTCTACAACTGAGCCCAGTACCGGCAACCGTGGGGCCGGCAATGAAATCCGATCTGGGATCTTGGGATGCCATCGTAATGGGGGCCGGTCCGGCCGGAACGACCGCCGCGGGGTTGCTCGCTCGGCAGGGCCACCGAATCCTGGTGTTGGAGAAGGAACGATTCCCGCGCTACCACATCGGCGAGTCGCTCATCCCGGGCTGCCTGCGCGTGTTCGATGCGCTCGGGGTACGCGACCAAGTCGAACGCGCCGGATTCGTGGTCAAGCGCGGCGTCTCGTTCCTGTGGGGAGACGACCGCAATTGGAGCATCTCGTTCGACGAGCAGCGGGCCAATCCCAACTATGCGTTCCACGTCGACCGCTCGCGCTTCGACGACATTCTGCTTGCGAACGCACGACGGCTCGGCGCCGATGTGCGCGACGGCATCGCCGTCCGTGATGTCGACGTCGACGCCGACGAGGCCGTGGTGGTGAGCGACGCCGGGGTCGCCCGCGCTCGCTATGTCATCGACGCTACCGGGCAGAATAGCATCCTGGGCCGCAGGCTCGGCGGGCGACATTTCGACGAGTCGCTGCGCAACGTCGCCATCTGGCGTTACTTCAAAGGCTGCGGACGTCTACCCGAGCCACGTTCTGGCTATCTTGTCGTCGTGCGCCACGGTGACGGGTGGTGGTGGTACATTCCGTTGGAGCCCGAGGAAGGCGGCCTGACGGCCGTTGGCATCGTATTGAGCACCGAGCAGTATCGCCGGCGCGGCGCCGATCCGGAGAGGATCTACGAGAGTGGACGAGAAGCTTCGCCGGAGTTGGGGCGCTGGATGCAAGGAGCGCACCCGGTCAGCGAGCTGCGCGTCACGGCGGACTGGTCGTATCGGAGCCGGCAAGTTACGGGAGAGCGCTGGCTCCTGGCCGGCGACGCAGCCGGATTCGTAGATCCGCTGCTGGCAACCGGCTGCTACCTGGCGCTGACAGCGGGATATCTGGCGGGGCTTTGCGCCGGGTCGACACTGCAAGATCCCGCGCTACGTCCCGCCGCGTTCCGCTACTATGAAGAGTCATACAACCGCGTCGTCGACGAGATTCACGAGATGGTGCGGATCTTCTACAAGGCGACCCGAGCCGAGGAGGCGTTCGAGGGCGCGCAGTCCATCCTCGGTGGTTCCGGTGATCCGAGAGAGCTGTTCGTCCGGCTGGCGGCGGGAAACGTCGATGAGTCGGCGCCGAGTGCTCCGGACCTCGGCGGCGAGAACGCGCTTCCTTCCGAGGTGTTTGGAGAGAGCATCCACCGCCGGAAGCCCAACCATTACGGCGTGCCTTTCGCGACAGACCGTCGACGCGTCCTCGGCGAGGTCGACCCGGCGGATCTGCCGCCAGGAGTCGAGGGACCGATGATGCTGGTCGAGTGCGACATCAGGCTTCAGCTCGTCCCGGCAAGTGAGCTGACGCAGCCGACCGCCGATCCTGACCCCGTCGAAGTGCAGCCTGAGAGGCCGTTGCTGCTTCTCTCAGAGGTACGTACCAGCGAGGATGCGGCAATCGTGCTGCGCGAGAGGATTCCAGCGAAGCAGAGGCCTGCCGCGCTGTTGGTTTTCCGCGACGGGGCTGAGGGTGAAACAGTCGTCGTCGGTTTCACCAGTGTTGCTGCCGCGAAGAACTGTTGGACGCGCGTCGGCAATGTGGCTTTGTCCTACTTGACGGATCCGGGAGCGAATCCGTTCGAGCGGCCGGGGAGCCGCGGATTGCTCAATGCAATCCAGCGGGTCGCGCGCGGTTCCGGAGTGAGCTCCGGATCTCCGGAGGCTCTCCAGGCGGCGGTTGCATCGCGCATCGAGTTTTCGGGTTGGAAGATTGTGGCGCAGGCAAGCGCAAAGGATTGACCTCGGCGATGACGGCCCCCCGAGAATCTCTAGGATAGTGGCTCACGTACGCACCCTGGCGGCGAAGGCTCCCGGACCATAAGGAAGCCAAAACAGGCCTGAGTCATCAAAACGTCGTTGCTTGACACCTCTCTTCCTGTCATCCTAAGCTTTTCAAGGGTTTCCAATACTTATGGCCAGGGCCGGCAGGCGCATCGCGCTCCTTACGCTCGACGCGAACATGCTTCGCGATGACGAATGGGCGCCGTTCAACTACGCCATTCGCCGTATCCAAGCCGCCGTTCTCGCCGACCCGGCCCTAGCCGATGCCGAAGTCGAGCTCTTCGAAGCCTGGACGCCAGACGCCCTCGAGGAAATGGCGAAGGATGTCGAACGCTTCAACCCGGATCTGATCGGAGCTTCCGCCTATCTGTGGTCCTTCCCGACCTTTGTCGAGATCGCGCGACGGCTAAAGCGGGTGCGGCCCGACCGCACCGTCGTCTTCGGCGGTCCGTCGGCACATCCCGCCATGTTTGCCCTCGAGCCGTACGCCGACGCCGTTGCGGCGGTCGATGCACTGGTCGTTCGCGACGGCGAGGAAGCTTTTCAAGAAATTGCACGACTGGGTGACCGAAGTACGCCGTCACTCCTGGGCATCCAAGGTTTGGCCGTGTCGACTCGCGACGGGTGGGTTCACACTGCGCGGCGCACGGCCGACACACCCCTCGATGACTTGCCCTCGCCGTACCGCATGGGACTGGTGCCGGACAAAGTGACGGCGCACATCGAAACCTTCCGCGGCTGTCCCCTATCGTGTGCTTTCTGCGAGTGGGGCGTGGCGGATCGTCCGAGCCGCGTCTACTCGAAGGAGTACCTCGTCGAGGAGCTCGAAACACTGCGCCGGCTGGGTACGCGCGGCGGATTTCTCGTCGACGCGGCGCTCAATCTCAACAATAAAGCGTTCAAGAACCTGACCGCTGCCGAGCGTGAGACACGTTTCTTCCGGGATTTTCATTTTTCGTGCGAGATCTACCCGACACACCTCAAAGACGAGCATCTCGAGTTTCTGTCTGAAGTGAACGTGCATCATCTCGGAGTCGGCTTGCAGTCCTACAACAAGGAAGTGTTGGCACGCATCGACCGTCCATTCGACGAGAAGAAATTTGAAGCCGGATTGCACGCTCTGACCCAGGTAGCGCCGGCCACCTGTGAGATCATCGTCGGCCTCCCGGGAGATAATCCCGAATCGTTCCAGCGCACGCTCGATCGCTTGATGGAGCAACCCTGCAACTTTCTCGTCTACCATTGCCTGGTTTTGCCCGATGGCCTGATGACACGGGCTCCGGCCGGCAGCGACATGGTCTTCGATCCGGTCTCCCTCAAGACGATCTCGTGCTGGGGTTGGTCGGAGAAGGAATTCCGCGACACGCGTGAGAAATTGGATCTGTTGGTCGAGAAGCACAACGGCCGCCGCGGCGAATACTTCTGGCAGCTCCCGGAAGGGTTGGGGAGTCGAGGGGCGCGCCGCAACAACGATCGTCGTCCCGCGAACGCACGCAAGGGGACACATACGAGCGGAGCGAATCAGTCCACGCAGATTTCAGGCGGCAACCGCGTAGTCCTATCTGCAAACGCGGAGTCGCCGACGCCGGCGCCGCGCCGGGGCTGATCGATCTCATAAGTGTCTCTCGATCGGAATGCTGTGATGAAAGACGCGGCATCGGCTTCAATGCCGAAGGATCCGCCGTTGCGCGTCCTCGATATCCAGGCCGCGGAGGTGGAGAAGTATCCGAACTTGATCCGCGACCTGAACGACGGGAACGTGAACGTTGCGCTCGTACGCGGCGTGTTCCCGATTGAAGCAGCGCAAAAGATCGTCGAACGCGTCGAGGCCGGGGAGGGATCGTCGGCGCTCACCGAGGTCGCACCACAGTTTCGCATCTACTCGATTGGTCTCGCTCTCGACACGGCGCCCAGCCTCGAGGAGTATCTGCGCGCGGCTCAGTCATCCGTGCCGGAGTGCAGCAAGATCTTTCGTGACCTCCCGGACTACTTCGTCACAATGCCGGCGCTCTTCGCCAGCTTGTCCGGCGGCCGCCCGGTCGACCTGCCGCGCTACCAAGATCGGCCTTACAATCCGGTCACCATCCGCCGTCTTCCGGAAGGCGGCTTCATTCCGCCGCACTGCGAGTTCGAGCAACTCAACCGGCCATCGTATCAGCACCTGAAAGGGCTCATCGGCACACAGTCGATCATGAGTTACTACGTCACGCTGCGACCACCTGAGTCGGGTGGACAGGCTTTCATTTCGACGCTCTCGTGGGGCGAAGTTCCCATTGCCGCTGATGGCCGCAGCGGCGCTGATACCGTGGAGACCATCAAGCGCTACCCATCGATGACCTTCCTTCCCGGGGTTGGCGATTTGATCATGTTCGACGGAGGCCGGCTGTACCATCAGGTGATCGAGGTTCGTGGTGCACGGCCACGATGGACTATTGGCGGATTCATGAGCGAAAGCGCTGCCCGTGATCGAATTTGGTACTGGAGTTAGAGGCATTGATGTCTTCCAGCCGCGAGCGGAGAGCAAGCAAGCCGATCTACGCCGATAAGCTGCTCCGTTCCGAATCGCAGGGCGGGAAATCCCGCGCCGCTGAAGAGCTGTTCCTTCATCTCGGTTACTGGCCAGACCCGTCGAAGGCTGATCCCACATACAGTGAGCTCCTCACCGCTCAGGCGCGATTGAACGATCGCCTGGTTGATCTCGGTAAGTTGCACGACGGTTTGCGGATCCTCGATGTCGGCTGCGGGCTCGGAGGAACGATTGCGTCGATTGCGTCGCACTTCCACGGGATGCAGCTGGTTGGCCTCAACATCGACCCGGCGCAGCTCCAGGTTGCCCGACACAACGTGCATAGCGGCCCCGATAATCGTTGCGCTTGGATCCTGGGCGACGCTTCAAGCCTGCCCTTCGCCGACGCGAGCTTTGACCGGATTTTCGCGGTCGAATGCGTCTTTCACTTCCCATCGCGCCAGCGCTTCTTTACCGAGGTGGCGCGGGTTCTTGCGCCGGGAGGGATTCTCGTCTTGTCGGATTTCACCACCGCCGCGTCGCTGCGCGAGTTGCGGGACAGCGAGAATTACCCGGGGTTTGCCCTGGAGGCCGTCATCCTTCCCGAAGTCGGTCCGTGGGAGGACTTCTGGGAGGACGAGACCGACGCCGAGAGTGTCGCCACGACCGCTGGTTTGCAGGTCGTCACTCGGGAAGACATCTCCCGTCAGACACTCCCGAGTTACGCGTGTTTCCTACAGGGAAAGATCGAAACCGACCGCGCCGCTGCGACTCGCCTCGATGGCATCGACCGAGCGATGGTACTGATGGAGTGGCTGCAGAAGCGGGGACATCTGGCGATGGAGGTATTTTCGTTCTCCCGCCCGGCGCTCAAGACCAACGAGATACGCCGCAACGCAAAAGGTCGCGTGTCACGACGGGTAGCCCTTCTTTGCATCGACCCGGCGGAAGACGAGGGAGTTCTTTCGCTCAACTATTCCACGCGCAAGGTCATGGCAACGATGATGACCTCGCCACGCCTGGAGAACGCCGAGATTCACCTCGTCGAGTCACGCTCGAAGGACCCGCAAGAGTTCGTAGCGCGACTCGAGTCGATCGATGCCGACCTCGTCGGCGCGTCGGGGTACGTCTGGTCGACCGAAACATTCGTCGAGGTAGCTCGCCAGTGGAAGGACCGGCGACCCGATTCGCAGTTCATCCTTGGAGGACCGTCGGCGCGCCCACGCATGTTGGCACACGAGCCGTTTCGCGACGCGCCGCAGTACATCGACGCCATCGTCGAGGGCGAAGGCGAGGAAGTCATGGAGGAAATCGCGGCGCTGACGGAACTGTCGCGGCAGAATCTGGCGACTGTGCCCGGAATCATGGTTGCCGCTGAGGACAGCTGGTTGCCGACTGCGCCGCGCATTCGGCGCGCAGACCTTTCGACGTTTCCTTCGCCCTACCGTATGGGCTTGCTGCCGCGGCAGCACACCGCGCTACTCGAGACCTTCCGCGGTTGCCCGTTGGCATGCACGTTTTGTCAGTGGGGAGATGCCAAGAAACTCGATCGCGTCTTCTCGACGGAGTACATAGCCGATGAGCTGCGCGCTCTCGTCGCGCTGGAAGCGAAGGGCGCCGCGCTCATCGATGCCGGGTTGAACCTGCAACCGCGAGCCTTCAGGAACCTCGCTGCCGCCGAACGCGAAGTCGGGTTCTTTCGCGACCGCAATTTCTACTGCGAGGTTTATCCGTCGCACCTCACCGGAGAACATCTCGACTTCCTCAAAGCGGTACGAGCCGATCGCATCAGCGTCGGACTGCAATCCTTCGACCAGGAGGTCCTGCGCAGCCTGCAACGCAAGTTTGACGAAGACAACTTCACCCGTGTCGTCCGCCTGCTGTCGGAGATCGCCAACCTGGTGACCGTGGAAATCATCATGGGTCTGCCGGGAGACAATCCGAGATCGTTCCTGGACACCTTGGAGCGATTGCTCGACCTCCCGTGCGAGGTGCGCGTCTTCCACTGCCTGGTCCTGCCCGACGCCCTCATGGACCGCGCCGCGCCCGGCTCAGACATGATCTACGACCAGGCAACTCTCAAGATGATTTCTTGCCGCGGCTGGACGACAGAAGAAATAGAACGCATGCGCGGTCGACTGGCCGAGCGCGCCGCGCGGATGGGCGGCATCGCGATGAACGATTGGTGGGAGTTCCCCGGTCCGCTGATCGCACGCGGGCACCAGCCCTCCAGTGGGAATAATGACTCAGCGGCGACGTCGGCCGGGCCCGTCGACATAGCGCCCGGCATCGGCGCCGCGCTCGCCGCAGGCATCTCGGACGCCACCGGCGGTTCCTGGCAACTTGCCGAAACGCAATGGATGAACCGGGAGATCTCAGCGCGCATTACGACCCCTGAAGGCCCGCTTGTCCTGCTGATGGCAGCGGCCAAAGGCAAGAAACGTAGCTATCGCTCTCTGAACGGAGTGGCGTACTGGTACAAGCAAAGCGCGTCCGAGCCACCGTCGACTCGAATTTTGCAAAATCTCGATCGAGTGATCACGCGCTTGAACGATGTTGTCCCCGAAGTCCTGCGGGAGGGTGCCGGCGCATGAGCTCGCAGGCCCTCACACGCGAGAATGAGTTGCCCATCGCCGAAGTCGCGTTCGGCGACATCGCTGAGCAGGCAAACGCTATCGCACAGATCTTCGACTGCAGCATGGCTGGTGTAATCGTACGCGGCGTCATCCAACCCGATCATGCTGCCGAGCTCGTGCGCCGTATTGAAAGCGATGGCGGCTCTTTGCCGAGCTTTCGGCCGCCGACCCTGAAGGGCTGCATCTACGGACGCCCACTCGTCTCGGCAGGTAACGGCCTGCGCGACTATCTGAACGATGCAAAGACTTTTCGCGTGCTCTGCGCGGAGGTGTTCCCGGAGTACCCGCGTATCGAGCAACGTATCGATCAGGCATTGAAGGGGCTCGGCGGCGGGCGCCCCGTGACTGTGCCCTGCGATCGCGACGGGTCTCCTTATTTGGCGGCGACGGTCCGAGGTCTGAGGGACGGCGATCAGCTACCGCTCCATTTCGAGAATGAGACGTTGCAACGTCCGGTGATGAACGGGTTACGCCCGTTGCTGGATCTGTCGACGTTGATGAGTTTCTACGTGCCGCTGGTCATTCCTCAAGATGGCGGCGAGCTGCGTTTGTTTCATACCAACTGCCTGAAGGGTGGCGACTCTCTCATCAATCGGCTCGGCGGTGAAGAGAAAGCGCGTCCTCACTTTGAGGAGAGGGGCTTTCAAACCGTAGTTCCGGGTGTCGGTGATCTCCTGGTCTTCGATGGTGGCCGTTGGTATCACGACGTTACGCCGATCACCGCTGGCAGTCGTTGGACCCTTGGAGGGTTTCTCGCAGTCACGCGCGATCACCAAGCGGTACACTACTGGAGCTGAGCGTGGCACCTTCGACGACGGCGTGGAGTCCAACGGGCGACGGACTCATCTCAAAGACGCGTTATACATCCCCTGCGTTCCTGCGACTCGAGCTGGACCACATTTTCTCGCGCGCATGGCTGCTGGCGGGTCCGGTTGCCGACGTCGCACGCCCTGGAGATTACTTCACCTTCGAGTTGGGCGATGAATCGGTCATCGTCGTTCGCAACGACGACGGCGTGAAGGCGTTCCACAACGCTTGTGCGCACCGGGGTCGTTTGTTACGGGATCCGGGTCACGGCCATGCGAGGACCTTCCGGTGTCCGTATCACCTGTGGGAATACGCTCTCGACGGAACGCTCGAGCGGCTGCCCGAACCAGAATGCTTCACTGCGACTTTCAGAGAGGGACGTCCACGCCTGCGGTCGGTCGCTGTCGACGTGTGGGGTGGCCTGGTGTGGGTGAACTTCGATCCTGACCCCGAGCCGCTCGTCAACTTCTTCGGGCCGGTCGGGGCGCGTCTAGCTGCGTACAAGCTCGAGGAGTACGCCCTGGTTGAGGATCAAACCGTCGATCTTCCCTGCAACTGGAAGGTTGGGGTGGATGCGTTCAACGAGGCCTATCATCTCCGCGCCGTTCATCCACAGCTGCTGCAGATGCTGGACGAGGTACATGTGGAGCAAGAGCTCCTCGGACGCCACAGTTGTATTCGCGTCCCGTTCGGCGTCCCTAGCCCGAGTTTTCGTGATCGAGATACCGTCAATGATCTTCTCAAATCATTGCTCAGCGACGCGGGGCTGGACCCAACGCGCTACTCGGGAACAGCTCCCGAGGTTCGCGCAACGATTCAGCGCACGCTGCGACAACGCAGCGATCTCGATCTCTCGGAGCTCAGCGACGAGCAGCTGAGCGACAATCATCAGTACTATGTGTTTCCGAATCTCACCCTGAACATCTACGCCACCAAGCACATGCTCCTTCGCCACCGACCTCATCCCACCGACCCGAACCGCATGCTGCTCGATCAACAGCAATACGTCCGGGTCGCACGCGGCAGCCAACCGCCGCCGCGCCCGAAACCCGAGAAGTTCGTCTTCGGAAAAGGTTCGCTGGGGTTCGTGACCGACCAAGACACGTTCAACCTGGTACGAGTCCAACGTGGTATGCGTGTCAGTGGATTCGAAGGGTTGCGTCTGGGTGAAAATGAGGGGCGCATCCGCCATATGCACCGTACGATCGATGAGTACCTCGCACGCTATGCCTGAGCACGGCAATATGCACTCTGGCGAGAACGTACGGTCGAAACCAAACGATCCGCACGCGTTGCGGCACTTAGCGCACGCAGTGGCGGCGAGCTCCCGCGCCGCCGATCCGGAGGCTTTGGCAGCAACGCTCGCGCTACACCCCGTTGAGCCGGCGAGCTACGAGGCCTCGATACGCGGCGCAGCCGGACGCCAGCTGAGCGCCGGCCGGATGATGATCGAACAGGCTTCTGAGCCGGTTCTCGCTGCTGTGGCCTGTGCTCTCGACGTGGGCCTGCCGCCGATAGTCGCGGTTTGGCTGGAACGGGCCCGCCTGGAAGGTGTACCTCTCATCGTCGGCTGGGATCTACGTGAGCGAACAGAGCGGCGCTGCGTCAAGGTTTACATCAACACCTCCGACGCGGCGGAAACCATTCGAGCACGCCTGTGCGCTGCGCTGCTTCCAGCTGCGATTGGAGATGATCTCCCGGCTGTGTTCGGTATGAACGTATGTGCCACTGGTCAAATCGAATCGAAGCTCTACGTGCAAGCGGCCGGCGCGCAAACGCTCGCGAGTGGATTGACGCCGCGAGCTCGTGCGCTCGCCGATGCGGCTCGCCAGGAAGGCGCGGATGCTGGCGGGGTCTTGTCGTTTGACGTTCAGCGCGACACGTTGAAACCTCGGGCATTCTTCGTCGCGTTGCGAGATCCGATTGGCACGACGCAGTGGCGTTGTGTCGAGTCACTTCCCGGATATGACGCACGCACCATCGCGGCACTGTTGCCGTTCGCCCCCGCACCACCGCGATCGATTGGCATCTCATTGAGCGACGACACTTGGACCCTCTACTGCAAACCCCGCAACAGCAGCCGAGCCCCCGAAACACTGGAACCCACGGTCGTCTTTCGCTGTGACAACGTGGAAGTGGGACTTTTCGTCGAACCCACCGAACGTGCCTCACGAGCGTTTTGCCGCACCGAACGGCACGCGATCTCGGTACGCGAGCGTGCCGGGGCTCCCGAGCCACGTGCTATAGAGTCCCTGGTACAGTGGTTTGCGCTGCGCTTGCGCGATGCCGAGCGCGACGGCGTACCCGTAGTCGGACGGCTCGACAACCCGCCTCCGCCGTGGCGCATGGTGGTGAGAGGGCAACAATGAACCAACCCGCCATCGGGACATCAATCGACAGGGAGCTGTCCTACACGACCCCCGCGGATCGGTTCTTCGACTACTGCCTACAACCCTATGACCCGCTGCGAAACCCCAGCGGCAAGCTCCGAAGCGAATGCCTGCTCTGGAACAGCCTCGACGTCGCCGGCGCTCCGAAGGCACTCGACGAGGCGTTGCACGCGATTCAAGGCTCCGCCGGCCGCGATATGACGGTATGCGGCATCAAGCACCAACAGGGGCGGATGTGGTGGGAGCTATACTTCTATGATCGGCTCAAGGAAGATCCCGCCGTTCGTGCCGAATCCATCAGCGCCGTGGTGGCCCCCTGGTTCCGCATCGTGCCCCGTCCGCGCGAAACCGTGCCCTATTTCATGTTCTCCTTTGACGTGCATCCGGAGACCGCAGCTGGGGGGACTGTGGATGTCGTGAACCTGTACCTACCGTATTACCAGGTGCAAGGCGGGCGGTCGTACAAGCTGTCTTCCAACGGGATGGAGATGGACAATGTGTACCGCTTCCTCCATCCCAAGACCGAGATCCACGAAATCCTCCACGAGATTCACCAGAGCGTGTTCGTCGACTACAGTCGCGTGCAACTATCGCGCATCCTGCTGCCAGAGCTGATCGACTGCAACCGCATCTGCGTCGCCAAGAAACGCTTTGCGGACGCGGTCTACTACTCCGGGATCGACGTCAGCCAGCTGCTGTATTTTCTGCGTACGTTCGCCTACCCTGCCCAGGTCACGGCATTCGTCGAGATGCACCGCGCCCAGCTCGACCACCTGCGCTTCGATGTGGGAATCGACTACACAATGCTCCCTGACGGATCTCTCTTGATGACCAAATCGAGCTACTACTGTACCTTGTGATCATGGACGGGCTGCGCGATCAGGTACATCCCACTCGCTTCCGCGACCTGGCGGTGACCGTCGATTTCCACTGCCACAGCGCCTGCACCTTCTGCATCGTGCAGGAAGGGATGAACAACTACCGCGGTGTACCGTTCGAGCGTTTCGTCGGCATCGTCGAGGAGAACCAGCGCAGTCACAAATACGACCGCGTCGTCTTCACCGGCGGTGAGGTGACGCTGGAAAAGTCGCTGTTTCAGTTCGTCGAGCATGCGCGGAAATCCGGCGCCTTTCGCCATGTGCGGCTGCAGACCAACGGCCGCAAGCTCGCCGACCCCGCCTTCACCAAGTCACTGGTTGACGCCGGGATCGATGAGTTCTTCGTTTCCCTGCACGGCGACAGCGCCGATCTGCACGACCGCATCACGCAGCGCGAGGGTAGCTTCGATGAGCTCGTCCGCGGGCTCGCCAACCTGGCAACCCAGCCTGTACGTCGCATCACCAACACCGTGGTGCACCGCACCAACGCGCGCGCCTTCGAGGGTATCGTCGGCATCGCGCACACCTATGGCGTCAGCGAAATGGAGTTCTGGAACTATCTTCCAATGGAAGATCACGCCGACGAGCGAAATCTCATCGCCCCTCTATCGGAGGCCATGCCGTCGCTGCGCCGCGCACTCGATCGGTGTAGCGCGCTCGGCATCCGCTCGGTGACCAAGTACGTGCCGCGTTGCCTTCTCGGCCCGCACGGCGGGACACTCGACAACAGTCAGCCGGATACGATCATCGTCGAGAGCTTTTGGAACGAGTTCCCCCGCTTCGCCTGCCTGTATGAAGCGGTCTGCGAGCACAGCGACGAGTGTCTCGGACTGGCGCACGATTACATTCGCAAGTTCGGTTGGGAAGAGACGACGCTCGTTCCGACGCCACGCACCCGGCCCTGGGTGCCACGCGCGCACGGAGTGGATGGGCGCAAGGACGAAACACCCATCGAATCCGCGAGCGCCTCCGGAGGGCATCCGGCCTGGGAGGCGTTGCTCGACGGCTTGCCACGGGATCTCGGGCACCTGGTTCGTGTGCAGCTCAATCGTAACCAGGCGCGTTATACGCTGGCTCTGAGTCGCGGCGGGGGCACCGTCGAACTGGTGCTGGTGGCGCGTGACGACGCCGCGCCGGCATTGGCAAGGACGGCATCCTTCAATCTCTTCTATACGCAGATGAACGGCTCGTACGACAAGGCCGAGATGGAGCGACTGCTGCAGCAGGCCTGCGAACGCATCGCCGCTCGCGACGACGGCTCGCTGTCGCTGGATAGCCGCAAGGGTTTGGTCCAACTCGCGCGCAAAGGCCACGAGCGCCCGGCAGTAGAATAACCGGGCTGATCAGGCGCTTTTTCGCAGCGCCACTGGCTGGCGGAACTTGCGCCGCAAGGCTTCTCGCGCCGCGTCGATTGTTGTCGCCATGATGTGACGTACGTGCTCGCGCGTCGCCGGCTCGCCGCGGATCGCGAGAGCCAGGGTTCCAAGCTGGCGCATCAAACCTGCACCGCGCAAGTGCCGGTATCGATGTCGATCCAACAACCACTCAGTCGCACCGCGCGGCAGTAGCGGCAGCAGATCGAAGACCCCCGATAGGTGGCGCAGCTCGTCCTGGTCGCGGTACTCCTTGTTACCGCCGAACATGTAGCCGGGTCCAACATCGCCCTCCATGATGCGATCGATGTCGCGGTCGTCGAGAATGCCCGCTTTGCGAGCGTGATCGAGTACTGTCGTGCCAGGGAAATAGGTCATCCAGTGAGTCACGATGCGCTTCGGTTGCACCGCGGCGTAGAAACGCAGAGCGTCGATCTGATCGGCTGCACCCTCGCCGGGCAGTCCGATGATGTGATCGACCGAGTACGGCACGTTGTACTCCGCAAGGTAGCGTAGAGTCTGCGCCACCTTCTCGCGATCGCCCTTGCGGTCGACCGCCATGAGGGTGTCCGAGTTCACACTCTGCACGCCGACACGCACCATCATACAACCCGCCTCGGCGAGGAGGCGCGCCATCTCGCGCGTCATCGTCTGCGGGTGGGTGTAACACTCGAAGGGAATACCGATCTGGCTTCGGTAGGCCGCGGCAAAATCCGCCATCCACTTGGGATCGAGAGTGAAGATGGCATCCCAGAAGAATATCTTGCGCACGCGGCCGCGCGCCTTCCAGGAGGCGAGCTCGGCGATGAGATGCGCGACCGAGCGTCGCCGCACAGGCTTCTCTCCCGGATATTGCTTGGGGAAGGTGCTGTACTCGCAGAAACTGCAGCGGAACGGGCAGCCGCGGCGAGAAACCACGTAGAACTCGCGTTCGAACGCGGGCACCGCGTCGTAGAACCCCGCCTTGTCGGCCCAGGGCAGCATATCGAGATCCGCGAGCAATGGTCGCACGCGATTGCGGATGGGACCGTTGTCTCCCTTGAAAGTGCAGTTGGCGATATCGGTGCGGCCGAACCTTCCCGACTCGGCGCACTCGAGCAGATCGACCAGGGCGCCCTCGCCTTCTCCTTCCACGACCGCGTCGATGGACCACTCGTTTATCGCGCGCAGCGGGTCGGCCGAAACGTGTGGCCCTCCGAAGACGATCGGCACCACGCAGCGCTGCTTGATGGCGCGCGCGACATCGATCGCCCAGCGGTGCGTCACGCTGTACGACGTAAATGCAACGACGTCCGGTTGCGTCGCAACCACGCGCTCGGCTGTCTCCTCTGGGCGCGGATCGAGTAAACGCGCGAGCATGGCCGAGTCCGTGCCGCTGCCGGAGGAAAATGGCCGCGCGTCGTACACGAGGACAGGCTCATGGCCAGCTTGGCGCACCCACGCCGACAGCGCCTCGATACCCAGATGCTCGAGGCCACAGGTAACGAATGTAACGCGCACTTATGCTGCCTCCGGAGCCGCTTTCGAAGCAGCCGACTTGAGACGACGCGTCAAGTTGCCGAACGACATCTCCATGCGCGACTCATAGCGCCTGGTGGCAATGTTGTAGAGGGACCGCACCGGGCGCAGCGGATGAGTGAGATAGCTGGTGCCGTAAAACAGCAGCAGCCCGGCAAGGCGGTAGCGCTGCAATTGGTTCGAATCGAGTGCGTCGGCATACGACACCGCTCCCGAAACATCCGAGTAAGAGAGCAACGATGCGTAGTAATCGTCATCGAGGCGTCCCAAACGCCCCGTCGCGGACAGGCGATCGAACAGCTCCGACCCGGGATACGGCGAAAACGTCCACACCGACACGTCGTGTACCCCGAGGCGTGCCATGCGCAGGATGAAGCGCAGCGTGTCGCGCAGATCGCTCTCGCACTCGTCGGGAAAGCCGATCAGGATGTTGGCTTTTACATTGAGACCGACTCGAGCAGCGGCACGCATCGATTCTTCGAGGCGACCGAGCTTTACCTTCTTCTTGATCGCGTGCAGGGTGCGCTCCGAACCGCTCTCGGGGGCGTACGAAACGTTGCGGCACCCCGATCGATACATGGCCCGTAGCACAGGCTCGTCGAGTGCTTCAGACCGGGTTCCGCTCGGAAGCTGCCAGGTGATGCGAAGGCAGCGCGCATCCAGGAGATCGCAAAATTCCAGGATCCATTCGCGATCGATGATTGCAGTCAGGTCATAAAAGTCGATGTTCTCAGCGTTGTAGCGATGAACGAACTCTTCAATCTCATCGACGACGAGCGCCGGTTTGCGCGTGCTGTAACGAGTTGTCCACATTTTCGGGCTGGAGCAGAAGGTGCACTGATATGGGCAGCCCCGCGTCGCCAGCAGCGGCATCGTGCGGCCGCGATCGACGCCAAAGCTGAAGCCATTTTCAAGGTAGCCCTCGATCGGCGTCAGGTCCCAACGCGGCGCCGGAATCTCGTCAACGTTGCGAATGCGCGCTCGTGGTGCCGTTCGCACCGTTCCGTCGGGCCCCCGGAAGACAATGCCTGGCACCTCGGCCAGAGGTTTGTGACCAGTGAACGCCCCTACCAGATCGACGACGGTCTCCTCGCCTTCGCCGAGCGCGCATGCTCGCAGCGCCGGTGCATCTGCGAGGCAGAGGTCGGGAACGGCGGTGGCATGTTCGCCGCCGCATACTATCGGCAAGTCGGGAAACCGTGTTGCAACGGCGTCGATCAACTCACGGATCAACGGCCACTCGTGTGAAAAAAGGCAGGAAATTCCGACGAGCTGCGAGTCCGCGCGGATGCGGGCGACGATTTCCCGAACCGAGAGTCCGTTGACCAAGATGGACGGCCGATAGCCGGGATGCATGGCTTGCAGCGACTCGCCGACGGCGTCGATCAGCTGCACTTCGTGGCCGGCGGCGGACAAGCTACCGGCCAAATAGGCGATCGAAAGGGGTGGGGTCCGGTTCAGGGTCAACGCGAAGCGCCCCACCACGCTCGGTGGCCGGATCAGCGTGACGATAGCCATAAATGATTGAGATTGTTATGACATAGCCATGTTTGGGTGTCCACGATGAAACACCCGGCGAGGTCACCATGCGGGTGATCGTGACCGGTGGCGCAGGCTTCATCGGCAGCAATCTCGTGCGCGCGCTCGTCGAGCTCGGTCATCAGGTGGTCGTCGTCGACAACCTGGTGACCACCTGGTCACTGGGGTTGATCGAGGATGTCATCGATCGGATCGAGTTCGTCCACAGCGATGTTCGTCTCGCCGAAGACCTCGAGCGTGTCGGGCCCGGGCCCTTTGACCGCGTCTACCACCTGGCCGCCTCCTTCGCGAACGAGCTGTCGATGGAGTATCCGAACATCGACATGCATTCGAATATCGAAGGGACGATGAACGTGCTGGCGATGGCACAGCGCACCGGCTGCGGTCTGTTCGTCTATACCGGGTCATCGTCGTCGTACGGCGACGTGCCGGTCCCCTTCGAAGAGGACGGACCGATCCGGCCCTACACTCCATACGCAATGAGCAAACAGGTCGGTGAGACCTGCGTGCGTTCGTCGGGGCTGCCGTACGCCATCTTCCGGTTGTTCAACGTCTACGGACCCGGCGATCCTCCCGGACGTTTTCGCAATGCAGTGCCAAACATGATGCAGGCGCTTGACGGCGTTAATGGCCAGATCCGCATCTTCGGCCACGGGGCGACGCGTGATTTCACCTTCGTCGATGATGTCGTGCGCGTTCTCCTGGACGCACCGCAGGCCTTGGGTCACGTCGTCAACATCGGCACCGGGAAGGAAACGCAGATCGTAGACCTGGCGCGGCAAATCCTGCAGTTGTTCGACTTGCCGGAAGGTCGCCTGACCTTCGCCGAGCAGCGTGCGTGGGACCGTGTCGTGCGGCGCTGCGCTTCGGTCGAACGCTTGCGGAGCCACTTCGGATGGGTGCCGTCGACGGGGCTCGCAACCGGCTTGGGTAAAGTAGCTCGCTGGATGCACGCCGCTGGCTACATCGAACGGAAGCCGGCGTGAATCTGCCTGGTCGAATTCTGTTCATCGGCGCGCACTGCGACGATATCGAGCTGTTCGCTGGCGGATTGCTGGCGCAAGCCTGTTTCTCCCATCGAAAAGTCGGTGTCCTCGTCTTCAGCGATCATCGCGGCGTGCTTTCCGACGCGGCGGCGGCGCAAGCCTACGGCGAGCTCAGCGAGAACCTATCCTGGTTGCACACCGAATCGGGGAGCAAGGTATGTAATCATTCAGGTCCAATGCTGACGGCTTGTCGTGGTGCATTCCAATCTGAACGCGATCATCTGTATGCAGCGATGGAGGATCTGCGCGGGCAGTACGACCTTGTCGTCACCCACGCTCCGACGGACACAAACCAGGACCACTTTCAGGTGGCCGAAGAAGCGGCGCGCGTCTTCAAAGCGCATGCGACCCTGCTCGGCGGTGAGTTCCCCAATAACGACTTGGGAGGTTTCAGGCCGCAAGTGTACGTCGCTCTGACACCGCGCGAAGTGGACGCCAAAGCGCGTATGGTTGCGCACTACCGATCGCAAAATTTCGGCGGCCGACCGTATATCGACAGCGAAGTGGTACGAGCGTTGGCGCGATTGCGTGGATCGCAGATCCGAGAGCCGGCCGCAGAAGCCTTCGCAGTTATCGGCCGGGTTGTGCTACGCACCCCAGGTTGACTGACAATGACCGCGGCAAGCAACCCCTCTGTCACCGTCCTCGTGGCGGCTTACAACGAAGCGCCTGTCATCAGTGACGTCGTGCGCACCGCGCTACGGGCGGTGCCGTCGAGCGAGGTGCTGGTCGTCGACGACGGCTCGACGGACGGCACTGCCCAGACAGCCGCCGCCGCGGGCGCGCGTGTTCTTCAGCTGCCCGCCAATGGCGGCAAAGGAGCGGCGCTGCGGCGCGGCCTCACGGAGGCGCTGGGGGAAGTCATAGTGTTGATCGACGGCGACGGACAGGACGATCCCGCCGAGATCCCCTCGCTACTCGAGGCTCTACGTCCGGACGTCGACCTGGTGGTCGGCTCGCGCTTCATCGGCCACTTTGAGCCGGGGGCGATCACACCGGTGAATCATTGGGGCAACCGTTTCCTGACGTCGGTCATCAACCTCTTGTTCTCGACCGCACTCACCGATACGCAAGCAGGCTTCAAAACGTTTCGGGCCAACATATTGAGTCGCATCAAGCTGCGCGCCAGTCGATTCGATATCGAGGTCGATCTGCTTCTCGGCGTTCTGCAAATGGGTGGGCGCATCGTGGAGATCCCTGTGCGCCGTGCCCCCCGCCAACACGGCCAAAGCCGGCTAAACAGTCTGCTCGACGGTGCACGCATTCTTCGGCGCATTGTCGAGCGGCGTTTTACCGACAGCTGAGCGATCGCGCGCTCAACGCCTCGGCTGGCCCTGCGCCACCGTCCGCCAGGCCTCCAAACGTCCGCACAGCCCCCGACCCTCGTCTACATCCTTCAGCCGGCTCTGAAACGACCGAGCCACCGCATCCAGATCGCGGAACGCAACACTCCCCGAGTAGAAGACGTGAGCTGCCCCAACGTCGAACTGGCTGTGATACTGCGAACTGGCACAGGTTACTTCGAACCTTACTGGACCTGGCTTCCCCACAACCACCGCGGTGAACCCGTCGTCGGTGAGCCCCAGGCTTTCGAGGCGCCAACCGGTGAGTAACGTCTCCCCGGCCGCGTACGGGCCGAGCTGTTGCAACCCAGTCACGGTATCAGGCCCCGGGGCACGGCCACTCTCGCCACTCTCCACGCCCGACGTGCCGGGCGCGCCGACGGCACCGCTCTCGTACCACAACGCGAAGCGCCGACTTTGGTGCTGGATGGCCAGAAGACTACAGAGAACGAGCAGCAAGACACTGACGACGAATGGACGCCCGTGAAACAGGGTTGGCACCGATGCAGCGTGCGCTGCTGCCGGAGTCGATCTGCGGGGCAGTAACCCGAATAGCACGAGAGATACCATCGCCTCCCAGTACAAGATGTGGGTCAACACCAAGATGTTCACGTGCATCGCCAGCAATCCCAGGGTTACGCCAGCGCCGACGACGCCACCGACGAGTATCAGCGGCGCCGCGAGCTCGAGCGCGACCGTGGCGAACGCGAACAGACCCGCAACGATCGGCGTTGTAACGATCCAAGAACGATAGGCGCTGACAGCGCTATCAGCCACCATACCGTCTTGCGCAACGACGATGGCTTGAATCGGCAGACCCAGGGCCCAGTCCACGCCTCCCAGGGCGACCTTGCTGATGCCCCCGTTCAGATAGGCCCCGGCCAATAGCGCGGTGCTCCCCATGCACGCGTAGGATTCATCCGCCGTCGCCTGGCTCGACGACCGGCTCACAGCCAGCCCGAGCAACCAACCGAGCAAACACAAACCACTGTAGTAGAGATGACGCCATGGAGTGCCGAACAACTCCGCGTGCACGGTGCTGAGAAGCGCCAGCGTACCCAGCGACACGCAGCCCGCCCAAAACTGACCGGCTCGCCGGCCGAAGACGAAGGCACTCACCACACCGATCACGATCACGGGCACGCTCACGGCGGGGCGAGAGAAAAGGTCTGCAAACATTCCGATGGCAGCGCCCTCGCCTACGGCACGCAAGCGCGCTTGACCCAGGAATGGAAAGAACGAAATCAGGTCGATGCCAACCACCGCGGCCAAAACGCCGCGCGGAAGGCTCGCGCTTCGCAGCCCCTCGGGCCTCATCGCGAAACCTTACAGCGCGTCACCACGCAGTCGTCGGACCATCGCGGAGCCGAGCCCGGCCGCATTCTCCACGTGCGAACGATGAGCTCGACGTCTACGTCGCCCGATCCGGCATGATTGGCGATGTACTCCGCGAGGTCATCGTAGTGATACGGAATGAGGCCGACTTGATTGGTACACGTCGCGGCCGGTCGGGTGAAGGGCCCTTCGCAGGCGTACGAACGGAACGCCGTGACTCGATGGGTCAGGCCGGCGGCGTCGCGCACCAATAGGTGGCTCGCATCTTCGCCGGGCATGCCGGCATACATCGAGAAGGTGTCGAGTGGATAGATGAGCGAAGCGACCTGCGGATCGAGCCGCATGTCGAAGCGCATCAGCCAAGACAGCGCGACGTATCCGAGCAAGCAAAGGACGCCGAAGCGGAAATGACCCGGGGAGTTGAGTGTCCGCATGCCCGAGCTCCGTTCATGGACCAAGCAGGGGCTCCAGCTCGTTCAGGGGGTCGACGGCAACTCCGCGGGCTCGAAAGGCAAGCGTGAGCCGCTGGATCGTCTCGTCGGCATAGGCCTCCGTAGCAAATGCGCTCAGCTGGTTTTCGTCATAGAGATGCTGAACACGGTCGCCCATGTACATCCGATCGAGTCGAACGACTTGAACGAAAGGGGCTACCTTGTCCACCAGTCGGTCGACGTTCATCGGCAGCACCGGTTGAATGACTGCAAATGTCCGTACTCCAGCGGCGTGAAACGCTCGCAATGCCTCGAAGCGTTCGTCGACAGGATCGGCGCGCGGCTCGAAGATCTGTCGATACTCGTCGGCGTCAGTCGGAATGCTGAAGCCGACGAGGGCCCTGCGAAACCGTTTGAACAACTCCAGATCCTCCAGAATCCGCGGCGCACGCGTGAGAACTACGGGTGCAAGATCGGTTTCGACAAGAACTTCGAGACACTGACGCGTAATCCGATAGCGTCGCTCGACCGACTGATAGGGATCGGTGAGGATGGGACTCAAGCGCACGACGCCACGCTTCGCGTGTTGCGTCTCCCGGCGTAACACGGCGGCCGCGTTGATTTTGACGTCGACGGAGTGACCCCAAGGTAGTCGTGGCAAACCCTCCAGGCGGCGGGAGAAATCCGCCCGATCGATGACATAACAGAACGGACAGGCGATCATGCAACCGACGTACGGATTGATGTAGTAGTAGTGTCTCCCTTCTGGCATCAGCAGACGGTCGACGAGGATCTCCCTGACCTCGGGTTTGCGACCGGCAGCTGGGCGCGGCCCGGAAGGAAGCAGGGATTCCCGCTCGCCCACGACGCTGACGACATGATCGACCAGTTCGCGATCGGCCTCGCTCATCTGTACGTCCTCGAACTGCCGGCGCGCACAGATATTGAAGCGACCCGTGCGCGTGTAGCAGTCCAAACGCTCGTTCCGCTCTTCGAGCTCCAGGAGAACGCAGGTGCCGTCGCGTTCGAATGTCATGCAGATTCCCTGCTCTGCATCCCAGCTGATCAGCTTCCATCCTGGCCCGACGACCGTTCCGTTCAAAAACGGCGCGAGCAACACGCCGACGATGCCATCCAGGTCACGTTTGAGCGGTTTGATTTCCACGGCACTCAGCTGGTCATTCACCCGGCAGAGAGAGTGAGTCTGTTGCGCAGGTCGGGTGCACGGTAGACCGTGCAGCTATGTCCGGCAAGAGAAGCGGGACTCATGCCGTGAAGCTGGCGGACAAGTTTGCCGCTACGGCAGGGCTCCCAAGGTGCGGGAATCGTTGATGAAACGCGACCTCGCCGACGCCCAGCGCCTGAGGATCTCGGCCGTGGAGCCGTCGCTGTCGCTGGCCAGTAACTCGAAGAGTTTCTTCGCGACGGTCATGTGCTCCTTGCACTGGAAGCAGTGCGGCCGCTGGCCAAATAGGTCACCCTGGGTGACGAAATTGTGTACCGGCGAAAAGCCGCAGAAAGGCTTGTTCCAGCAGTCGGCACACATCGGCTGTGCATCGAGCAGAGAAGCCGCAGCAATGGATCGGACTGTCGGGTGTCGCACGACGTCTTCAAGCGTCAGCGCTCCAGCCATGCCGATCTCGAAGATGGGATCCCCCTGTGCATCCACGACACGCCCCTCGTCGCAGGGAAACAAACGGCCGCTCACATCGTATGCAAGCTGGCCTGTTCCATCACCGCATGGCGATTGAATGTCGACGACGCCGGGATCCTCGGAAGTCAGGATCTTGGTCGCGAAGATCGACGCCATACGTTCGGCGACTTCAACCCCGCGTCGATTCAGCTCGACGATGTAATCAACCACCTTGCGGTAGAAGTCGAGATACTCGCCGGCGGTATAGCCGATGGCTGCCCACGTTTCGGCGTCAAAGCGAGTCGCCTCGAGCGGCCGTAGGCATACGCTCAGCAGGTTCCGCGCTACATGTTCGTCGACGACTTCCTTCCACGCCTCGATGGTTTTCCGAGTGGTGATCGTGAGCGTGTCGACGTGCCACAATCGCGGCTCGCGTCCCAGCTCGGTGTAGCTGCGGTTGAAATAGTCGATCCAGCGCACGACATCCGCGTGGGAGCTGCCGCGGAGCCACTTGCGGTTCCAATCGTGCACGCTTGCCGGCCCATCGAACGTCGTGCGGATGAGCACGTCGTTGGCGATCAGCCATTGGGCCGCTTCCTCCGTCATTCCAGTGAAGTTACTGAGCAGCCTGAAGGTAAGGGTCTTGCCCGCGGCGCGCTTGTTGCGCGACACTGCGTACTCCACCAGATGACGGAGCACCTCGAGATTGAATAGTGGCTCTCCCGCATCGCCCTGGAGTTCGAACGTGATCGCCGGAGAGGTGCTCTGCAGCGCCAGATCAACGATCTTTTCCGCCGTCGCGGCGGTCATGTCCTTTTCGCCCGCTGCCTGTACCTGCCCATTTGCCGCGGGTGCATGACGCTCCGTCAGGGTGACGACGTGCAGATGTGCGGCGCGGCGTATGTGACGCGTGCGCTGCGCGACATTCGCGGCAAGTGCGTCGAGGTCGAGTCCCTCGACCAAAAAGCCCTTGCGCTGCAACTCGGGAAAGCGAGGGTGCTCTGTCGTGATGCGTCCGGCGAGCAGATCGTTGAACTCCGGCTCGCTCAGTAGCTCCCAATCGCCGGCATCATTGGTCAGAAGGAGCTTGTCTGCGATCCGGCCCCACCGAAAGAACCCCAAACCGCCTTCGGCGAGCTCCAGTGGCGTCAAGGCCACGCTGCGCTGGTCCACTACGACGGTTCCTCTTGCGACCCGGCTTGACGCCTTCGAACGATGGTTTCGTACAACGCGTGGTTGCAGAAGGCCTGCGCCACGGCCTGCGGGTCGTCTCCGACGATTCTCGACAGCTTGGCGACGACCGCGTTGGCGAGATGCGTCAGCTCGATGTGTACGTGCTCCGCATAGGCCGTCGCTGCCGCGGCGACCGCCTCCGGCAGATACAACGACTGGTCGAAGGTGATATCGTCAACCATCACCTTCAGGTTCCTTCTTCGTCGTGGTCTCGTCCTTCTGTGCGCCGTATTTTTCTTCCCACGGCACCATGATCTCGAGCGGATCCTCGAGAAGCTCTTCAGACTCCAACTCCGCCAGCAGCTCGTCAACCGACGGTGCCGAGGTCGCGGCGCGGAGTGCGGCCGCCGTGTAGTACTCGCGCAGGCGCATTGTCGCCTGCGACAGGCGCAGACGCGTGACTTGCGAGAGCAGCTCGTTGGCAAACTCGCCGGCGAGCGCATCGAGGTCCGCAGCCGTCGCCGAATCGCGAGCGGTCAGCCTGACGGTCACTTCACCGGTCTTGGGACGGGACAAGAAGACGAAGCATCGATCGATGAAAACGTAGCAGGCGCCGTAGATTGCCTCCAACGGATAGAGGGTTTCATCAAGGTCGAAGGAGATGTGGTCCGCCGACAGGGAGAAGCCCAGGCGCGAGCCCGCCGGCTGTGTTGCGTCGGCCATCAACGTAGTGTCCACTCACTTGCATCGGCGAACTGCCGCAGGCGCTCCGCGTGCGGCAACAGCGATGCGGCAACGCGATGATTTCCAGCGTCCTCATTGGCAGCGATCACATGGGCCAACGCAGCCACTGCTTGCGCCAGATTCTCTTCCGTACCCAAATCGCCCTGGCCGCCATTCATCACGACGAGGTCAAATCGGCTCGTATACACGAGTCCCTGCGGCTTACCGGCGTTGCGACACAGGTGTATGCGCTGCACACGCCCGCGCTCGTTCTGCAGAGTCAGGACCCACGCGCCGCCGGCTGGTCCACTCAGATCAGCCAGGCGCCACCCGTTGGCGACGACCGCACCGAGAGCCAACGGTTGTAACAACTCCCACGGCGCCGGCTCTGCTGGCGCACAAGGGACATCATTCGTCGCTTCGACCGAGGAATTCTCTTCCGGCGGCGCTGCGGCGCTCGGAGTCTGATCGATCACGCCGTCGCGATGATCAGGAGAGTCGGAGACGCTGGTATTCACGGCGGCGTTGGCGCTCCCTCTCGAGGCCGCCAGGACAACAGCCCCTGCGGCTCCGGCTGCGATTTTCCCGACCAAATCACGTCGCGACAGCATATGGTACCTCCATCATTGGTTGAAACGTTCCCTTAGAACGAACTGCGCCGCTCCCGTCTTCACGGTAGCGGCGCGGCTGCTCAGCTCGTTACTCACAAGTACTCCACGCGCAGGCATGGTCCGTCAAGCGGACGCCGGGGTCAAGCGCCGAGGCGCCAAAGCCGGCTACGTCAGGCGCGGGAACGTATCAGGGCTGCAACTCCTCATGCCCAGTATCTCTCCACCCGTTCTTGGTCCGCTTCCAGACCGCGGTGTGAACGAACTGCTGGCTGCCGAAGTACACTTCGACAGTCATCTCGGGAAGATTCAGAGAAGGATCCGCGAGTGACAGATCACCGTAGGTGATCAACTTCATGCGATAGCTGTCTTCCCGGTGTGGGTAGAGCTGGAATTCGGCGAAGCCGCCTTCATCCTTGGCAAAGCGATTTTTGAACTTCTGCTTGCGCCCATGCAGAATCATGGATCCCGCCGGCAGCTCGTTCTCGTAAATCAGGCCGTTCGCGTTGCTGAGCCGAACCCCGATTGGAATCATGGTCGCGTCGATATCTAGAGGCGGCGTAATCAGGCCGTTTACCTGCAGGCGATCAATCGTCGTCCTACGAACGTTAAAGGTAATCGTTGCAGGATCTCTGGCAATACGGCCGGTGCAGTTCGCATTGCAAGAGCGATTCGGAACGCCGCCCGTGTCGCAAGTCTCGGGAGCCGTGAGGATGCCATCGCCACAGTAGGTGCAATCGAGTCGGCACTCGTTGACGTTGCCTGGTGGCAGCGCCGGGATGCTGGCCGGCGGATCGCAGGTTTCTCCCGGATCAATCGTACCATCACCGCATGCCGGAAGTGGCGCCAAAGGAATGAAGGCAACCTCATCCAGGATCGCGTCAAGCGCGTTGTCGCAGGTCGCATCGCCAGCCGAGAAACCCGCAACCACGGCGGTGTTCATCGGATCGGTGTCGCTATCCGGACCGACATAAGCCTCGAGGTTGTCCAGCTGAACATCGAACTCAAGGTCGCAAACCGGGAACGCGTTTGCATCGATCACGAGCGGGCTGGAAGGAGTGAAAACAAGCTCGTTGGTGGCGAAACCTCCGCCCGGGGCGTTCGATGTCCACGTCACCGCCACACAAGTCCCGAGGTTGTCACCAGATATCAGCAGATCGCATCCGCCTCCGGGACCCGCCGGGGCGCACGCCTCACCGGCATTCACATTGCCCGCCGCGCAGGTTCCGCAGTCAGAGGTAATGGTCCCGTCTCCCTGATAATTGAAGATGTCGCCCTGGTCGTCGCACGGCAGCGTCAGCGGCGAATCGTCGTCGCAGTCGAGGCTGTAGCGAACCTGGTTGATGGTCAGCTGTGTTCCACCCACGATCCCGCCCGCACCCATAGTCAGGGTTACGGTCCTCACATCACCAAAGTCGGTGGGACCTCCGGGGTTGATCGCAACGGCGAGTTGCGCGTTGCAGGTTTGAGCTTCGGCTGCGCCAGGCAGATAGACGACCAACGCCACGGCGCTGCCCAACAGGAATCGTGCGGTTTTCGCAAAGAACTGCATCATCGTTGCAAACTCCTACATCTCGATCAGGGTACGAGTTGCGTCAGCACGCAGATCTGATCAGGCCGTTTCACGTCGGTCGACAACAGTCCCCACTGGTTGTTGAACAACACCGGACTCAACGGCGTGAACTTCGGCGTCGTCGACGGCCGCTTCAACTTGTAGCAGAGTAGCATTCCGGCGTGAGACTCCGCTCCCGGCTGCTGATCGTCGACGTCCGCCGCCGCGCAGAGCATCGTCGGCTTCAACGCGATCATGTCTGCCATGCCGAACTGATCCGACAACGTATTCGCCGGCACCGCCACGAACTTCGGCGTGTTGCGCGATGTCCGCACCTTGTAGCAGGAGAAGTGGTCGTTCACCGGCGCTCCCGGGACTGTGGGCGGCGTCATCGTCAAGCTCTTGTGGCTGACCAAGAGCAGTTCCGTCGGCTTGAGAATATCGAGCGTCAGATTTCCAAACTCGCTGTTGGTCACCTGCTGATTGAGGACGCGGCTGAACTTCGCCGTGTCGGGTGCGACTCTCATCCGATACCCAACTTCGTGCTCTGGATGGGCCGGTGCGGTCGGATCCTGGCCATCGACATCGACCGGCGCGCAGGCGCTCTGCACCTTCTTGATGTCGACGAGCAGATGTCCAGGTGCTGCACCGATCAACGTCCAGTGGTCGAGCACCTTGACGCCGAGTTGTGCTGAGAACGGCGTTGTGTTGCGCGTCACCTTGCTCTTGTAACACTGGAAGTCATCCAGGATCACAGCAGTCGGGCTGGCCGTCGCCGTCGGCGTACCTGTCGGTGTTCTGGTCAACGTCGGCGTCAGTGTCAGCGTCGGCGTACGCGTCGGCGTTGATGTCGGCGTGTTGGTCGGTGTGTTCGTCGGCGTACGCGTCGGCGTGCTTGTCGGCGTCTCCGTCGGCGTGTTCGTCGGCGTGCTTGTCGGCGTCTCCGTCGGTGTGTTCGTCGGCGTACTGGTCGGCGTGCTCGTCGGCGTCTCCGTCGGCGTGTTCGTCGGCGTACTCGTCGGTGTTTCCGTCGGCGTGTTCGTCGGCGTACGTGTTGGAGTGCTTGTCGGCGTCTCCGTCGGCGTACGCGTCGGCGTGCTTGTCGGCGTCTCCGTCGGCGT
>Ga0187892_10002446_pt1 | contig 37172 bp, 37 predicted proteins | sample MA1701073metaG_FD_139345 | JGI IMG/M metagenome (GOLD analysis project Ga0187892, IMG submission 139345) | Bio-ooze microbial communities from a basaltic lava cave in the Kipuka Kanohina Cave System on the Island of Hawaii, USA - MA170107-3 metaG ... | reverse complement strand
GGGTGCGTCAGCATCTCGTGCCAGGCGTACACACGCACTCTGTAGTCCAGCTTGCCGCAGATCTCCGGGGTGAACTGCAGCACGAAACGGTGCTCGCCCTGATCGGTCATCACCCCCTCCCACTCGAATCGATAGCGACGGCTTTCGCGCAGCTTCTCCGACTCGGTCTGCCGGCCGAGCAGCATCTCGACCACCACATCCTCCGGTTTGAGGCCGTTCAGGTTCACCGCCACCTCGACGCGCAGGCTGTCGCCGTAGACGATGTTGCGCGGTCCGCTGTCCAGCCTGCGCAGCCCCACGTCGTGCCAGGATTTGCGCACGTGCGCCTTCCAGGCGGCGACCTTGCGCGCCGCCGCGAAACCGTCGTCGCCGTAGCGCCGGCCCTGGCGCGTGGCCGGAAGGTAGAACTTGGCGAGATACTCGCCCACCATGCGCGTGGCCGAGAAGCGCGGCAGCAGGCTCGCGATGGAGCGCTTCGCCATGCGGATCCAGTCCTGCGAGAAGCCCATGTCGCCGCGCCGGTAGTACATCGGGATGACATGGTCCTGCAGCAGCTCGTACAGCGCTTTGGCTTCCTCGCGGTTGCGGCGCGCCTCCTCGAAACCCTCCGACACCGGCTTGATCGCCCAGCCGTTCTTGCCGTCGTAGCCCTCGTCCCACCAGCCGTCGAGCACGGACAGATTGAGCACGCCATTCATGCCGGCCTTCATGCCCGAGGTGCCGCTCGCCTCCAGCGGGTAGACCGGATTGTTGAGCCAGACGTCCACGCCGGACACCAGCCGCCGCGACAGGCGCAGATCGTAGCCCTCGACCAGCAGGATGCGGCCCTCGAACTGCGGCATCGCCGCGATCTGCGTGATGCGGCGGATCAGCTCCTGGCCCGGCTGATCGGCCGGGTGCGCCTTTCCGGCGAAGATGAGCAGCACCGGGCGCGCGTTGTCGCACACGATGTGCTGCAACCATTCCAGGTCCTCGAACAGCAGGGCGGCGCGCTTGTAGGTGGCGAAGCGCCGGGCGAAGCCGATGGTGAGCACGTTCGGGTTCACCGGGTCGGCGAGCTTCAGCAGCCGGTCGAGGTGGGCCTCCGAGCCGCGGTTGCGGAAATGCTGGCGTGCCACCCGGAAGCGCACCAGGTGCAGCATCTGCGCCTTGAGCGACTGGCGCACGCTCCAGAACAGATGGTCCGGGATCTCGTCCACCCGCTGCCAGAAAGCGGCATCGGTGAGGCGCTGGCTCCAGTCGAAGCCGAGATGCTTCTCGAACACCTCGCCCCATTCCTGGGCGAGGAAGGTCGGCACGTGCACGCCGTTGGTGATGTAGCCGATCGGGTTCTCGCGGTGGTCGATCTGCGGCCACAGCTCGGCGCAGATGCGCGAGGAGACCCCGCCGTGGATGCGGCTCACGCCGTTGTGGTAGCGCGACGCGCGGATCGCCAGCGCCGTCATGTTGAATTCCCGGTGGCCATCGACCCGCCCGAGCTCGAGGAACGCCTCGCGGTTCATGCCGAGCTCCGTGCAGAAGCGCTGGAAGTAACCCCAGATCATGTCCTCGGCGAAGTGGTCGTGCCCGGCCGGAACCGGAGTGTGGGTGGTAAACACCGTATTGGACGCCACGCACTCCAGGGCGGCGGCGCAATCCAGCCCCTGGCCGGTCAACGCGCGCATGCGCTCGAGCACCAGGAAGGCGGCATGGCCTTCGTTGATGTGCCACACCGTCGGTTTGATCTGCAGCTGCTCCAGGGCGCGCACGCCGCCCACGCCGAGCACGATCTCCTGCTCGATGCGGATGTTGCGATCGCCGCCGTAGAGCTTGTGCGTGATGTCGCGGCCGCGCTGATCGTTCTCCTCCAGGTCGGTATCCAGCAGGTACAGCCGCACATGGCCACAGCGGGCGTGCCAGAGCTTGCACGCGACGCGCCGCTCCGGCAGATCGACGTGCACCTTGAGCTCGGAGCCGTCGGTGCGCAGCACCGGCGAAACCGGCAGGCTCTCGAACTCGGAGTCGGTGTACGTCGCGTGCTGATTGCCCTCGGTGCCGATGCTCTGGGAGAAGTACCCCTGGCGGTAGAGCAGCCCGACCCCGATGAAAGGCAGGCGCATGTCGCTCGCCGCCTTGCAGTGGTCACCCGCCAGGATGCCCAGGCCCCCGGAATAGATCGGGAAGCTCTCGTGGAAGCCGAACTCGGCGCAGAAATAGGCCACCACGTCGGCGGCGCGCAGCCATTCCGAGCCGTTGCGCCGCAGCGGTTCGTTGTGATAGGTGTCGTAGGCCGAGAGCACACGGTTGTAGTTCGCCAGGAACACCGGATCGTCCGCGGCGTCCACCAGCTTCTGCTCGTCCACCCGGCGCAGGAACGCCTTGGGGTTGTGGCCGACTGCGTCCCACAGCCCGGTATGCAGGCGCGAGAACAGGGTGCGGGTGGGACGGTCCCAGCTGTACCAGAGGTTGGAGGCCAACTCCTCGAGCCGCGCCAGGCGCTGCGGGAGCTTGGGATTGACTTCGAGCTGGAAGACGGTTCGAGGCTGCATCGGTCAGCGGATAGCGATGTGATTCTCGTCGGGGCAAGGCGCCGATCGGGGTTGGATTATGCTCGAGCAGGGGCTCAGCAGGCTGGACTTGCCGCTGCCGCTGGGGCCGCGCAGGAACACCCGCTCGCCGGGCGTTATGCGCAGGCTGTCGATGTCGAGCACCGGCGGGCCGGCGGCGGACCAGGCGAAGCGCAGCTGTGCGAGTTCGACGACAACGCCTGTCGCCTCACCGCGAGAGCCGGCGTTTGCCGCAGGGATGACAGGCGCCGAGGCGGTCACGAAACCGACCCCGGTTCACTGCCAGGACCGGCGAGCGGGCTTACAGCACATAGCGCGCGAGATCCTCGCTGCCCGCCAGCTCCTTCAGCTTGCCGTCGACGTACGCCGCGTCGATCGTGACCACCTGGCCGGACAGCTTCGAGGCGTCGAACGAGACCTGCTCGAGCAGCTTCTCCATCACCGTGTACAGCCGGCGCGCTCCGATATTCTCGGTCTTCTCGTTCACCTGCCACGCCGTCTCGGCGAGCCGCGTGACGGCGTCTGCGGTGAACTGCACGCGCACCCCCTCCGTTTCCAGCAAGGCCTCGTACTGGCGCGTGAGGCAGGCGTCGGTGTTGGTGAGGATCTGCTCGAAGTCCGACACCGACAGCGAATCGAGCTCCACGCGGATCGGGAACCGGCCCTGCAGCTCGGGGATCAGATCGGAGGGCTTGGCGAAGTGGAAGGCGCCGCTGCCGATGAACAGGATGTGATCGGTCTTGATCATGCCGTACTTGGTGGACACGGTGGTGCCCTCGACCAGCGGCAGCAGGTCGCGCTGCACGCCCTGGCGCGAGACGTCGGCGCCGCCCACCTCGCTGCGGCTGGCGATCTTGTCGATCTCGTCCAGGAACACGATGCCGTTCTGCTCGACGTTGCGGATGGCGCGCGCCTTGAGTTCCTCGTCGTTCACCAGCTTGGCCGCTTCCTCCTCGGCCAGCAGCTTCAGGGCCTCGCGCACCCTCAGCTTGCGCAGCTTGCGACGGCCCCCGCCCAGGTTCTGGAACATGGACTGGATCTGCGAGGTGAGGTCCTCCATGCCCGGCGGGGCCAGGATCTCCATTTGCGGCTGCACCGCCGCCACCTCGATCTCGATCTCCTTGTCGTCGAGCTCGCCCTCGCGCAGTTTCTTGCGGAACTTCTGGCGCGTCACGTTCTCGGCCGCGTCGGCCGGCCCGCCGCCGAAGCCGAACTCCCGCGCCGGCGGTAGCAGCACGTCGAGCACCCGGTCCTCGGCCACGTCCTGCGCGCGGCTCATCACCTTGCGCGTCTCCTGCTCCCGCGTCTGCTTGATCGCGGTCTCCGCCAGGTCGCGCACGATGGTGTCCACGTCGCGGCCGACATAGCCGACCTCGGTGAACTTGGTGGCCTCGACCTTGATGAACGGCGCGTCCGCCAGCTTCGCCAGGCGGCGCGCGATCTCGGTCTTGCCCACGCCGGTGGGCCCGATCATCAGGATGTTCTTGGGCGTGATCTCCTGGCGCAGCGGTTCGGCGACCTGCTGGCGGCGCCAGCGGTTGCGCAGCGCGATGGCCACCGCACGCTTGGCGGCGTGCTGGCCGATGATGTGCTTATCCAGCTCGTGGACGATCTCTTGGGGGGTCATGCTAGACATGATGAAACCAGGATCTGGGATCTAGGAGCTAGGATCTAGGGGAATGATAAGGCGCGGCGCAGCCGCTCGACGCCCCTAGATCCTACCTCCCAGCTCCTAGATCCTAGTCCTCAGTCCAGAGTTTCTATCACGTGCTGCTGGTTGGTGTAGATGCACAGGTCTCCGGCGATGCCGAGCGCCTTCTTGACGATCTCGGCCGGCGCCAGCTCGGTGTTCTCCAGCAGCGCCCTGGCGGCGGCCTGCGCGTAACCGCCGCCGCTGCCGATGGCGAGCAGCCCCAGCTCGGGCTCGAGCACGTCGCCGTTGCCGCTGACGATGAGCGAGCTGTCGTGGTCCGCCACGGCGAGCATCGCCTCCAGCCGGCGCAGGATGCGATCGGTGCGCCAGTCCTTGGCCAGCTCGACCGCGGAGCGCACCAGGTGGCCCTGGTGCTTTTCGAGCTTGGCCTCGAAGCGCTCGAACAGCGTGAAGGCGTCCGCCGTACCGCCGGCGAAACCGGCCAGGATCCGGTCGTGATACAGGCGGCGCACCTTGCGCGCGGTGGCCTTGACCACGATATTGCCCAGCGTCACCTGGCCATCGCCACCCAGCGCCACGTTGCGCCCGCGGCGCACGGAAAGGATGGTGGTGCCGTGATAGGAATCCATGCTGCCTCGAAGATGGGTGGCGCGCCCCGGTTCTTCAAGCCGTCCGCACCAGCTGCACTCGCGGGTCGAGGTGCAGCGTCTCGAGGAGCGCCTCGACCAGAGGGTTGGGGCGCAGCAGGCGCACCACCTTGCCGCCGGCCGCCAGGCCGTTGACCACCCCGATCAAGGCGCTGGCGCCGGGCAGATCGATGCGCGCCAGCGTGGCCAGGTTCAGGTTGACGTACTGGCGCTCCGCGGCGAAGGCCTGCACCGCGTCCAGCTGGCGGTCGGTGGCGCCGGCGACCACGTCGGTCAGGCGCAGCACCTCGGGCCCGGCCTGGTAGCGTGGTTGATCGCGCTTTTCCTGTAGATCGCGCTGGGCGACGATCGGCATCAACACGGGCCGCCATTGCGGCGGGGTCACCCCGGCGGCCAGCGCGTACCCGAGCGCGGCGCGCTCGAAATCGGCTTGCAGGCCGCGCAGGCGGAACAGTTCGAGCAGCAAGATCCAGCAGGGCGTCTGACCGCCGTCGCCGTCCACCGCCTGCCGCAGCAGCTGCGTCAGGTGCTCGGCACCGGTCAGCACCACGCCGTTGCCGTTCTCGGCGAGCGTGGCGAGCAGTTCCGCCAGCGACCGACAGCCTTCACCGTCCACCGCGGTGACCTTGCTGGCATCGATGTGCACGCCGGCAGGATGCTGCGCCAGCCGGGACAGCGGCTGCAGGGTGGCGGCGCTGCGCCGGTCGAGGACGCCCGCCAGGGCGCAGTACACCTCTCCGCCGGGGCGCATCTCGGGCGGCAGATATGCCAGCGATTCTTCGCTCAACCAGTTCGGGGCGGCGCGCTGGAAGGTGCGCTCGAAGCGCGCCGCGAGCGACTCGAAGCTCTGCCAGTCGCCCTCGATGCGGTACAGGCCGAGCAGCAGGTGCCAGGGCCGCACATCGCTCTTGCCGTCGGCCTCGATCGCCTGCTGCAGCACGCGCTGCGCCTCGTCGCTGCGGCCGTTCGCGTACATCACGGCGGCCTCCTGCACCGGCGTGAGGTTCTGCGTGTGGATGGCGGCGAACAGCCTGGTTGCGGGCTCCATGACCGGTTCTCGGCGAAGGGCGAACGAACGACGCTCAAGCAAATTGTCGGCCCAAGCGGGCAAATTGTCGGCCCAAGCGGGCAAGTTGTCGGCCCAAGCGCGTCAAGTTTACCCGACAGCCGGGTTCAGGCCGCGGCGGCCTTCCACAGCGAACACCACCACGCCCACGGCCGCGAGGGCCCAGACCACCGCGGCCCCCGACGGCAGATCGCACCAGGCTGACAACAACAGGCCGATGGCGTAGCCGGCGGCCGCCACCGCGTACGCCTTGGCGAGACGCCGGCGTGTGGCCTGGCGCGTGGCGAGCGCCGGGATGATCAGGGTCGCGAACACCAGGTAGATACCCACCAGCTGCACGGACGCCGTCACGCTGAGCCCGAAGAGCAGGTAGAAGCCGATGCGCCCGGCGCCGCGCATCACGCCGAACCACAGCGCCAGAACCACCGCGGAGACCAGCGCGACCGCGAGCAGCTGCTCCGCGCCGACCCAGAGGATCTGGCCGACGAGCAGATCCTTCAAGTGCTCGCCGGCGTGAGGATTGCCGGCGAGCACCAGGATCTGCGCGGTGGCGGCGAGGATGAACACCACCCCGATGATGGCTTCCTGCACCTCGGGCCAACGGCGTTCGGTCCAGGTCAGCACCAAGGCGCCGCCGAGCGCGGCGCTCAGCGCCGACACCTGCACGGCCAGGCCTTGCGCCTCGAACCCGAAGTAGTCGGCGAGCAGCACGCCCAGCCCTGCGATCTGCGCGATCGCGATGTCGATGAAGATGATGCCGCGGGCGAGCACCTGCATCCCGAGCGGGACGTGCGTGGCGGCCACCAGCAGCCCCGCCGCGAGCGCCGGCAGTACGATGGCAATGCTGATCTCGCTCATCCCGGGTTTCTCGTGTTGATCAGGCGATCGATGCTGTCCTGGAACAATCCGAACAAGTCTTTCGCTTCCTGCGTTCCGCCGACGGTATAAGGCAGCACCACCACCGGCAGCTTGGCGCGCTCGCTCAGCCATGCCGAGGGCTTCGGGTCGCTGTAGACCGAACGTGTGATCGCTTCGGCGGGCTCTGTCTTGAGCTTGCCCAGCAACTCGCCCAGGTAGGCCACGCTCGGCTGCAGGCCGGGCTTGGGTTCGAGGCTCATCGAGCTCTCCATGCCGAGCCAGTTGAATAGATAGTTGTAGTCCTTGTGATGGGACACCACGCGCATGCCTTTGAGCGCGGCGGCCTGTGCTTCCCACTGCGGGATCGTCTTCCCCCAGCGCGCCAGGAAGTCCGCAGTGCGCGCCTGGTAATGGGCGGCGTTGGCCGGATCCACCTCAGCCAAGCGCTCGCCCAGCGCCCTCGCGATGCGGCTCACGTTGCGGGGGTCCAGGTGGATATGCGGGTTGCCGTAGGGATGGACGTCGCCCTCGGAGCGATCGAGGCGGGCCGGCACCTCGATCTTCGCCACCAGGTCGGCCGCCGCGAAATTGCCCGGCTGGCCCAGCTGGATCTTGCGGTTGCCGGCCGAGCGCAGCAGCAGCGGCAGCCAGCTGATCTCCAGTTCCGCACCGGTGCACACGAGCAGATCGGCGCTGCGCGCCCGCGCCATCAGGCTGGGCCGCGCCTCGACGCGATGCGCGTCCTGCTGGGCGGTGATGGCCTGAAACACGGAAACCTTGTCGCCCCCGAGCTCCTTCGCCAGCGTCGCCCACTCCGGCTCGCAGGCGAACACATTCAACGCCGCGTGCGCGCCCGCGCTCGAAAGCGCCGCGGCTGCGCCCAGCGTAAATATCAGGAACAGTCTCATCGCTGCCTCCTTAGAACCTGTGGGCGCCGTGCGCGCCCAGGCTGAAGATGTATTGCAGGAACACCTGATGGTCGGTGATGTCCTGCCGCGAGCGGTCGTTGTTGTACTGCAAGCGAACGCGGCTGAAGTCGGAGGGGTTCCAGTCCACCATCGCCGACCAGCGCTTCGGGTCGTAGTCGACCCCGGGTATGTTGGCCGCATTCAGGCCGAGGCTGGAGGAGCCCTGATCGAGCTGGTCGTAGCGCACCCCCACCCGCCACGTCGGCCGGAACTGGTAGACGCCCTGGACATACCAACCCCACTGGCGCAGCTTGAAGGCGTCTACTTGCGCAACGCCCGGCACATCGAAGGTGAGATCGCCCTTGCGCTCCAGCTGCATCCACTCGGCCACCAGCTTGAGGTTGCGCTGCGCCGGGTTGCCCTGCGGCGCCCATTTCCAGACCAGGTCGACGCCGTACAAGCGTGCATCCCCGGTGTACAGATTCTCGGTCCCGGTGCGAGTATCGAAGTCCGCCAACGCGAACTGCCCGTCGTCGGTGGAAGTGTCCAGGTAGGAGACGCCGACGCGGTAACTGTTGCTTGGACCGATATCGCCACCGAGACGCGCGAACAGCGCGTAGGCCCCGGGGCCGTTCTTGTCTCGGTCGACCTCGGCGAGTTCGGTGTCTTCCTCGAAAGTACCCGGCAATGACCGCCCGGCGCCTACCTCGCCGCCCAACTCAACGTACACCGGGAGCGGAGCGATCCAGGTGACCTGGACACCGTCGTCGCCGTAGTTGTTGCCCAGGAAGCTGCGCTGCGACAGGGCCGAGTCGAAGAAATCCCAGAAGTGAGGATGCTGCGCATTCCCGTAGCCGATGCCGGAGAAGAAGCGCCCGCCCTTCAGGGTCAGCCCGCCGCCCAGCGCCAGGGTCTGAAAGTAAGCCTCCTCCACCTCGGCTTCGCCTTCCTCGAAGGCCAGCAGCATGCTGCCGTAGAACAGCGGGTCGATGCTGGCGGAGATGGCGAGCTCCGACTCGCCGAGCGAGAACCCGCGCTCGCCGGGGTTGATCTTCTCCGGATCGGCAAAGCCGGTGACGGCATAGGTCGAAGGCGATTCCTCCAGGTCGCCGTAGACGCCGTTCAGGATCAGAGAGATCGCCGGATTGAAGGCGTTTCCCCGCGCCTGCTGACCGGCGGGCGGCGAAGGCTGCGCCTGCGCAGCCTCGGCCGCCCGGCCCTTCGTCTGGGCCTCGACCGCCGCCGCCTCGGCCTCCTGCAGGCGCTTTTCCAGGGCCTGGATGCGGGTTTCGTAGGTCTCCTTCAATTGCTGGATCTCCTGGCGGATTTCTTCCAGGTCGGCGTTGTCCTGGGCGCAGACGGGCAGCGCGCAGCATGCCGCCGCGGCAACGGCCGTGGCCTTGAGCTTGAACATCGGTGCACTCCTCTGAGATCAATTGGCGATGCACGCCGCCGCCGTGCGCGGCGGGGCGTGAAACCTTGCGCAACGGCTCAGAGGAGTGTGGGGGGCGCCCGCGCGGAGAATGCGCGGGCCAGGGGCGGGCGGTAAGCCCAGGCGATCGGCGCCGCCTCGAAAACTTGCGCGGCGCTGGCGAACGGAGGATGACCGCCGCTGGGCAGTGCGCTGCCCGCTGCTGCGCCTGCCGTGCACAGCGCGCACCATATCCGGTGGCCCGGCGCGGACTGGTCGTCCTGGGTGTCAGCGAAGCCGGCGCGATGCGTGTACCGGTGCGCGGTAAGCGTCTGCTGCACCAGCAGCAGGGCCAGCACCAGGAGCAGATGGGCGATGGTGCGTCGAGGCGCCATTTTGGAGCGGGTGTGGTGCCTGTCGTGGCAACGCGCCACCAGCGATGCGGCGGCTCGCGGCGCTCGGTCTACCGAACCGAAGTCTAGCGCGGTTTGCCGGCCGGTTCAAAGGGCCGGCTCAGAAATCGTCCAGCGCCGCGTCGCGGGTGAGGTGCGAGATGTCGCCCCAGCGCTCCACGGTCCAGCGCGCGCCGCTGTACCGCAGCCAGTTGAGGCTGGCGTTGTAGATCGGAAAGTCGCGCACGCGATCGAGCGGCATCGCGGTGGCGTGCCGGTACAGGGCGTCGAGCACGCCGCCGTGGGTCACGGCGAGCACGCGCTCGCCGGCGTGCGTGGCGGCCGCCTCGTCGAAGAAGGCGGACACGCGCGCATACAGCTGACGGATGCTCTCCCCGTCGGGCATGACGTGATCCGGGTCGCGCGCGTGGAAACGCGTGTAGTCCTGCGGCCAGTCGCGCTGGCACTCGGCCCCGGTCAACCCCTGGAACACGCCCAGATTGCGCTCGCGCAGCCGCGCGGTCGGCAGCGGGCGCTTGCCGGTGCGGTCCACCAGCGGCTGCACGGTCTGCAGCACGCGTCCCAGGTCGCTACAGTAGAACCGGTCGAACCGCTCGTGCGCCAGGCGCTCCGCCACCAGCAGCGCCTGCGCCAGCCCTTCCTCGTTGAGCGGGCTGTCGAGATGGCCTTGGATGCGCATCTGTGCGTTCCAGGCGGTCTCGCCGTGGCGCACCACGATGAACTCCGTTATCGCAGCCAAGAACTATACCTCTCTCAACACGAAGGACACGAAGAACACGAAGAACGCAAAAAAACGCTTTGTGGCCTTCGTGTTCTTTGTGGTGCAAGCGGTTGCAGTCCTCAAGCCACTCGGCACAGCAGCCCCTTCAGGTATTCCCCCTCGGGAAATCTCAGCGCCACCGGATGGTCCGGTGCCGCCGACAGCCAGCGCAGGATCTGCGCGTCGACGCCGGCGTCGGCGGCGGCGCCGGCGAGGATCTTCTGGAACAGATCGCGCGACACGCCGCCCGAGCAGGAGAACGTGACCAGCAGCCCGCCGGGCGCCAGGAGCTTGAGCGCAAGCAGATTGATGTCCTTGTAGCCGCGCGCAGCACGCCCGGCGAGCGCAGCGGTGGGGGCGAACTTGGGCGGGTCGAGCACGATCAGACTGTAGCGCCGGCCTTCGTTGCGCAGCCGCCGCAACTGTTCGAACACGTCGGCTTCTACACACTCCACGCGGCCGCCGTCCAGGCCGTTGCGCTGCACGTTGTCGCGCAGCGCGGCCAGCGCCTCGGCCGAGGAATCGACGGCGGTCACCCGGCGCGCGCCACCGGCCAGGGCGTTCAGGGCGAAACCGCCGGTATAGCAGAAGCAGTCGAGCACCTCGCGCGCCGAGGAAAGGTCGCGCAGCATTCGCCGATTGTCGCGCTGGTCCAGGTAGTAGCCGGTCTTGTGGCCATGCAGGACGCTCACCGCCAGCTTCAACCCGTGCTCTTCGATGAGGAGCGGATCGTGCGGCGCCGCGCCGCGCAGCACTCCCACCTGCTGCGCCAGGCCCTCCAGCGCAAGGACGTCGGCGTCCGAACGTTCGTAGATGTCGTGCGCACCGGTCAGCGCCAACAGCGCGTCGGCGATCGCGTCGCGCCATCGGGCCGCGCCCGCGCTCGACACCTGGAGAACGAGCACGCTGCCGTAGCGATCGACTAGCAAACCCGGCATGCCGTCGGATTCGCCATGCACCAGGCGCACCGCCTGCGCATCGGCGAGCTGTTCGCGGCGCATGGCGATGGCGCGCGCCAGCAGCGCCCGCATCAGCGCCGGTCCGGGCGGCTGGTGCTCGTTCCAGCTCCACACCCGCGCCACGATCTGCGAACGCGGGCTGTAGGCGCCCCAGGCGAGGAACGCACCGCCGCTCGCGCGCAGCGCCACCGTCTCGCCCGTGCCGGGCTCGCCCTCGACGCGCTCCACCGCGCCCGAGAAGATCCACGGGTGCCGGCGCAGGAGCGACTTCTCCCGGCCGGGTTTGAGGAACAGGGCTGCCATCGGTTGCGATTGACCGCCGAGGACGCAGAGAGCGCGGAAGGAAAAGCAGGCTTGATGAGCGGGGGCTGGGCTACTTGGACAGGTCGGCCCACAGCCCGAGGTTCGCGGTCGTCATGGTGTTCCTCTGCGTCCTCCGCGTCCTCCGCGGTTCAAGCCTTGCTTTTCTTGCGCGCGCGCGGATGCGCGGCGTCGTAGACCTTGGCCAGATGCTGGAAGTCCAGGTGCGTGTACACCTGCGTGGTGGAAATGCTGGCGTGACCCAGCATTTCCTGCACCGCGCGCAGGTCGCCGCTCGACTGCAGCAGGTGCGAGGCGAAGGAGTGGCGCAGCATGTGCGGGTGCACCGGCTGCGTCAGCCCCTGCTGCATGGCGCGGCGCCGCAGGCAGCGCTGCACCCCGCGCGCGCCCAGCGGCCGGCCGGTGCGTGCGACGAACAGCGCCTGCTGGTCGGGCCGCGTCAGCGCGGCGCGTGCCGGCAGCCAGGCGCTCAACGCGTGCAAGGCGAAGCGTCCGACCGGCACCACGCGCGTCTTGCTGCCCTTGCCCGTGACGCGCACGGTCTGATCGCCGAAGCTCACATCGCCCAGGCGCAAGCCGGTCAGCTCGGACAGCCGCAAGCCGGAGGAATAGAACAGCTCGCAGATCGCGCGATCGCGCACCGCGAGATCGTCGACCGCGGCGAGCTCCATCAGCTTGCCGGCCTCGTCCGGCGACAGCGCCTTGGGCAGGTTCTTCGCCGACCTGGGCGCGCGGATCCCTTGGAACGGGTTGTGAGCGAAGCCGTGATCGCGCGCCAGGTAACGGAAGAAAGCGCGCCACGCCGAGAGCATGCGCGCGATGGATCGGCCGTCGAGCCCGCGCGCATGCAGCTGCGCCGCCAGCCGGCGCGCCTGATGCACTCGCAGGTCGGCCAGCGGTGCGGCATCCCCGGTGAGGTCGAACAAGACGCGCACGTCGCGGCTGTACGCCCGCACCGTGTGCGGGCTCAGCCGGCGTTCCTGCGCGAGATGGGCGAGAAAGGCGTCGAGCAGGCGCTGCGCGGCGGAAGCCCGGTCGGCCATCGCGCCGGGCTAGTCCGGAAGATGACGGCGCAGGGCGGTGCCGGCCAGCTCGCCCAGGCGCGCCACGTACAGCGTGCCCATCTCGGCGGTGAAACGGTCGGGCTCCGGGCTCGCCATCGCCAGTACGCCCAGCGGTCGTCCGGCGCGCAGCGCGACGTAGGCGAACGAGCGCAGCACCTCGCCGCCGACGCCGAACCATTCCGCGCTCTCGAACATCGGGCGATCGGCGAAATACGGACCGGCCAGGCTGTCGGCGAACACGCGCGCCTCTTCGCTCACCGGCTCCAGCTCGGGGCGCTTGGCGTCCGACTGGCCGGGCCACAAACGCAGCGCCACCTCGGGCACCGCGAAATCCTCGCGCAGGCCGGTGTCGAGCGCCTGCAGCACGCCGGCCAGATCCGGCGCGGCGAGCAGCGCCAGGCTGATCCGGTGCACGCGATCGCTGATGGTGTCGTTCTCCTCGCCGAACTGGACCAGCTCGCGCAGCTTGCCCTCCAGCGCCCGGCTGCGCTCGCGCAGGCCGAGCACCTGGCGTTCGGCCAGGGGGATGGCGTGGCCGCCGTAGGGGTGCGGCACGTGGATGCCCGACAGCAGCTCCGCATACTGTTCGAAGAACTCCGGATGGTCCTTGAGGTACTTGGCGACCTCTTCGGGCCGCAGTGTGCCGATGGTCAAAGCGCGATCTCCCCTTCGAAAACGCTCTCGGCCGGCCCGGTCATCAGCACCGGTTGCCGCTCGCCGGCCCAGGCGATGGTCAAGTCTCCGCCGTGCGTGGTCACCCGCACGCGCCCCTCAAGATGACCGCGCGCGATGCCGGCCACCACCGCGGCACAGGCGCCGGTGCCGCAGGCAAGCGTCTCGCCCGCGCCGCGCTCGTAGACGCGCAGCCGGATGTGACCGCGGTTCACGAGCTGCATGTACCCGGCATTGGCTCCCTGCGGGAAGCGCGGGTGGCGCTCGATCAGCGGCCCTTGCGTGAGCACGGGCGCGGCCTGCACATCCTCCACGATCTGCACGGCGTGCGGATTGCCCATCGACAATGCGCTGATCTCCACCGGCCGGCCGTCCACCTCGAGCCGGTAGATCGGCGCCTGGCGCTCGGCGAGAAAGGGGATGCGGGCGGGCTCGAACTGCGGCGGGCCCATGTCCACCGTCACCTGGCCGTCGGGTTCCAGCCGCGGCACGATCACGCCGGAGGGCGTTTCCACCCGGATCGCATCCTTGCCGGTCAGCCCCTTGTCGTGCACATAGCGCAGAAAGCAGCGCGCACCGTTGCCGCAGTGCTGCACCTCGCCGCCGTCGGCGTTGAAGATGCGGTAATAGAAGTCCGTGTCCGCCCTGCGCGGCGCCTCGATCAGCAGGACCTGGTCGCAGCCGACGCCGAAGTGGCGGTCGGCGAGCCGGCGCGCGGCGGGTGCGTCCAGGCGCACCCGCTGGTTGATCGCGTCGATCACCACGAAGTCGTTGCCCACACCCTGCATCTTGGTGAACTTCAAGCGCATCGGTGTGCATTCTAGCCCGGATATTTCATCGGGACCCGGAATCATGGCCCGTTGTTGGACGAGCCAGATCGGGCTCGACCGCCGCGGCCAATAGATGGCGCAGGACCGGCCTCAGTAGACGCCGCGCTCGCCGGCGGGGCGGGTCTTGAAGCGGCGGTGCGTCCACAGGTACTGCTCCGGCATCTCGCGGATGCGCTCCTCGAGAAAGGCGTTCATGCGACGCGTATCGTCCTCGACCGACGCACCGGGGTAATCCTCCCAGGCCGGATAGAAGCGCGCCACGTAGCCGCGCCCGCCGGGAAGCTGGCGCACCACCAGCGGCACGATGCGCAGCTGCATCAGCCGCGCCATGCGCGAAAGCACGGTCACGGTGGCCGCCGGGACGCCGAAGAAGGGCACGAACACCGCGTCCTTCGGCCCCAGGTCCATGTCCGGCGACAGCTGCAGCGCCCGGCCACCCTGCAGCGCGCGCAAGATGGCCTTGACGCCTTCGCGCCGCAGGATCATGCGCGTGCCGGCGAAGCGCTCGCGCTTGCGCTTGAGGAATGCATCGACGAACGAGTCCTTCTGGCGCACGTACACGGCCACGCCGCGATAGTCCATGGCCATGCGCAAGCCCTCCAGCTCGATGCCCACGAAGTGCGGCACCAGGGCGATGAAGCGCTCGCCCCGCAGACCCTCCACGTGATCCTGGCTTTCGATGCGCACCACGCGCCGCAGGCGCTGCGGCGACCCCCACCAGGCGATGCCAGACTCCACCAGAGCCCGGCCGAAGCACTGGAAATGCGCGCGCAGCAGGCGCTCGCGCTGCCGATCGCCCAACTCGGGAAAGCACAGCCGCAGGTTGGTGCGCGCGATGCGCCGGCGCTTGCCGATCAGCAGGTACGCGAGCAGCCCGATCCCCCGGCCGATGGGCGCGAGCAGCGGCAGCGGCAGGAAATGCAGCAGCCACAGCAGCAGGATGCCGAGGCGGCTCATGCGGACCGCGCGGGGAGCGAAATGTGAAAACTCGCACGTGAATCGTGCGGTGCGTGCACCCGGTTCGCGCGCGGCGTCGACGCGCAGCATCGGGAAGCGAGGCGGGCGATGCGCTCGAGCGGTGCGCGCGCGTGGAATCCGGCCGACGACCGCGGGGCCGCCGGAAGCAACAAGAATGTCAGAGCACGCCCTCAGCCTTTGTGCCGCAGGTGCAATCTGCTATTCTTTGGCCCGTTTCCAAAACTTCCAAAACGCGCGCGAGCGGCCTTCCGTCAATGAGCGAGTACCTGTTTACTTCCGAATCGGTGTCCGAGGGGCATCCGGACAAGGTGGCGGATCAGATCTCCGACGCCGTGCTGGACGCTATCTTAGCCCAGGACAAAACCGCGCGGGTGGCCGCGGAAACGCTGGTCAACACCGGGCTGGTGGTGATGGCCGGCGAGATCACCACCAGCGCCGTGGTGGATTTCCAGCAGGTGGCGCGCGAGACCATCCGGCGCATCGGCTACGACAACACCGAGTACGGGATCGATTACAAGGGCTGCGCCGTGCTGGTGGCCTACGACAAGCAGAGCCCGGACATCAAGCAGGGGGTGGACAAGGCGCAGGACGACCCGCTCAATCAGGGCGCCGGCGACCAGGGGCTGATGTTCGGTTACGCCTGCGACGAGACGCCGCAGCTGATGCCGCTGCCGATCTATCTTGCGCACCGCCTGGTGGAGCGCCAGTCCAATCTGCGCCGCGACGGGCGGCTGCCCTGGCTGCGGCCGGACGCCAAGTCGCAGGTGACCGTGCGCTATCGCGACGGCAGGGCGGACGGCATCGACACGGTGGTGCTCTCCACCCAGCACGCCCCGGACGTCACGCTGGAGAAGGTGCGCGAGAGCGTGATCGAGGAAATCATCAAGCCGGTGCTGCCCAGGCACTTGATGAAAGGTGAGATCAAGTATCTGGTCAATCCCACCGGACGCTTCGTGGTGGGCGGACCGCAGGGCGACTGCGGGCTGACCGGCCGCAAGATCATCGTCGACACTTACGGCGGCGCGGCGCACCACGGCGGCGGCGCCTTCTCGGGCAAGGACCCCTCCAAAGTGGACCGCTCCGCGGCCTACGCTGCGCGCTACGTGGCCAAGAACATCGTGGCCGCCGGCCTGGCCAGCAAATGCGAGATCCAGGTGTCCTACGCCATCGGCGTGGCGCGACCCACCAGCATCATGGTGACCACGTTCGGCACCGGCAAGGTCGCCGACCAGAAGCTGGAGCAACTGCTCCAGCAGCACTTCGACCTGCGGCCCCGGGGCATCATCCAGATGCTGGACCTGTTGCGGCCGATCTACGGCAAGACCGCCGCGTACGGGCATTTCGGCCGGGAAGAGCCCGAGTTCACCTGGGAGCGCTCCGACAAGGTCGAGGCCCTGCGCGCGGAAGCCGGAGTGCGGGTGCACGCTTAAACGCTTCCCGGGGCGGCCGCGACGCGGTATAATCGGCGCACTGAGGAGCGCTGCGACCGGTCCCGCACCGGCCAGGCTCAGCGAAACCAACGGCGCTCGCACCCGCAACCGGGTGCGAGCGTTTTTTTTGGCCCGCTCCGAGGGGCGCTGCGACAGGGGTTCCTGCCAGGCTCGGAGGGGTCGGCGATCGAACCGCGCCCGTTGCGAGCAACGGAGGCAGCATGAGCGCAGTCCTGCAGTCCAAGCAAGCCAACGACTATCGCGTGGCGGATCTCGCCCTGGCCGACTGGGGCCGCAAGGAGATCCGCATCGCCGAAACCGAGATGCCCGGGCTGATGGCGATCCGCGAGGAGTTCGCTCCCGAGCAGCCGCTGCGCGGCGCGCGCATCGCCGGCAGCCTGCACATGACCATCCAGACGGCGGTGCTGATCGAGACACTGCAGGCGCTGGGCGCCGAGGTGCGCTGGGCGTCGTGCAATATCTTCTCGACCCAGGACCACGCGGCGGCGGCGATCGCCGCGGCGGGCACTCCGGTGTTCGCCTACAAGGGCGAGTCGCTGGACGAGTACTGGGAGTTCACGCACCGCATCTTCGGCTTCGGCGCGGGCCGCAGCGCCAACATGATCCTCGACGACGGCGGCGACGCCACGCTGCTGGTGCACCTGGGCACGCGCGCGGAGACAGAGCCGGCCTGCATCGGCCGGCCCGCCAACGACGAGGAGCGCGCGCTGTTCGCCGCGATCCGGCGCCATCTCGACCAGGACCCGAAGTACTACTCCAGGCTTAAGGCCGGCATCAAGGGCGTGACCGAGGAGACCACCACCGGCGTCAAGCGCTTGTACCAGATGCACAAGGACGGCGAGCTCGGCTTCCCGGCGATCAACGTCAACGACTCGGTGACCAAGTCCAAGTTCGACAATCTGTACGGCTGCCGCGAGTCGCTGGTGGACGGCATCAAGCGCGCCACCGATGTGATGGTGGCCGGCAAGATCGCGCTGGTGTGCGGCTACGGCGATGTCGGCAAGGGCAGCGCGCAGGCCCTGCGCGCGCTGTCGGCCCAGGTGTGGGTGGCCGAGGTGGACCCGATCTGCGCGCTGCAGGCGGCGATGGAGGGCTACCGCGTGGTGACCATGGATTACGCCGCCGACAAGGCCGACATCTTCGTCACCGCCACCGGCAACATCGACGTCATCCGGCACGAGCACATGCTGCGCATGAAGCACAACGCCATCGTGTGCAACATCGGGCACTTCGACAACGAGATCGACGTGGCCGCCCTCAAGCAGTACCGGTGGGAGAACATCAAGCCGCAGGTGGATCACATCATCTTCCCCGACGGCAAGCGCATCATCCTGCTCGCCGAGGGCCGCCTGGTGAATCTGGGCTGCGCCACCGGCCACCCGAGCTACGTGATGTCTTCGTCGTTCACCAACCAGGTGATGGCGCAGATCGAGCTGTGGACCAACCCGGAGAAATACCCGGTGGGCGTGTACGTGCTGCCCAAGCATCTCGACGAGAAGGTGGCGCGGCTGCAGCTGAAGAAGCTGGGCGCGATGCTCACCGAGCTCACCGACAGGCAGGCGCGCTATATCGGCGTGCACAAGGAAGGGCCCTACAAGCCCGATCATTATCGTTATTGATCGCGGCCCGCGGCCGGCGCGCCGATGAGCGCCAAGGTCTTCTCCTTCGAGCTGTTCCCGCCGCAGACGCCGGAGGGGGTGGAAAAGCTGCGCGTCACGCGCCGGCAGCTCGCCCAGCTCAGGCCGGCCTTCTTCTCGGTGACTTACGGCGCAGGCGGGACTACGCGCGAGCGCACCCTCGGCGTGGTGCTCGAGATCCAGGCGGAGGGCCAGCAGGTGGCGCCGCACGTCTCCTGCGTGGCCTCGACCGCCGCCTCGGTGCGCGAGATCCTGGAGCGCTACCGCGAGGCGGGCGTGCGCCGCATCGTCGCGCTGCGCGGCGATCTGCCCTCGGGGATGGCGGACGCCGGCGAGTTTCGCTATGCCAGCGACCTGGTCGCGTTCGTGCGCCGGGAGTTTGGCGACGCCTTCCACATCGAGGTGGCGGCCTATCCCGAGTACCATCCCCAGGCGCGCACTGCGCAAGGCGATCTGCTCAGTTTCAAGCGCAAGGTCGAGGCGGGGGCGGACAGCGCTATCACCCAGTACTTCTACAACCCCGACGCCTACTTCGCGTTCGTCGAGGAGTGCGAAGCCGCCGGCATCAGCGTGCCCATCGTGCCCGGGATCATGCCGATCAACCGTTTCGCCCAGCTCGCGCGCTTTTCCGACGCCTGTGGCGCGGAGATCCCGCGCTGGATCCGCCGCAAGCTGGAAGGCTTCGGCGACGACAGCGCCTCGATTCGCTCCTTCGGCCTGGACGTGGTGACCAGCCTGTGCGACCGCCTGCTGAGCGCGGGCGCGCCGGGCCTGCACTTCTATACCCTCAATCAGGCCGGCCCCACCACCACCATCTGGCAGCGCCTCGGTTTGTAGAATCGAGGTGCAGAGGAGACGTCGAAGCCTCTCGCGCGGTGGATGCTTTTTAGGACGCGCCTTAAGGGCGCGCCAGGCCCTACGTGCCGCGGTCCAATCCGGCCTCGTCGAGCACGGCGGACCAGCCGTTGGTGTTCTCCTGAGGCGGCGACTTGAGGGCGGCGCCCTCTTTCATCAGCGCCTCCGCGCGCTTCTGCACGCTGGCCTTGTCCGGTCCGGTGACGATGATCTGCAGGCCGAGGCGGGCGACGCGGCAGCCGTCCGGGTCGGGGCGGGCAGCCGGGTCTTCGAGCGTGGCCACCCAGTTGCGCCCCAGCTGCGTGACCTTGGTCACCGGGCGTGCGCCCTGGCGCACCAGCTCCGCGACTTTGCGCTCGACGGCGGCCTTGTCCGACCCGGACACCATGGTGTAGGCGTCCATCCTGGCCACTCTCACTGGATTCATTACGCCTCCCTTGTGCGCCTTGATCTCCAGTCTCGCCCCGAGACAGTATACGCCGGTGGCAGCGGTGCGCATGCGCGGACGACGAGCGCGCAGCGGACGGTCCGCCTCGGCATGAGCGGCGGTCGGGTTCGGCGTGCACATCGGGTACACTGCTGCACCATGCGCGCTTTGACCGCGGCCCGGCTGCTCGACGACCTCAAGGGAACCGGTTTGCTGGTCGATCGCACCGGCCCGGATGCGAAGATCGAAGGCGTCGCCGCGGCCGAAACCTGCGGTCCGGGCGACTTGGTGTTCGCCGACGCCGAAACCTACCTCGAGACCATCCTGCAACGTCAGCCCGCGGCCGCCGTCACACGGCCGGACTTGGCGGCGCGCCTGCCGGGCCTCGCCGTGCTGACGGCGCGCAACGTGCGCCTGGCGCAGGCGCACATCCTGCAGCGCTACTTCGACCGCGATCTGCGCGGCGAGGGGTGGCCGCGCGTGCATCCGAGCGCGGTGGTGCACGAAGCCGCGGTGGTCGCCGCATCGGCCAGCATCGGCCCCGGTGCGGTCGTCGGCGCCGGTGCCCGCATCGGCGAGCGCTGCGTGGTGCTCGCCGGTGCGGTGATCGAGCGCGACGCCGTCCTCGGCGAGGATACCGTGGTCCATCCGAACGCGGTCGTCGGCTGGCGCTGCGAGATCGGCCGGCGTTGCATCATCAAGGCGGGAGCGGTGATCGGTTCCGAGGGGTTCGGGTTCGCGCAAGACGAGACGCGCCGCAACCACCGCGTTCCGCAGCTGGGCCGCGTGGTGATCGAGGACGATGTCGTGGTCGGCGCCGCGTGCTGCATCGACCGAGCGGCGTTCGAGGAGACCCGCCTCGGCGCCGGCACGATCCTCGACAACCTGTGTCACATCGCGCACAACGTCCGGACCGGCGAGGACTGCATCCTCACCGCGATGTTCTGCGTCGCGGGATCGACGACGCTCGGTAAACGCGTGATCGCCAGCGGCATGACCGGCGTCCTCGATCATCTCACCATCTGCGACGATGTCGTGCTGGTGCACCGCGCCGGTGTGGCCAACGACATCAAGCAGCCGGGCACGTACGCCGGAAGCCCGGTCCAACCGCTCAAGGACTACATGAAGAATCAGGCCGTCGCCCGCCGGCTGGCCGACCTGAGAGCGGAGCTGAGGGAACTCAAGGCCCGCCTCGCCGCGCTGGAAGCGGGTCGCAAGGCGTGAAGGCCACCCCCAAGACCGCCTACGACAAGCGCGAGATTCTCTCGTTCTGCGTGCACCACCCGACGCTGCCGCGGCGCCTGCCGGCGCCTCCGCTGTTGATGTTCGATCGCATCCCGGAGATCCACACCGACGGCGGCAAACACGATGCCGGATGGCTGGTCGCCGAGAAGGACGTTCGCTTCGACGAATGGTTCTTCTTCGCCCACTTCGAGGGCGACCCGGTGATGCCCGGCATCCTCGAGGTCGACGCCATCCTGCAGCTGTGCGGCTTCTTCCTGCACCATTCCGGGTTCGGGGGCTACGGCCGCGCCCTGAAGGTCGGCAAGATCCTCTTCCGGGAACAGGTCCGACCGCACCACAAGCTGGTTTCCTACCACATCGACTTTCGCCGGATCGCCGAACGCCCAAACCCGCTCGGATTCGCCGAAGGTGTCGCCGTCGTGGACGGACAGCTATCGGCCCAGATCGACGGCATCATGGTGGGGCTGTTCCCCGACCTGAGCTACGTCTACCCCTGAGGCGCCCGGCCCCGGCGGTCATTCGCTGGTGGCGGCGGCGCGCGCAGCTCCGCCGCGCAATCGATAGATCAGCATCCCCGCCAACATCGCGGCGACGAAGACCCAGACGCGCGGCTCGCCGAAGCCGGCGCTGGTGAGCGCCGGACCCGGGCAGAAGCCCGACAGGCCCCATCCGGCGCCGAAGATGAGCGCACCGAGCACGAGCGACCGGTCGATCTGGCGACGCCGGGGCAGCTCGAAGCCGTCGGCCAGGAACGGCCGTGCGTGGCGCGCGCGCGACAGCCAGTAGGCCAGGCCGTACACGCCGATGGCGCCCACCATGACAAAGGCGAGGCTCGGGTCCCAGTTCCCGGTGACGTCGAGAAAGCCGATCACCTTGGACGGGTTGGTCATCTGCGCCACGATCAGGCCGACCCCGAACAGCAGGCCGGCCAGGAATGCGGCGATGGGGCGCCTCATAGCGCACCCGCCACACGCAGCCCGAGCACGGCCAACGCGCCGGCGGCCATGAAGACCAGGGTCGCGACGATCGAGCGCGGCGACAGCCGCGACATGCCGCACACCCCGTGACCGCTGGTGCAGCCGCCGCCCAGTTGCGTGCCGAAGCCGACCAGCAAACCGGCCACGATCAGCTGTCCGTAACCGCCCGGCAGCGAGAAGTGCACCGCGTCGGGCACGAGCAGCTTGGCGCCCAGACCGGCCAGCACCAGGCCGGCGATGAAAGCCAGTCGCCAGCTCGACTCGCCCTCGCCGCTGCCGAAGACCTGGCCCAGGATGTTGCTGACGCCCGCGATGCGGCCCAGCAGCCACCACATCTGGGCGGCGGCCAGACCGATCAGGGCGCCGCCCAGCAACGCGGAGAACGGCGTGAAATTGACGATGGTCATGCGTTCAGGGAGGAGGGGATCGACACGCAGTGTTCGTCGAGCGCCGGATCGCCGCCGGTCGCTGCCCCAGGCGGCCGCAAGCCGGTGAAGTCGAACAGGTGCGTGTCGGCGAGATGGGACGGCACCACGTTGCGCAGGCTGCGAAACATGGACTGGACACGGCCGGGGAAGCGCTTCTCCCAGTCGCACAGCATCTGCTTCACCTGCCGGCGCTGCAGGTTGTCCTGCGAGCCGCACAGATCGCAGGGCACGAGCGGGAACCCCTTGATGCGCGCGTAGCGCTCCAGGTCCTGTTCGCGCACGTAGGCGAGCGGCCGGATGACGATGTGCCGGCCGTCGTCGCTCACCAGCTTGGGCGGCATCGACTTCAGCCTGCCGGCGAAGAACAGGTTCAGAAAAAAGGTCTCCAGCATGTCGTCGCGATGGTGGCCGAGCGCGATCCGGGTGGCGCCCATCTCCGCCGCCACCCGGTAGATGACGCCGCGGCGCAGCCGCGAACACAGGCCGCACAGCGTGGCGCCTTCCGGCAGCACGCGCTTGACCACGCCGTAGGTGTCCTGCGCGACCACCCGGAACGGCACGCCGCGCGCGGTCAGGTAGTCCGGCAGGACGTGCGCCGGATAGCCCGGGTGCTTCTGGTCGAGGTGGAAGGCGAACACCTCGAACTGCGTCGGCGCGCGCGCCTGCAGGCTCAACAGCAGGTCGAGCAGCGCATAGCTGTCCTTGCCGCCCGACAGACACACCATGACCCGGTCGCCGCCGCGGATCATGTCGAAGTCGGCGATCGCCTGGCCGGCGAGGCGCCGCAGCCGCTTCTGCAGCTTGTTGGCCTCGTACTTTCTGCGTTGCTGGTCCATGGCAATCGCGCCTGCTGCGCAGGCCTCACAGATGAATGCTGCGCCCGCCGTCCACCGCGACGATCTGGCCGGTGATGTAGGGAGCGTCGAACACCAGAAAGCGCACCGTCCTGGCGACGTCTTCGGGATCGCCCACGCGCTTGAGCAGGGTGGACTGCACGATGCGCTGGCGCGCCAGTTCGTCGGCCCAGCGGTCGTCCTCCGGCCACATGATCACCCCCGGCGACACGCCGTTCACGCGCACTTCCGGGCCCAGCTCGGAAGCGAGCGAGCGCGTGAGCGCCACCAGCCCGCCTTTGGCCAGGCTGTACACCACGTGGTTGCGCATCGGCCGGTCGGCATGGATGTCCACGATGTTCACGATGCAGCCCTGGTTGCGCTTGAGATGCGGTGCCGCGGCCTGCGACAGGAACATCGGCGTCTTCAAGTTGGTGCCGACCAGGTCGTCCCACTCCTGCTCGGTGATGTCCCCCACCGGGGTGGGGAAGAAGCTCGAGGCGTTGTTGATCAGCACATCCAGCCGGCCGAACTGCCGCACCGTCTCCGCCACCATCGTGGGCAGCGACGACAGGTTGAGCAGGTCGGCCTGCACCAGCGCCACCGAGTCGGCTCGCGCGGCGTTCAGCTCGGCCTGCAGCGCACGCGCCGCGTCCGCCGAGCGGCGGTAGTGCACCATCAGGTCCACGCCGCTGGCATGCAGCAGGCGGCAGATCGCCGCGCCCACCCGGCGCGCGCCGCCCGTGATCAGCGCGACCTTCTCCGCCATCGCCGTGCTCTCCCGCTTCTCTGCGTAGAATTCTACCGCAACCGACCCTCGCTCCCGCCTTGCTCCCGCGCGACTCCCGCCTGCCGCAACCCTCGCCCGAGGCCTTGGCCCACAGCCGGGCGCTGGAGCGCAGCATCGCGCGGGAGATAGGGGCAGCCGGCGGGTGGCTCGACTTCGCGCGCTACATGGAACACGCCCTGTACGCGCCCGGGCAAGGCTATTACACCGGCGGTGCGTCCAAGTTCGGCGCCGAGGGCGATTTCGTCACCGCGCCCGAGCTCTCGCCGCTGTTCGCGGCCACGCTCGCGCGGCAGCTGGCCGAGATCCTGGCGCAAGCGCCCGGAGACGTGCTCGAGCTCGGTGCCGGCTCCGGGCGTCTGGCCGCAGACCTGCTGCCGGAGCTGGACGAGCTCGAGCGGCTGCCCGCGCGCTACTGCATTTTGGAGCCGAGCGCGGCTCTACGAGCCGGACAACAGGAGCGTATGGCGCAGTTGCCCGCCCGGCTGGCGGGCCGCGTCGAATGGCTGGAGCGGCTGCCCGAGGCGCTGTGCGGCGTGGTGCTCGCCAACGAAGTGCTCGATGCGCTGCCGGTGCACCTGATCGTGTGGCGCGAGGACGGCATCTTCGAGCGCGGCGTGACGTGGTCCGAGGGCCGCTTCGAGTTCGCGAACCGTGCGCTGCCCGACGGCGCCCTGCGCGCGCAGGCGCAGCGCATCGATCCACCGGTCCCCTACGGCAGCGAGCTCTCTCTGGCGGTGCCGGCGCTGGTGCGCTCGCTGGCGGAGCGGCTGGTGCAGGGCGTGCTGCTGTTCATCGACTACGGCTTCGGCGAGGCCGAGTACTACCACGCGCAACGCAACCGCGGCACGCTGATGTGCCACTACCGGCATCGTGCGCACGACGACCCGCTGTTCCTGCCCGGGCTCCAGGACATCACCTGCCACGTGAACTTCAGCGCGGTGGCGCGTGCGGCGGTCGAGGCGGGCCTCACGCTCCTCGGTTACACCACCCAGTCCCACTTCCTGATCAACCTGGGCGTCACCGAGCTGCTGGCGCGCACACCGGCCGAGGAAACGGGGCGCTATCTCCCGCTCGCCGCGCAGGCCCAGCGCCTGTTGAGCCCGTCGGAGATGGGCGAATCGTTCAAGGCCATCGCCCTGGGGCGCGGGATCGGTCGGGGACTGACCGCCTTCGCGCGCGGAGATCTCGGCCGTCTCCTGTAGAATTGCGCCGCCATGTCCGTCCTGCCCGCGTTGCGTACCGGCGAAGAGCGATTCGCCGCGCTGCCCGGTTTCCCCTACGCTCCGCACTGCATCGAGACGCTGCCCGGATACCAGGGGTTGCGCATGCACTACGTGGACGAAGGTCCGCGCGACGCGCCGGTGTTTCTGTGCCTGCACGGCGAGCCGACCTGGGCCTATCTGTACCGGCGCATGATCCCGGTGTTCCTGCAGGCCGGCCAGCGTGTGGTGGCGCCCGACCTGTTCGGCTTTGGCCGGTCGGACAAACCGCAGCAGGACGACGCCTACACCTTCGCGTTCCACCGCGAGTCGCTGCTGGCGCTGGTGCGCGCGCTGGATCTGCGCGACATCGCGCTGGTGTGCCAGGACTGGGGCGGGCTGCTGGGCCTGACGCTGCCGCTCGACCTGCCCGGGCGCTTCACCCGGTTGCTGATCATGAACACGGCGCTTGGCACCGGCGACGCGCCGCTGTCCGCGGGTTTCACCGCGTGGCGCGCCTGGGTGGCGAACAACCCCGACCTGTCCGCCGGCAAACTGCTCGCGCGCGCCTGCCCGCACCTGACACCGGAGGAGGCCGCCGCCTACGACGCGCCGTTCCCCGACGTGCGCTTCAAGGCGGGCGTGCGGCGCTTTCCGCAGCTCGTGCCCGACCGGCTCGATGCCCCGGGCGCAGCCCTGTCGCGGCGGGCGCGCGACTGGTGGAGCCGCGACTGGCACGGCGTGAGCTTCATGGCCATCGGCATGACCGACCCGGTGCTCGGCCCGCCGGTCATGCAAGCCCTGCACGCGCACATCCGCGCCTGCCCGGCGCCCATGGAGGTGGCCGAGGCCGGGCACTTTGTGCCCGAGTGGGGCGGGCGCATCGCGGCCGACGCCCTCGCGCGTTTCTTCGGTTGAGCATGCACGTTCACATCCTCGGCATCTGCGGCACCTTCATGGGCGGCATCGCGGTGATCGCCAAGCAGGCGGGACACCGGGTGAGCGGCTGCGACGCCAACGCCTACCCGCCGATGAGCACCCAGCTGCAAGCGCAGGGCATCGCGCTGGTCGAGGGCTGGGATCCGAAGCAGCTCGACCTCCAGCCGGACCTGTTCGTGATCGGCAACGTGGTCTCGCGCGGCAATCCTCTGGTCGAGGCGATCCTCGAGCGCAATCTGCCCTACGTCTCCGGGCCGCAGTGGCTGCACGAGAACGTGCTGCGCGACAAGTGGGTGCTGGCGGTGGCGGGCACGCACGGCAAGACCACCACCAGCGCCATGCTCGCCTGGGTGCTGGAACATGCCGGCCTCGCGCCGGGTTTCATGATCGGCGGGGTGCCGGTGGACTTCGGCGTCTCGGCGCGCGCCGCCGACTCGCCGTTCTTCGTGATCGAGGCCGACGAGTACGACACCGCGTTCTTCGACAAGCGCAGCAAGTTCGTGCATTACCGTGCGCGCACTGCGATCCTGAACAACCTCGAGTACGACCACGCGGACATCTTCCCCGACCTGGCGTCGATCGAAACGCAGTTCCACCACTTTGTGCGCATCATCCCCGGCAACGGCCTGATCGTGGCCGACGGGCGCGATGACGGCCTGCGGCGCGTGCTCGCGCGCGGCTGCTGGACGCCGGTCGAGTACCTCGGCGTCGAGGACGGCTGGACCGCCGCTGCGGCCGCCGACGGCAGCTTCGAAGTGCGGCTGCGCGGTCAGCCGCAGGGCGTGGTGCGCTGGGAGCTGCTGGGTGAGCACAACCGCAGCAATGCGCTCGCCGCGCTCGCCGCCGCGCGCCATGCCGGGGTGCCGGTGCCGCTCGCCATCGAGGGGCTCGGCCGCTTTCGCAACGTCAAGCGCAGGCTCGAAGTGCGCGGCACGGTGAACGGCATCACCGTGTACGACGATTTCGCGCACCACCCCACCGCCATCGAAAGCACCATCGCCGGCCTGCGTGCCAAGATCGGCGAGCGCCGCATCCTCGCGGTGCTGGAGCCGCGCTCCGCCACCATGAAGATGGGGGTGATGAAGGACGGCCTGGCGCCCAGCCTGCGCGGCGCCGACCTGGTGTTCTGCTATACCAACGGCATCGGCTGGGATGCGACCGGGGCGCTGCGCACGCTGGGCGCCAAGGCCGCCTGCCACGACGACCTCAACCGGCTGGTGCAGGCGATCGCCGCGCAGGCGCGTGCCGACGATCACATCCTGGTGATGAGCAACGGCGGCTTCGGCGGCATCCACACGAAGCTGCTGCAAGCGTTGTCCGAAGGGCGCTAGGCGCCTCTTCCGGGATCGCCGCCAAAGGCGCGGCGGGTCCACGGTGCAGCCGGAGCCAACGCGCACCCTGGCGTGTCGAAGACCGATTTGAGGCTCTCCCCTGTCTGGACCTCTCCTCGTGGTCAGGGCGGCTTGCGAAATGCGAATAGATCGCATTATGATTCGCATGCTACCTGCCGAAGGTTCCGTCGGCGCCTTGGTCGGGTATGCAAGCGACTAAGAGAAAAGGGGAAAACAATGAAGAGCAAGAACACGCGGCGGGGGCTGGGCTGCATCCTTCTGGCCACGGGAGCGCTGGCCGCCGGGACCGCTTCCGCGCAAGACCAACCGCCCAGCCAGGAAGAGATGTGGCGCATCATCCAGGAGCAGCAGAAGGCGATGGAGGAGCAGAAGCGCGAGATCGAGCGTCTGAAAACCCAGGTCGACGAGACCAACGAGAAGGTCGAGGCCACCGGCGAGCGGGTCGAGGAGGTCGCCAAGGAGCCGAGCAAGGGCGGCATGGTCGAAGGGTGGTGGAACAAGACCACCATCGGCGGCTACGGTGAGTTGCACTACAACGGCGGCCTGAGAGACGAGATCGACTTCCACCGCTTCGTGCTGTTCTTCGGTCATCAGTTCACCGACCGCATCCGCTTCTTCTCGGAAGTCGAGCTGGAGCACTCCCTGGCGGGGGAGGGCGAGCCCGGCGAAGTCGAGCTTGAACAGGCGTACGTCGAGTTCGACTTGACCGAGCGCACGCAGGCGAAGGTCGGCCTGTTCCTGCTCCCGATCGGCATCCTCAACGAGACGCACGAGCCGCCGACCTTCTTCGGCGTGGAGCGCAACATCGTCGAAACCAACATCGTTCCCACGACATGGTGGGAAGGCGGCGTCGCCGGGCGCGCCATCCTCGGGCGCGGATTCAGCGCCGACCTCGCCTACCACTCCGGGCTCGAGGTCGCGACCACGGGTAGCGGGGCCTATCTGATCCGCGGCGGGCGCCAGAAGGTTGCCGAGGCGCCGGCGGAGGACCCCGCGGTCACCGGACGGCTGAAGTGGACCGGCATGCCGGGCGTCGAGCTGGCGCTGAGCGCCCAATACCAGGACGACCTCACGCAGGGAGCCGAGGGCGTCGACGCGGTGCTGCTCGAGACCCACGCGGCGATCCGCCGCGGCCCGTGGTCGCTGCGGGCACTGTACGCCCGCTGGGACCTCAACGGCGACCAGCCCGAGGCGATCGGCCGCGATCAGCAATACGGGTGGTATGTGGAACCGGGATACATCTTCAACACCCGCTTCGGCGATCTGGGCTTCTTCGCGCGTTACGCGGAAACCGACAATACCGCGGGCGATACGGCCGACTCCAAGCTGGAGGAGACTACAGTGGGACTGAACTACTGGCCGCACCCGCAGGTGGTGCTCAAGGCCGATTACCAGTTCCAGAGCGTCCCGGCGGGCATGGTGGACGACGACCGGGTGAATCTGGGCGTCGGGTTCATGTTTTGAGGACGGGAGGGAGGTCGCGAGACCGTCTCGCGGTCTCCCCGCCCGCACGGCATGAATCGCGGTGCGAAGCTGATCCTGTCGACGGCAGCGCTGTTTGTGCTGCTGTCAGCGGCGGCGCTGCTGCCTTCCAGAGCGACGGCCGCCGACGAGGTCTATCTGCCGGCGAAAACGTTCCTCGCCGAAAGCTTCGACGGCGATGTGCCGAAGCCGGAGGTCCTGTGGATCACGGGGCAGACACGCGATGCCGTACAGAAGATTCTCGGCCACAGCCCGGGCGCGGTGCGCGTTCGCTACTGGGCCCGGGGGGTGCGTACCGCGTGGATCCTGGAGGAGATCGGCAAGACCCAGCCGATCACCACCGGCATCGTGGTCGATCAGGGTGCGATCGCGCGCATCGCGGTGCTGATCTATCGAGAGAGCCACGGCTGGGAGGTGCGCTATCCATTCTTCACCGGCCAGTTCAAGGGCGCGACGCTGTCGAGCACGCACCAGCTCGATCGCAACATCGACGGCATTTCCGGGGCCACGCTGTCGGTTCGGGCGCTGACGCGCCTGGCGCGCGTGGCGCTGCTCCTGGATGCGAAAGTCCGGGAGCCGGTACGGTGAACCGGCCGTACCCGGCGCCCCACCGCACAGGCAGGCGGCGCTTTCTCAAGATCGCCGCGGCGGCGGCGGGCGGCGCGGCGCTGCCGAACCGCTCCGCACCGTCGTTCAGTCCGCGCCATGTCGAGCGCGACTTCCTGCTCGGCGCCGACACCGAAATCCAGCTGTACCATCCCGACGCGCAGGCCGCGCGCGCGGCCATCGCCCGGTGTCTCGCGGAGGTGCGCCGGCTGGAGGCGATCTTCAGCCTGGAGCAGCCGGCCTCGGCGCTGTCGCGGCTGAACCGCAACGGCCGGTTGATCGATCCGCCGCCGGAACTGGTCGCGCTCCTCGGCCGCGCCGCCCACTTCAGCCGCACCACCTCCGGTGCCTTCGACGTCACGGTCCAGCCCCTCTGGGAGTTGTTCCGCCGTCACTTCTCGGCCGGCGACGCCGACCTGAACGGGCCGGCCGCGGGCGACATCGGGCGCGCCCTTTCGCGGGTGGGCTATCAACAGGTGCAGATCGGCCCCGAACGCATCGCTCTCGGTTGCGACGGGGCGGCCATCACGCTGAACGGGATCGCGCAGGGCTTCATCACGGATCGCGTCACCGAGATGTTGCGGGCGCAGGGTTTCGATCACGTGCTGGTGAACATGGGCGAGATGCGCGCCTTGTTGGGCCACCCCGACGGCACGCCCTGGCGGGTGGGAATCGCGGACCCGGACCGGCCGTGGTCGAGCTTCCGTACCCTGCCGCTGGTCGGCCAGTCGATCGCCACTTCCGGCGGCTACGGCACTCCCTTCGATGCGAGCGGTCGCCATCATCACCTGTTCGATCCGCGCAGCGGCGCGAGCGCGGACCACTATCGCAGCGTATCGGTGCTGGCACCCGATGCCACGACTGCGGACGCCCTGTCGACCGGACTCTCCGCCCTGCCACCGAAAGCGGCCCTCGCCGTCCTGAACGCGTACCCGAACGTGGGCGCACTGCTCCTGACAAGGAACGGTGGCCTGCTGAGAGCCGGAGCCGTCCCGGACCTTCCCTGACCTGTGCGTGATGAAGGCCGGCTAGAATCTGTGCTTCCGACCATGTCCGACTTCATCCACTGGCTCGCGCCTGCCGTGATCGCTCCCGTGGCGGTCGCGGCGGTCCAGCATTGCTACGCGGCATGGCCTACCGCGAAACCTATGGGTATGAGATCCGCAACGCCGCCTGGCGCCGCCAGTTCGTGCGCAAACGTCACGGCGGCAGCTTGAAACCGGATCAGGACATCCGGAACATCAGCGGCGCCACGCTCTCCTGCCGGCACGTCGCGGAGGGGGTCAGGCGGCTGCTCGCGCTGCACCAGGTGGCGTTGCGCTGATGCGCGCATGCTATCGCGACATCCGCCTGTTGCCCGGTTTCCGCGTACGCTTCCACCGGCCGCTGTTGCTCGACGCCTACTTCAGTCTGCGGCGCCGCGCGGGACGGGACGTTTGCGCGCAAGTCGATCCACGCGGGGGGCGAGGCGTGCCCGCCGGCAGCGTCTCGGTGGCCGCGCGCCGCTGCATCACCGCCGACGCCTGGACCAAGGTCTTGCTGCTGGGCGGCGCGCGCTTCCTCGGCCGCGCCCGGCGCGCCGGCGCGATCGGGCGGCTGCTCGGCTGAGGACTCGTGCATGCGCCTGTCCGCGGGACATCGGCAATGGATCTACTGGGCCGTCGCGCTGCTCTTCGGCAGCGGCGCGCTCTGGTTGATCTGCCACTATCTGCTGCGCGTCGAGGGGGAGTTCGGACCGGCCCCGCACCCGCTGGAAGCATGGGCCCTGCGGGTGCACGGCGGCGCCGCGATGCTGGCGCTGGTGGTGGCGGGTTCGCTGCTGCCGATTCACGTGCGTCGTGCCTGGCATCAGCGGCGCAATCTCCTGCCCGGCTTTCTGCTCGGCGGCATGTTGCTGCTGCTCACCGTGACCGGCTACGCCCTGTATTACTTCGGCGGGGAGCAGGCGCGCGCCGTGATCAGCGTGCTGCACTGGGGTCTCGGACTGGGTGCGCCGGCGCTGTTGCTGTGGCACATCGCTGCCGGCCGCGCGACGCTGCCCGGCCGTCACGGCGCGCCGCGGCAGGCGCCTGCTGCCGAACCGCGGCGCGCCGACGACGGGCGCGTTGCGTGACGTGCTGATCTACGTGCACGGTTTCAACAGCTCGCCGGCGTCGACCAAGGCGCGCCAGCTGCGCGCCGCGCTCGACGCGCTGGGCCGCGTGGACGAGTTCGCCTGCCCGGCGCTGCCCGACCGTCCGGCGCGCGCGATCGTGTTGCTCGAGGCGCAGATGGCGCGGGCGCCGGCAGCGAGCATCACCCTGGTCGGCAGCTCCTTGGGAGGCTATTACTCGACCTGGCTCGCCGAAATGCACGGGGTGCGCGCGGTGCTGGTGAATCCGGCGATCACACCGCACGAAGGGCTGCGCGCGTACCTGGGGCCGCAGAGCAATCTGCACACCGGCGAGCGCTACCAGCTGACCGAACAGCACCTCGATGAGCTGCGCGCGCTGCTCGTGCCGCGGCCCACGCGCCTCGCGCGCTACTACCTCATGGTCACCACCGGCGACGAAGTGCTCGACTACCGCGCGGCGGTGGCGAAGTACGCGGGCGCCAGGCAGCTGGTGGTGCAGGGCAGCGACCACGGCTTCGCCGACTTCGAGCAGCACCTCGGCAGCGTGCTGCAGTTCGCGGGCGTCGGCTAGCGGCCCCCGCGGCGACCGCCGCCACGTTCTGCTGAGGCGGGCACGCGCCGCGTCGCCGGCGCGCACGGTGCGGGTATAATGCGCGCCCCGGCTCGGGCCGCCAGCGCACTGTTCCCGCCGCACGCCTCATTCCTCGCGCTTCGCGCATGAACGTCTTCTACGAAGAGGACGGCGCCTTCAAGGTCGGCGCCGTGCTCGCCGATCATGACACCTCGCTGCAGGTGGAAGCCCCGCACGGCAAGCGCAGCAAGGTGAAGGCGGCCAGTGTGCTGCTGCGCTTCGAAGGCCCGATCGGCAGCTTCATGGAGGAGGCGCACAACGCGGCCGAGGCGATCGATCTCGACTTCCTGTGGGAGTGCTCTCCGCAACTGGAGTTCGCTCACGACACGCTGGCGCGCGACTACTACGGGCATGCGCCGAGCGCGCTGGAATCGGCCGCGCTGCTGCTGCGCCTGCATGGGGCGCCGATCTACTTTTACCGCAAGGGCAAGGGCCGCTACAAGCCGGCTCCGCCCGAGGCGCTGAAGGCGGCGCTCGCCAGCGTGGAGCGCAAGCGCCAGCAGGCCCTGCAGCAGGCGCGCTATCTGGATCAGCTCGCCGCCTTCCAGCTCCCCCAGGAATTCGCGGCGCGGCTGCCGGAGCTGCTGTACCGCCCCGACCGCAACACGGTCGAAGTCAAGGCGCTGGAGGAGGCGGCCAGCGCGGCCGGGATGTCCACGGCGCATCTGCTCGAGAAGTGCGGCGCGATCCCCTCCTCCGAGGCGTATCACCTGCAGCGCTTCCTGCTGGAGCACTTCCCGCAGGGCATCGAAGCGCCGGCGGCGCAGGAGCAGATCGAGCCCGTCGAGCTGCCGATGCCGCCGGTGCAGGCGTTCAGCATCGACGACGCGACCACCACGGAGATCGACGACGCGTTCTCGGTGCGCCCGCGGCCGGCGGGCGGGTGGGAGATCGGCGTGCACATCGCGGCCCCGGCGCTCGCCATCGCGCCCGGTTCGGCGCTCGACGTCAGCGCGTCGACGCACCTGTCCACGGTGTACATGCCGGGCGCCAAGATCACCATGCTGCCGGAGGCCGTCATCGAGGGCTATACGCTGTCCGAGCAGCGGGTCGTGCCGACGGTGTCGCTGTACCTCGAGCTGGGGCCCGATCTGCGGCTGCTCGGCACGCGCAGCGCCGTGGAGAAGGTGCGCGTGGCCGCCAATCTGCGTCACGACGCCCTCGAGGAGCAGTTCAACGAGGAATCCCTGGCCGCCGGACGGCAGGATTTTCCCTTCGCCGCCGAGCTGAAGCTGCTGTGGGACCTGGCCGGCGTGCTGGAGGCCGGCCGCGGGCGGCAGGAGAACCAGCGCCTGTCGAACATGGACTACAGCTTCTACGTGGAGGACGGGCGCGTGCGGATCGTACAGCGCAAGCGCGGCTCCCCGATCGACAAGCTGGTCTCCGAGTTGATGATCTTCGTCAACGCCGAGTGGGGGCGGCTGCTGGCGGAGGCGGGGGTGCCCGCCATCTACCGGGCCCAGGGAAACGGCAAGGTGCGCATGTCCACCGTGCCTTCGCCGCACCAGGGACTGGGCGTGTCCTATTACATCTGGGCGAGTTCCCCGCTGCGGCGCTACGTGGACCTGGTGAACCAGCGCCAGCTGGTCGCGTGGATCCGGGGCGAGGCACCGCCCTACCCGCCCAAGAGCGAACGGTTGCTGACCGCCATGCGCGACTTCGAGCAGGCCTACGAAGCGTACGCCGAGTTCCAGCGCAGCATGGAACGCTACTGGTGCCTGCGCTGGCTGCTCCAGGAAGCGGTGCACTCGACCTCGGCCGAGGTGATCCGCGAAAACCTGGTCAAGATCGACGACATCCCGCTGATCGCCAAGGTGCACGGGCTGCCGATGCTGGCGCCCGGTGCCCGGGTGGAGGTGGAGATCTCGGGCATCGACCTGCTGTCGCTGGAGCTTCGCGTGCAATACCGGGCGACGCTGGCGGCGGCCGTGCCATGACAGTGGCCCGAGCCTTGCATACAATGGCGCAACCCATGACGCCATGGCTCGCGCGTTGCCCGCTTCTCCCTACCGCCTGAGCGCCGGTCGGGCCGACCTGCCCGAGGACCTTTACACCCCCGACTTCCCGCCGCCTACCGCGCGCGGCCCGCTTGCGCTCGCTCTGGTGGGGTCGCTGCTGGTCCACGGCGTGCTGCTCTCGATCCACTTCGAGTACCCCGACCTCACGCGGTTCAAGGGGCCGCCGCCGACCATCGAAGTGGTGCTGGTGAACAGCAAATCGGCCACGCGCCCGCGCAAGGCCGAATTGCTGGCCCAGGCCGACCTCGACGGCGGCGGCAACACCGCCGAGCGGCGGCGCGCCAAGAGCAACCTGCCTGCGGTCCCGGACATGCCCTCGGAGGCTCAGCTCGCGCTGGCCGCGCGACGGGTGCAGCAACTCGAGCAGGAGGCGCAGCGCCTGCTCACCCTGCTGGAGCGCAGCGAGCGCGCGGTGAACCCGACCACGCTGCCGATCGAGCAGCTGATCAGAGCCGACGCGGAGAAACTCACCGACCTGCCCGACCGGCAGCTGCAGATCGCAAGGCTCGAGGCCGAGATCGCGCGCGAGTGGCAGAGCTATCAGGAGCTACCCAAGCGCAAGTTCGTCGGCGCGCGCACCCAGGGCGTGATCTACGCCGAATACGTGGACGAGTGGCGCCAGCGCATCGAGCGCGTGGGCACCGCCAACTTCCCGCCCGAGGCGCGCGAGCGCGCCGAGTTCGGCACCGCGCTGGTCACGGTGGCGATCCGCGCCGACGGCAGCGTGGAGAAGGTCGAGATCGACCGTTCTTCGGGCTCGAGCGTGCTGGATGCGGCGGTCGAGCGCATCGTCGCGCTCGCCGGGCCGTTCAAGCCGTTCCCGGCGAAGGTGCGGCACGAGACCGACATCCTGCACATCACGCGCAGCTGGTCGTTTACCCGCACCGATCTGCTGGTGCAGTGATGGCGGATCGCTACGCCGTCGTCGGCAACCCGGTGGCGCACAGCAAGTCGCCGCTGATCCACGCCGAGTTCGCGCGCCAGACCGGGCAGGACATGGAGTACGGCAGGCTGGTGGCGCCGCTCGACGGCTTTCGCGCCGCGGTCGATGCCTTCCGGCGTGAGGGCGGCCGCGGCCTCAACGTGACGCTGCCGTTCAAGCTCGAGGCCTTCGCGCTCGGCGATCGCCGCAGCCAGCGCGCGCTCGACGCCGAGGCCGCCAACACGCTCAAGTTCGACGCCGATTCGGTTTTCGCCGACAACACCGATGGGGTCGGCCTGCTGCGCGATCTCGAGGCGAACCTGCGCTTCCCGCTCGCCGGACGCCGCATGCTGGTGATGGGCGCGGGCGGCGCCGTGCAGGGCGCTCTGGGACCGCTGATCGCGGCACGCCCGGCGCTGCTGACCATCGCCAACCGTACGCTGGACAAGGCGCAGCGACTGGTGGCGCGCTTCGCCGCCGCGGCGAGCGCCTCCGGCACCCGGCTGCAGGCGAGCGGCTACGAAGCGCTCGCCGGCCGCGGCTTCGACCTGGTCGTGAACGGCACCTCGGCTAGCCTGCTCGGCGCCGGCCTGCACGGCGCGCCGCCCGAGCTGCCCGGCGGCGTGTTCGCCATCGGCGGGCTCGCCTACGACATGATCTACGGCAACGGCCCGACGGCGTTCCTGCAGCACGCGCAGGGCCTGGGCGCGGCGCGCCTGGCCGACGGCATCGGCATGCTGGTGGAGCAGGCCGCCGAATCGTTCCTGCTCTGGCGCGGAGTGCGCCCGCATACCGCGCCGGTCATCGCGCAACTCAAGACGCTGTGAGAAAGAAGTGGCGCTGGAGCGGGCGCCTGACGCTGCTCGTCCTGGGCGCGGTGCTGCTGTACCAGCTGTGGATCTTCGCCCACGTGGTGTGGTGGAACTTCTTCAACCCCTCGGCCAGCGCCTTCATGCAGCAGCGGCTGGTGAGCATGCAGGAGAAGGATCCGAAGGCGAAGCTGCGCCACAAGTGGGTGGCTTACAGCAAGGTCTCGCTCAATCTCAAGCGCGCCCTGGTGGCAGCCGAGGATGCCAACTTCATGGAGCACGAGGGCTTCGACTGGGACGCGATCCAGCGCGCCTACGCGCAGAATCTGAAGAAGGGCCGGGTGGTGGCCGGCGGTTCCACCATCAGCCAGCAGCTGGCGAAGAACCTGTTCCTGTCCGGGCGCAGGACCGCGCTGCGCAAGCTGCAGGAGGCGCTGATCACGGTCATGATCGAAGCCGTGATGAGCAAGCGCCGCATCTTCGAGATCTACCTGAACATCATCGAGTGGGGCGACGGCGTGTTCGGCGCCGAGGCGGCCTCGCGCCACTACTTCAGGAACAGCGCCGCGAATCTGGACGCCTGGGAAGCGGCGTACCTGGCCGCCATGGTGCCCAATCCGCGCTACTACGACCGCAACCGCACCACCGCCTACCTGCACGACAAGACCAATCTGATCCTCGGACGCATGCCGGGCGCCGAGGTGCCGTGATGCCGGAGCTGCCCGATATCGTCGTTTATCTCGAGGCGCTGGAACGGCGCATCTTGGGCGCCACGCTGGCGCGCGTGCGGCTCGCGAGCCCGTTTCTGCTGCGCACCGTTGCCCCGCCGATCGGCGCCGTGGAAGGCAAGCGCGTCGAACGGCTGCGGCGCATCGGCAAGCGCATCGTCATCGGCCTGGAAGGCGAGCTGTTCTTGGTCCTGCACCTGATGATCGCGGGGCGCCTGCGCTGGCTCGCGCCCGGCGACAAGCCACCCGGGCGCATCGCGCTGGCGTTGTTCGAGTTCACCGGACCCGAGCCCGGCACGCTCGCGCTCACCGAGGCGGGTACCAAGCGCCGCGCCTCGTTGCACCTGGCGCAGGGCGAGCACGCACTGGCGCAGTTTCAGGCCGGCGGCCTGGAGCCGCTCGCGTGCGATCTGCCGGGCTTCGCGCAGCGGCTCACCCGGGAGAACCACACCTTGAAGCGGGCGCTGACCGATCCGCGCCTGTTCAGCGGCATCGGCAACGCCTACTCCGACGAGATCCTGCATCGGGCAAAGCTCTCGCCGGTGGCCTTGACCGGCGCGCTCACCGCGGAGCAGACCGAGCGGCTGTACCTTGCCATGCGCGCTACGCTCGCGGACTGGACGCAGCGGCTGCGCGGCGCGGC
>Ga0187892_10002445_pt1 | contig 37174 bp, 39 predicted proteins | sample MA1701073metaG_FD_139345 | JGI IMG/M metagenome (GOLD analysis project Ga0187892, IMG submission 139345) | Bio-ooze microbial communities from a basaltic lava cave in the Kipuka Kanohina Cave System on the Island of Hawaii, USA - MA170107-3 metaG ... | reverse complement strand
GGCGGCGTTCCCTCACGATTTGGTCGTCATGAGGAACAAGAACCTCGCCATGTCACGCCGTTTTTGCCAACCCTATGTCACAACCCACGGTTTCACCAAATAAACTTATGGGGAAACCTCAGGGTCAGGGCCGCAATTCGTTTTTACGTACGTGGAAACAGAATTGTGGCCCTGACCCCGAATTATGTGCTGACCCGGTTCCTGCCGCCCTGCTTCGCGCGGTAGAGCGCCTCGTCGGCGGCGCGGATGACCTGCACCGGGGTGCGCAGGCGCGCGCCCGGGCCGCAGGCGCCGATCGAGACGGTGACCGAGAGGTGCTTCTCCGACACCCCCTCGCCGCGGCGCTTGGCGCCTTCCTCGCCCGATTTCGGGCGGTCGCCCGCGCGCACCGCCATGCGGTAGCCCTGGATCGAGGCGCGGATCGCCTCGAGGTGCGGCAGCGCCTCGTCGAGCCCGGTGCCGGGGAAGAGCACGCTGAACTCCTCGCCGCCGTAGCGGAACGCCACGCCGCCGCCGCCGACCTCGGCGAGGCGCGTGCCGACCAGCTTCAGCACCTGGTCGCCGATGTCGTGGCCGTGGGTGTCGTTGAATTTCTTGAAGTGGTCGACGTCGACCATCGCGATGGTGAAGCGGCCGCCGAGGCTGCGCATGCGCTCCTCCAGCGCGCGCCGCCCGGGGAGCCCGGTGAGCGGGTCGCGGAACGCGAGCCTGTGCGACTCCTCCAGCAGCGCGACGATCAGGATCACGCCCGCCGCCGACATGAACCCGGCGTAGGCCCCCGACGCGGGATCCATGGCGGCGATGTAGAACGCGGCAGCCGCGCCCGCGATCCCGACCTGCAGCGCAGTCAACTCGGGCCATGCGCGCCACACCGCCGCGGCGAACGCTGCGGCGAACACCAGCCGCCCGAGGAGCGGGGTCGGGGGCGAGCGCAGGAAAGGATTGTCGAAGGCGCCGTCGGCCGGGGCGATCCAGGCGACGAACAGTCCCTCCAGCGCAAGCAGCGCGAGCCAGGCGTAGGCCGCGCGGTAGCGCGCGCCGCGCTCCGGAAAGAGCATCGCGAGCAGCACGTTGAGCGGCACCAGCACCACCAGCGCCGTATAGGCCGCCTTCGAGGGAAAGAGCTGGTACGCCGCGAACGCGCCGAGCAGCGAGGCGGTGACGACGAACGCGCGCCCGCGGTTGAAGCGAAGCGCCATGCCGAGCGCCGTGAGCAGCAGCGCGTACGGCCCGGCGGTGCGCAGCCCGGCGAGCGACGCGGGCACCGGCACGAGCCACGCCGCCAGCGCGGTCGCAGCCAGGATCCCGGCCGGGATCCACGCCGGCCGCAGCGCCTTCAGGAGCTCGGCGTCAAGTCCCGATCTCAAGGCGATCCGGCCTGAAGCCGACATCGCACACCCTCCCCCGCTGGGCGCGCTTGCCGAGGTGCTCGGCGAGCTGCTTCGCATCCATGCTTGCCGTGGCGCGGTTCTTTCTCCTTATCCCCGAGACGGTCAGCGACGTGCCGTCGGTCGGCGCCACCGCGGCGAGCCGCTCCTTGTCGGGCAAGGCCAGGAGCTGCACCCCCACGCCGCCGTTGGGCCGTTCCGGGATCTCCTCGAGCGGGAACAGCAGGAGCCTCGCATCCGAAGAGAGCGCGGCGACGTACTTCTGGTCCTGCACGACCACCGGCGGCTGCGCCACGGCGCCCTCGTCCACCTTCATGAAGTCCTTGCCCTGGCGCGTCTTGGTGAAGAGGTCGCCGAGCCTGCACAGGAACCCGAGGCCCGCCGAGCTGTTCATCAGGAGCCGGCGCTGCGGGTCGCCCGAGCCCATCCACACGATGTCGTCCGAGCCCGAGTTCGCCAGCGTGTTCACCGGCGCGCCGTCGCCGCGCCCCGAGGGCAGCCCGGCGGCCTCGAGCGTGTAGGTCTTGCCCGAGGCGGCGAGCACCGTGACGTTGTCGGTGGTGCGGCACTCGAGCGTCTGCAGCAGCGCGTCGCCGTCCTTGAAATTCAGCTGGGAGACGTCCAGGCCGTGGCCGGTGCGCGCGCGGATCCAGCCCTTCTGCGACAGGATCGCGGTGACCGGCTCGTCGACCACGGTGCGCTCGACCTGCGCGCGCTCGGCGGCCCTGATCAGCGTGCGGCGCGCGTCGCCGAATTTCTTCGCGTCCTCGTCGAGCTCCCTGACCACCAGCTTCTTGAGCTCTTTTTCATCGCTCAAGAGCTCCTTGAGCCCTTTTCGCTCGCCCTCCAGCGCCTTGCGCTCTTCGTTCAGCTTCACGCCGTCGAGCTTGGTGAGCTGGCCCAGGCGCAGGTTGACGATATCCTCGGCCTGCCTTTCACTGAACTTGAATTTTTCCCTCAGTTTTTGCCTTGCATCGGCCTGGTCCTCGCTCGCCCGGATCAGCTTGATCACCTCGTCGATCCTGACGAAGGCCAGCAGCCGGCCCATCACCAGGTGCAGGCGCTCCTCGCAGCGCTCGAGCCGGAACCTGGTGCGCCGGCGCACCGTGCCGACGCGCCACTCGCCCCACTCGCGCAGCACCTCGACGATGCCCTTGGTCTCGGGCAGGCCGTCGAGGCCGAGCCAGGTGAGGTTCACCGGGTAGCGCGACTCGAGGCTGGTGTGCACCATCAGCGCGGCCATCATCTCGTCTTCGCTTTGTCTTGAGCTTCTTGGTTCTATGACCAGGCGGAGCTTGCTCTTGCGATCCGACTCGTCGCGCACCGTCTCGACCTGGTCGAGGATGAACTGCTTCAGGCGCTTCTGCTCCTGCGACACCTCCTTCCTGCCCAGGCCGGCCTTGGGATTCGCGAGCGCCTCGATCTCCTCCATCACCTGCTTGACCGACACGCCGTGCGGCAGCTCGGTGACCACCACGCGCCACTGGCCCCTCGCCAGGGTTTCTCTCTCGAACTTGGCTCTCAACAACAGCGAGCCTCTCCCGGTTTCGTAGGCCTGGCGGATCTCCTCGGCGGGCGAGATCACCTGGCCGCCGCCGGGGAAGTCCGGCCCGGGGAGGCGCTCGAGCACGTCGTCGACCTTCGCGCGCGGGTGGCGGATGACGTGCGCGGCGGCGGCGGCGACTTCCTTCAGGTTGTGCGACGGGATGCGGGTCGAGAACCCGACCGGGATGCCGAAGCTCCCGTTCAGCAGGCCGAACGGCAGCCGCGCCGGCACCAGAACCGGCTCCTGGAATTTTCCATCGTAGTTTTTCTGAAGATCGACGGTGCCCTCCCCGATCTCGCTCAGCAGCAGCTCCGCGAACCGGGAAAGGCGAGCCTCGGTATACCGGTAGGCCGCGGGCGCGTCGCCGTCGCGCGAGCCGAAATTCCCCTGGCCGTCGATCAGGGGATAGCGCATCGAGAACGGCTGCGCGAGGTGCACCAGCGCCTCGTAGGTCGAGCTGTCGCCGTGCGGGTGGTACTTGCCGAGCACCTCGCCGACGTAGCGCGCGCATTTCGAGAACGAGGTCGAGCCGTCCATGGCGAACAGGATCCGGCGCTGCACCGGCTTCAGGCCGTCGGCGATCTCGGGCAGCGCGCGCGCCTTGACGGTCGAGACCGCGTAGCCGAGGTAGGCCTGCGAGGCGTGCTGCTCGATCGGCGCGGCGTCGTCGCCGTTGTCCGGGGTGAAGAGGTCCAGCGTGTTGGTGTCTTCGCTCATTTTTTTCTCACTTGAACAGGTCCAGCTGCTTGTCGGCCATGGCGGCCGCCAGCTCGACCGCCTTCTTGGCCTTCTCGAGCTCGTCGGCGCTGCCGGCGCGGCCGGCGGCTTGCCAGGTGTAGCGGCCCTTCTCCACCAGGGTCACGCGCCCCAGCTTCTGCTTGCCGAGCCAGTAGGCGTGGCCCAGGTACGCCCTTTCCCAGAAGGGCTTGTTCTTTTTCGCTTTAGACGTCCGCTTCAACGCTCTTCCAGTGCTCCCGCATCCAGTTGCGCCGGCCCTCGGCCTCGCCCGAGTCCATCAGCTTCTCGAACACCTCGCGCGCCTTCTTCATGTCCTTCGCTTCCAGCGACATGCGGATCAGCCGCCGCGTGTCCGGGTTCATGGTGGTTTCCCAGAGCTGCTCGGGGCTCATCTCGCCCAGGCCCTTGAAGCGCGAGATTTCCCAGCTCCCGTCCTTGACCTTTTCCTTTTTCAATTGATTCAAGACTTCTTCCAGCTCGTCGTCGTCGAGGCAGTAGACGCGGCGCGCGGGCTTCCCCTTGCCCTGGGAGGGGATCTCGAGCTTGTAGAGCGGCGGCATCGCGACATACAGGTGGCCGCGCTCGACCAGCTTGGGCGCGTGCATGAAGAAGAAGGTGAGGAGCAGCGCCTGGATGTGCCCGCCGTCGACGTCGGCGTCGGTCATCACGATGACCTTGCCATACCTGACTCCACTCAAATCAACATTCTCTTCGGCGCCGTGAGGGTCAACCCCGATCGCGGTGGCGATCGCCTGCAGCTCCTTGTTGGCGAGCACCGTGCGGCTGTCCTTCGACATGGTGTTCAGCACCTTGCCGCGCAGCGGCAGCAGCGCCTGCGTCTCCTTGTCGCGCGCCTCCTTGGCCGAGCCGCCGGCCGAGTCGCCCTCGACCAGGAACAGCTCGTTTCTCGAGATATCCCCGGAAGCGCAGTCGACCAGCTTGCCGGGGAGCGTGGCGATGCCGCTCGACTTCTTGCGCTCGACCTTCTTGCCTTTCGACAGGCGCGCCAGCGCCTGCTCGATCGCGAGCTCGACGATCTTCGTGCCCTCGGCGGGATGCTCGTTCAGCCACAGCTCGAACGCGTCGCGCACGCAGAGCTCGAGCAGCCGCGCGCCGTGGCGCGTGGTGAGCTTCTCCTTGGTCTGGCCGTGGAACTGGGTGCGCACGATGCGCGCCGAGAGCGTGAAGCAGGCGCGGCCCCACAGGTCGTCGGCGATCACCTTGACGCCCTTCGGCGCGAGGCCCCGGGTTTCCATGAACGCGGCGAGCGCGTCGAAGATCCCGGCCCTGAAGCCCGCCTCGTGCGTGCCGCCCGAGCGCGTCGGGATCAGGTTGACGTGGCTGTCGGCGAACACGTCGCCCTCGGCCACCCAGCCGATCGCCCACGAGGCGCCTTCGCCGGGCTCGATCTCGGTGAGGTTGGTCTCCTGGAAGAACCTTTCGCCGGTAAAGAGGGGAGCAATCAGCTCGCGCCCCTGCAGCATGAACTCGAAGTACTGCGCCATGCCGCGCTCGTACTTCCAGACCTTGTTCTGCTTGCCTTCGACCTCGAGCACCATGGTGAGGCCGGGCAGCAGGTAGGCCTTCGAGCGCACCAGGTGCTCCAGCTCGTTCATCGGAATATTGGGCGAGTCGAAGTACTTCGGGTCGGGCCAGAGGCGCACGATGGTGCCGGTGCGCTTTTCCTTGCTCTTTTCGCTCTTGAGCCTGGACTTGAGCTCGCCGCCCTCGAAAACGATCGAATGACGTTCATTGTTTCTAAAGACAACGACTTCACACCGCTTCGAGAGCGCGTTCGACACCGCCACCCCCACGCCGTGCAGGCCGCCGGAGATGTGGTAGACGCCGTCGCCCGAGCGCGAGAACTTGCCGCCGGCGTGCAGCATGGTGAACGCCACCTCGACCGCGGGCTTCTTCTCCACCGGGTGCATGTCGACCGGCACGCCGCGGCCCTCGTCGGCGACCTCGACCGAGCCGTCCTTGGCGAGCGACACCGCGATGCGCTTGCCGTGGCCCGAGAGCGCCTCGTCGACCGCGTTGTCGAGCGCCTCCTGCACGATGTGCAGCGGATGCACCGTGTGGGTGTACATCCCCGGCATGCGCCGCACCGGCTCGAGGCCCTTCAGCGCCTGGATCGCCGATGCGTCGTAGACCGCCTGCTTGGGTGCCATGTATCTAGTTCACTTTCTCAGCGAGCCCACTAGGTATTGTAGTCCGAGCCTCCTCACGCTGCCTGCGCCGCGTAGCGCCGCCGCACCTGCGCAGCGGTCGAGCGCCCGGGGTGATGCACCACCACCCCTTCGGCCGCGGCCGCATCGGCGAGTTCCCGGTCCAGGGTTATGAAGTCGTATCCCAACCGCACCGCGAGCTCCAGGTACGACGCGTCGTAAACGGTCAAGCCGCGCCGGTCCGCGAGCTCGCTGAGCGAGCGCATGTCCGCGAGCACGTCGTCGGTGCGCAGGTAGAGCTGCGCGGCGTTGTCCAGGATCTCCAGGCGCTGCTCGCGCCCGATGCGCTTCTTGCGCTCGGCGAAAAGCAGGGCGTTGGGGAACTCCAGCCGCCAGACGAAAGGCACCCAACATTCGGCGGTTTCGAGCAGCTCGAAGGCGCTGTCGGTAAACGCCGTGCGCTCGTCCTTCAGGAACCAGGCGAGCGTGACCGAGCAATCAAACACGACCATCAGTAGCGCCGGCCCGCCTTCACGAGCTCCGCGATCGTCGAACCACGCTTCGCGCCCCGGTCCCACCCCGAGCGCTTGCGCTTGATCTCGTCGATCAGCGCTCGCCGGCGCGCCCGCTCCTCCGCGTCCACGCCGGCGGGAACGAGCTTGGCGACCGGCTTGCCGCGACGCGTGATAGTGACGGTCTCGCCCGCCTCGACCCGGTCGAGCAGCTCGGCGAGCTTGGTCTTGGCTTCGAAGGATCCAACGGTGGTCATGCCGTCCTCCAACTAGACAACCAGTTGGAGGATACCTTATCGGTGGATCTGCGCAAAGCGCTCGATGCTCGTGGCGATGGAGGTGGCGAGCGACGCCTCGCCCCAGAGCTGGAGGAGCTGTTTCTGCACGCGCAGGGCTTCGCGGTCGGCGGCGAGCAGCTTTTGCACCAGCCCCTTCCCGTCACCGATTTCCTCGATCAAGCCCCACTCCAGCGCCCGGCGGGCGTCGATCGCCTCGCCGGTGAGCATCAGCCAGGCGGCGCGGCCCGAGCCGACGAGGCGCGGCAGCAGCGCGGCCTCGACCACCGACGGGATCCCGAGCCTGACCTCGGGCATCGCGAATTTCGTGCCTTCGGCGGCGATGCGCAGGTCGCACGCGGCGGCGATCTCGAGGCCCGCGCCGATCACCGCGCCGTGCACCGCCGCCACCACCGGCACCGGCAGCTCCCGGATCGCTTTGCAGACGTTGTGGATCTTTTCCACGAACGGGCCTGCGGTGGCGGCGTTCAAGCTCTTCAGCTCGGCGACATCCGCCCCGCCGCAGAACGTCTTGCCGCGGCCGCCCAGCACCACCACCCTGAGAGCTTCGTCAGGCTCGAGCGCCGCCACTGCCGCGCGCAACTCCTCCAGGGCAGCGGAATTCAAAGCGTTTGCTTTTTCCGGCCGGTTGAGGAAGATTCTCGCGACCGGCCCTTCGCGCTCCACATCCACCATGCTTTCATCTTATAGCCGCGAGGCTTTGCAGAAAGTCTCGACCGCGACGCTGACCACCGTGCTCTTCAAGCGCGGCCTGCGCAACGTCTTCATCCAAGGGGTGTTTCTTCTCAACAAGGACTCTCCAAGGATGGTGGGCGAGGCCTACACGCTGCGCTACATCCCGGCGCGCGAGGACCTCGACCAGCTCGGCGCGTTCGAGGGGCGCGGCCACCCGCAGCGCGAGGCGATCGAGGCCTGCCCGGCGGGCCAGGTGCTGGTGATGGACGCGCGGCGCGACGCGAGCGCCGCGACCGGCGGCGACATCCTGATGACCCGGCTGATGGTGCGCGGCGTGGCGGGGGTGGTGACCGACGGGGGCCTGCGCGACTCGCCCACGATCGAGAAGCTCGCCTGGCCGGCCTACTGCGGCGCGCGCTCGGCGCCGCTCAACCTCGTGCGCCACCACGCGGTGGAGAGCCAGGTGCCGATCGGCTGCGGCGGCGTGGCGGTCTACCCCGGCGACGTGGTGGTGGGCGACGCCGAGGGGGTGGTGGTGATCCCGGCGAACATGGCCCAAGATGTCGCGAAGGAAGCCGCGGCGCAGACCGAGTTCGAGGACTGGGTCGAGGCGAAAGTGAAGGAAGGCCGGTCGATCTTCGGCCTGTACCCGCCGAACGCGGAAACCAAGGCGGAATTCGAGGCCTGGAAGAAAGGCCAGTAAAATCCCCGTTCCCATGGCCGAGCAGAAAGACTGGGCGTTCCCGGCCGAGATGCGGCCGCGGCCCGAGGACTGGCGCTTCGACCTCGACCGCGCGCTCGACGCCGTGGTGATGGTGCGCGCCGAGATTCCCGACGACGCGTTCACCGCGCCGATCCTCGGCACCGAGCGCGCCGGCAACGGCGTGGTGATCCGCGACGACGGCCTGGTGCTCACCATCGGCTACCTGATCACCGAAGCGAGCGTGATCTGGCTCACCACCAACAAGGGCACGGTCGCCGGCGGCACGGTGCTCGCCTACGACCAGGCCACCGGCTTCGGCCTGGTGCAGCCGCTCGGCCGGCTCGGCGTGCGCGCGATCGAGCGCGGCAGCATCAACTCGATCCGCGTAGGCGAGAACGTGGTGGTCGCCGGGCACGGCGGCCGCGCGCACGCGCTCAAGGCCACGGTGTTCGCCAAGCGCGAGTTCGCGGGCTACTGGGAATACGTGCTGGACGAGGCGTTCTTCACCGCGCCGGCGCATCCACAGTGGGGCGGCTCGGCGCTGATCGGCGCCGACGGCCGGCTCGCCGGCATCGGCTCGCTCCTGGTGCAGGAGAAGATCGACGCCGGCACCATCCAGGGCAACATGCTGGTGCCGATCGACCTCCTCGAGCCGATCCTCGACGACATGGTGAAGACCGGGCGCACGAAGCGCGCGCCGCGTCCCTGGCTCGGCATGTACACCACCGAGGCGGGCGAGCGCCTCGTGGTCGCCGGCCTCGCGCCCGGCGGGCCCGCCGAGCGCGCCGGCGTCAGGGTGGGCGACGCAATCCTCGCCGTCGCGGGCGAGAAGCCCTCGAGCCTGGCGGACCTCTGGCGCAAGGTATGGCGCTGCGGCGCCCCGGGCGCCGCGGTCGCGCTCAAGCTCGCGCGCAGCGGCAAGACCTCCGAATTCCGCGTCGTCTCCGCCGACCGCGGCGACTTCCTCAAGAAGCCCCACCTGCACTAATACCGACCCCAATTCGGGGCCAGGGCCACGACTCGGGTTCCTAGATCGGGGCCAGGGCCGGAATGCGTCAACGCGCTTGCTAGCTCGCCGTTAGGTGCTCATGGCAAGGCGAATGCGGATGATCCTGCCCGACGTCGCGATCCACGTCGTTCAGCGCGGCATCAATCGAGCTCCCTGCTTCGGGGCGGAGAGCGACTACCTCGTGTACCTATCAAGTTTGCGGCAGCTGTCGGCGAAGCATGGATGCGCGGTGCACGCCTACTGCCTGATGACGAATCATGTGCACCTTCTGCTTACGCCGCGCACTGCCGACGCGTGCACGAAGATGATGCGCGACCTGGGGCAGCGCTACGTGCCCTACTTCAATCAAAGGCATGGCCGTACCGGGACGCTTTGGGAAGGCAGGTTCCGTTCGTGCATCGTCGATTCGGCGCGTTACGTGCTCGCCTGCTATCGCTACATCGAGCTCAACCCGGTCCGCGCCGGCATGGTCGAAGAACCGGCCGCGTACCCATGGTCGAGCTACGCCGTGAATACCGGTATATGTTCCGATCCGCTGATAGCGGCGCACGCGGAGTTGACCGCCCTGGCAACGAACGGCAACAAGCGCTACGCCGCCTACCGCGAGCTTTTCGCGGATGAAATCGACCAGCCGCTCCTGGCGGCAATACGCGATTGCACCAATCAAGGCTATCCGCTTGCTAGCGAGGCTTTGAAGAGCGACGTGATGGCGCGGCTCGGATGGAAAATCGCGCCGGTCAAATCTGGTCCGCGACCGAGTTATGGCCCTGGCCCCGAATTCGGGCAGCGAGTCTTGGCCCTGGCCCCGAATTAGTTCTGGGTAATGAAGTCGAGCACCGTGCGGTTGAAGGCTTCGGGCTGCTCCCAGAACGCCGAGTGGCCGCACTCGGGGATGACGACCGACTCGCAGTTCGGGAAGCGAGCGGCGAACAGGCGCAGGACGGACGGCGGGGTGTAGAGGTCGGCGTCGCCGGTGAGGAGCAGCGTCGGGACCTTGATAGTCTCGAGCACGGCGTAGGTGATGCGGTTGCGCGTGGCCTGGGGAGCCGAGTGCTGCGACAGCTCCTTCCAGCGCCGGGTGCCCTCCGGGTTCGCCGCGCGGTACGAAGGCCCGAGCTCGCGGATCTCCGCCGGGATCGCGTTGAATTCCGGCGCCGGCCGCAGCCGGCGCGTCATCTCGACGTAGTCCTCGTCCTGCACGCCGACGATACTGTTGGCGATCACCAGGCTGCGCAGGCGCTGGGGATACGAGAGCGCGTAGTCCACCGCGACGATGCCGCCCGCGGCGGTGCCGACGAGGTGGAAGCGCTCAAGGTGCAGGTGCGCAGCGAGCGCTTCCAGGTCTTCGCTCGCAACTCCGGTATTGCGTCGATCGAAGGCGATGAAGCGGTAGCCCGCGCCGGTGAAGGCGGGGATCTGCTGCTCCCACATGCGGCAGTTGCCCGATCCCGCGTGCAGGAAGACGATCGGCGGCCCCTCGCCGCTGCCCTCGCCGCCGCTATCCTCGTACCGGAGGCGGATCCCGGGGAGCTCGGCGTCCCTTATTTGACTCCTGCCTCGCTCAGGTACTTCAGCACGCCGGGATGCAGCAGCTCGCGCCGCGGCGCAGCGGCGAGCGTGTTCGCCATTGTGGTCTCGCGCGCCTGATCGAGGCGCGCGGCGAGCGGCCCTTCGGCGCGGTGCACGGCTCGCGCCAGCAGGTAGGCGGTGTTCTCGGAAAGACTCTGGTTCGAAAGCACGTAGCTCCACGAGCCCACCGAGGCGAGCGGCTGGTCCTGCCCCGGGTAGCTCTTCGCCGGCAGCGTGTTCGGCTGCAGAGCCGGGTTCTTGCTCAATATGGTTTGCACTTCGGAGGCCGAGGGGACGATGAAGCGGCCGCCCTGCTGCGCCAGCGCACTGAATGCCGGCCAGCCCACGCCCGCGCCCCAGAGCGCGTCGGCGCGACCGTCCATCAGCATCGGCGGGCCATCCGCGGCCTTTTCCAGGATGATCTGATTCACCTCGACGCCGAGCGAGCCCAGGACGGTGCGTCCCAGCGCGGTGACCCCCGAAGCCTGGGTGCCCATCACCACCGGCTTGCCGCGCAAATCGGAGATCGTGCGGTGCGGGCTGTCGGCGCGCACGATGAACATGCCGGGCGAGGAGTACATCGCCGCGACGACGCGCAGCGGCGTGCCTGGCCTGGCGAGCGCGGCGGAAGCGATCTCGCCCGCGACCAGCGCGAGGTCGAGCTTGCCGGCCTCGAGCAGCGGCACGTTCTCGGTCGAGCCCTTGGTGTTGCGCGGCTCGATGCGCAGCAGCGGCTCCTGCGCATTGACCACCTCGGCGAACGCCGCGCCGTAGAGCGGGAAGCCGCCGCCCGGCGTGGCGGTGCCGAGGATCAGGACGATGATCGTCTCTTTCACTGGATGAACAGCGGCGCCTTCGGGATCCTGGCCATCTGCTCCCGGTCGTGGTTGATCCAGAGCTGCGTGCCGGTGCGCTGCGCGTAGGCCTTCATCTCGTCGATCGTCGCCATGCTCTGCGGGATGTTGAAGTTGAACGAGGGCGCGACGCGGTAGTTCCAGCTGTGCTGCAGGTGCACCATGTCGCCCGAGAGCATCACCGGGCCGGTCTTCGGCAGCCGCACCACCAGCACCTGGTGGCCCGGGGTGTGGCCGGGCGCCGCCTTGATGGTCACCGAGCCGTCGCCGAACACGTCGTAGTCGCCGTCGATGATCATCGCTGGGTTGGCGCGCAGCTTGTCGTAGTTGGCCGCGACGAACCCGAACTTCTGCGCGTCGGGGCCGAACATCGCCGCGTACTCGGCGCGCTGCACGTAGAGCGTCGCCGCGGTGAACAGGTTGGCGTTGCCCGAGTGGTCGCCGTGCGCGTGCGACATGGCGAAGTGCTTGATGTCGCCGGGCGCGACGCCGAGCTCCTTCAGCGACTCCGCCAGCGGCTTCTTCATGAACACCGTGATCGCGCCGCCCGTCACGCTCATGCCGTCGGGCATCGCGGCGAGCCGGTCTGCATTGCCGGTGTCCCACAGCATCCAGCCTTTGGCGTGCTTGATCAGGTAGCAGTGATTGGCGAACACGTGCGCCTTGCCAACATTGACCCCCGGCGTCCAGCGCGACACGTCCTTCACGTGGTTCTCGCCGCAGTTGATGACGTACATGCGGTCCAGCCCGCCGCCGGTTTCCTGCGTCGGCGTGGCGCACGCCGCGAGCAGCAGGAAAATGGGGACGGACCCTATTTTTCTCATCCTCATCGCGACTACCCTCCTCCCTCGTTGCTCGAATTCGGGGTCAGGGCCACGAATCGTTTCTGCGTACGTGAAAACAATTCGTGGCCCTGACCCCGAATTCGGATTCAACCCAATGTGGGCATGTTGAACCCCGGCGCGGGCGTGTCCTGGTGCGGCCAGCGCGTGGTCACGGCCTTGGTGCGGGTGTAGAACTTGACGCTCTCGGTGCCGTGCACGTGCAGGTCGCCGAAGAGCGAGCTCTTCCAGCCGCCGAACGAGTAGAACGCCACCGGCACCGGGATCGGCACGTTGACCCCGACCATCCCGACCTGGATCTCGGCCGCGAAGCGCCGCGCCGCGCCGCCCGACTCGGTGAAGATCGCGGTGCCGTTCGCGTAGGGGTTGCTGTTCACCAGGGCCACCGCCTCTTCCAGCGTGTCGGCCCGTAGCACGACCAGCACCGGCCCGAAGATCTCGTTCTTGTAGATCTCCATGTCGGGCGTCACGTAATCGAAGAGCGAGGTGCCGAGGTAGAAACCCTCCTTCGGCACCTCCTGCTTGCGCGCATCCACTACCAGCTTCGCGCCTTCCTTGACGCCGATGTCTATGTAGGAAGCGACCTTGTCGCGATGCTGCCGGGTGACCAGCGGACCCATGTCGACCCCGAGCTTTATTTCCTTTGCCTTCTTCTCCAGCAGCTTCACCAGCGGATCGCCGGCCTTCCCCACCGCCACCACGGCCGAAATCGCCATGCAGCGCTCGCCGGCCGAGCCGTAGGCGGCGCCGATGAGCGCGTCGGCCGCGAATTCGATGTCGGCGTCGGGCAGCACCACGGCGTGGTTCTTCGCGCCGCCGAGCGCCTGCACGCGCTTGCCGTTCTTCGCCGCGGTCTCGTAGATGTACTTGGCGATCGGGGTCGAGCCCACGAATGAAATTGCGCTCACATCGGGGTGAGAAAGCAAACCATCCACGGCCACCTTATCCCCGTGCACGACGTTGAGCACGCCGTCGGGCAGGCCCGCCTCCTGGAAGAGCTCCGCCATGCGCACCGAGGCCGACGGAACTTTCTCCGAGGGCTTGAGGATGAAGCTGTTGCCGCACGCGATCGCCATCGGGAACATCCACAGCGGCACCATCACCGGGAAGTTGAACGGCGTGATCCCGGCGCAGATTCCGACCGGCTGGCGGATGGTGTGCGTGTCCACCTGCGTGCCGACGTCCTGCGAGTACTCGCCTTTCAGCAGCTGCGGGATGCCGCAGGCGAACTCGACCACCTCGATGCCGCGCTGCACCGAGCCCATCGCGTCGGCGAGCGTCTTGCCGTGCTCGTCCGTAACGATCTCGGCGAGCTGCTTTTGATTCTTCTTCAATAAGAACAAGTATTCCTGCATGATGCGCGCTCTTCGCAGCGGCGGCGTATCGCGCCATGCCGGAAACGCCGCGGCCGCGGCCTTGACCGCCGAGTCGACGAGACCCGCGTCGGCGAACACGACCTTCCTCGACACCTGCCCGCTCGCCGGGTTGTAGACCTCGCCGAAGCGGCTCGCGGACGAAACGCGCTTGCCGCGGATCCAGGCGGGGACGGTATCGAGCTTCAGCTCGGCGGGCTTGTTCATGCCCGAAATTCTACGCTTCGTGGGTGTCGAACACGCCCGGGGAAACGATCTCCAGCACCTCGAAGTCGCCGGAGAAGTCGCGCACGTCGTGGCGGATCCCCGGCGGCTGGGTCCAGGTGTCGCCGGCGCGGAAGGTGAAGTCGCCCTCGCCGTCGATCCAGACGCGGATCCAGCCCTTGAGCACGTAATTGAACTGGAAGTCGACCGAGTGCCAGTGCACCCCCGAGCCCTCCTTCGGGCAGGGCGCGCAGGCGCGGTGGATCTCGGCGGTGTAGCGGTTGCCCGTCGCCTCGCGCACGCCGAGGTCGCGGTCCTGGAAGTAGCTGCGAAAGCCCGGCTTGAAGCGCGCGGCGTCGGCCCGGCTATAGGCGAATTTCTGTTTCATGGTTTCCTCAGGTAGGCGGAAGCGGCCGTGTCGGCGACGAGCGCGTCCCAGTCGGCGTGCAGCGAGATGCGGCCGCGCTCGACGAAGATGAAGCGCTCGCACACCTCGCGCAGGATGTCGAGATGGTAGCCCTCGTTGGGGTGCAGGCACACGAAGACGGCGCGTCCTTCGCCGCGCAGCCGCCGGAAGAAGTCGAGCATGAAGCCGATATAGCCGTCCTGGGTGTTGAACTGCGGCTCGTCGAAGAGATGCACCATCGGGTACGAGGATCCGGCAGGCGCGAGCAGGAAGTCGGGCCTGTAGCGCCGGAAGCGACGCACCTGATAGGACTGGTGGTAGTGGATCGCCAGGCGATCGCGCTCGCGCGCCTTCACCGCGTGAATGTCCTGGCCCATGCACAGCACGCGCCCCGCGCTCGGCAGGTTCTGGCCGGTGATGAGCTCGAACAGCGTAGTCTTGCCCGAGCCGTTCGGCCCCATCACGCCGACGATCTCGGGCTTCTCCACGCGGAAATCGGCTTCCAGGCGGAACGTGGTCCGCCAGCGCCGCCGGTACTCCTTCACCAGGTTTTCGACCGCGAGCAGCATCAGACGCCGAGCAGCCTCTGCCGCAGGACGCCGTCGCTTGCGAGCGCGGCGGCTTCGCCGCGGTGCACGATGCGCCCCCTGTCCATCACGTAGACGCGGTCCGACACCGCGAGCGCGACGAGCGGGTTCTGCTCGACGAGCAGCACGGATACGCATTCACTCTTCAGTTTCCTTACGACCTCCAGGACCTGTTGAACCATGCGCGGCGCGAGGCCCTGGCTCGGCTCGTCGAACAGCACCAGGCCCGGCGAGCCGAGCAGCGCGCGCGCGATCGCCACCATCTGCATCTCGCCGCCCGAGAGGTTCTCGCACTCGCGCCAGCGCAGGTACTCGAGCGGCGTGAAGATCCCGAAGCACTCGCTTTCACTCCAGGCCCGGAAACGCGTGCGCTTCCTCGCGATCGCGAGGTTGCGCTCGACGGTGAGCGTCGGGAAGATGCGGCGGTCGTCGGGCACCCAGCCGACGCCGGCGCGCGCGATCTCGTGCGTCGGGCGCTGCGTGATGTTCTTCCCGTCGAACAGCACCTGCCCGGAGCGAACCGAGGACAGGTTGAGGATCGAGCGCAAGGTCGTGGTCTTGCCGGCGCCGTTCGGGCCGAGCAGCGCCACCACCTCGCCCGCCGCGACCTCCAGCGAGACGCCGAACAACGCCTGCGTCTCGCCGTAGAAGGTATGGATGTCTTTAACTGACAACATTACCGAGGTTGGAGCGCTGCACCCAGGGATTGGCGCGCAGCTCGGCCGGGCTGCCCTGCGCGATCACCTGGCCCCAGTGCATGACGTAGATGTGGTCGGCAAGGCCGAAGAGGAACTTCATGTCGTGCTCGATCAGCACGATGGTCAGGCTGCGCTTGAGCCCGGCGATGAGCGCCGCGATGCGCGCCGTGGCCGCCGTGCCGAGGCCCGCGGTCGGCTCGTCGAGGAACAGCAGCCGCGGCCGCGCCGCGAGCGCGACGCCGATCTCGAGCGCGCGCCGGTCGCCGTAGGAGAGGTCCTTTGCCTTGACGTGCGCCTTGTCGGCGAGCCCGACGCGCTCGAGCACGTCGCTCGAGCCGCCGAACTCGCCCAGCATCGAGAAGCCCCGCGCGCGCGCCTCGGGAGTGGCGATGAGCACGTTGTCGAGCGCGGTGTAGTCGTCGAACAGATTCATGATCTGGAACGAGCGCGAGATGCCCAGGCGCGCGATCGCGCGCGGCGGCATTCCCGTGATGTCGCATCCGTCGAACGTGACGCGCCCGCGGTCGGGCGTGTAGCGCCCGGTCAGGAGATTGAAGCAGGTCGTCTTGCCGGCACCGTTCGGTCCCATGATGCCGCTGAGGCGGCCCGCCTCGAAGCGCATGGTCACATCCTCGAGCACCACCTGGTGGCCGAAGCGCTTGTGCAGGTGCTCGGCCGCGAACAGCGCCATTCTCAGGCCCCCACCGGAACGCGGCGCGCGGCCTGCCGCCGGGCGCGCCAGTCCTGCCACATGCCGGCGATGCCCTCGGGCTTGAAGAGCACCACCGCCATGAAGAGCAGCCCGTACCAGAGGAGCCATGCCTCGGTGTACGCGCCGAGCAGGTCGCGCGCCACGAAGAACAGCACCACGCCGAGCACCGGGCCCCAGAACGAGACCAGCCCGCCGCCGACCAGCACCATCATGACCACGAAGCCCGACTGGTTCAGGCTCATCACGTTGGGGTACGCCGACTGCTGCGCCAACGCGAACAGTCCGCCGGCAAGCCCGGCGATCAGAGCGGAGAGCGTGAACGCGAGCCACTTGTACGCCCACACGTGGTAGCCGACGAAGCGCGCGCGCGTCTCGTTCTGGCGGATGGCGGCGAGCACGCGGCCGAACGGCGAGTGCTGCACGCGCCACAGGAACACCAGCGCGAGGACGAAGATCGCGAAGCAGAAGTAGTACAGCGAGTCGAGGTCCGCCAGAAACGCCGGCCGCTTGATGTTCAGAAGACCGTCCTCGCCGCGCGTCACGCTGTGCCATTTGATGGCGACGAACCAGAAGATCTGGCCGAAAGCGATCGTCAGCAGCGCGTAGTAGATGCCCCGTCGGTGCGAGATGAAGAGCGCCACCAGGGCGCCCGCAAGCGCACCCGCGGTGATGGCGCAGAGCAGGGAAACCCACAATGAGCTGCCCCAGTGAATCTGCGAGAGACCGAACGCGTAGGCGCCGACGCCGAAGTAGGCGCCGTGGCCGAACGACGGCAGACCCGCGGTGCCCAGCAGCAGGTTGAAGCCGAGCGCGAAGATCACCCAGATCATCACCTCGACGCCGAGGTACGGATAAAGGCCGACCGCCTTGATCCAGAACGGCAGGGTGCCGAACACCGCGCAGGTCGCAAGCAGTTGCAACATTTGTTCTGAAGTTGTATTGTTCTAGAACATCCATTCTAAAGTCAATGCCCGCCCGCACTTCTCCCGCCCCCGGCTACGAGGCGCTGAAAGGCAACCTGTCCCGGGCCTACCCGGGCCTCTCGCCGCAGCTGCAGCGCATCGCCACCTTCGTGCTCGAGCACCCGCAGGACATGGCGCTCGATACCGTGGCGACGCTGGCGCGCGGCGCCGGCGTGCAGCCTTCGGCGATGGTGCGCTTCGCGCAGGCGCTCGGCTACGACGGCTTCTCCGGGCTGCAGCGCGTATTCCGCGGCCGCCTTGTCGAGCGCTCGAACCAGGCGCCCGGGATGCACGACTACCGCCAGCGCATCGCCGCGCTGCGCGCGGACCGGGGCTCGAACGGCGTGCTGGCGCGCTTCGTCGCCGAGGGCATCGTCTCGCTCGAGCAGCTGCACGACCACGTCGCGCCGGCCGACCTGGCGACGGCGGTCCGCATCCTCGCGAACGCGAAAACGATCTATACGCTGGGCCAGCGGCGCTCGTTCACCGTGGCGTACTACCTCGCCTACGGGCTCACCCAGCTCGACCTCAACGCGCATCTGCTCGACTCGCCGGGCGGCATGCTGCGCGACCGCGCCGGGCTGATCGGCCCGAAGGACGCGCTCATCTGCATGTCCTTCAAGAACTACACGCAGGAAGTGATCGAAGTCGCGCAGGCGTGCCACGCGCGCGGCGTGCCGGTGATCGCGATCACCGACAACGCGCTGTCGCCGCTGGCTCCGCACGCCCGGATCTGCTTCCAGATCGAGGGAAAGGCCTCGCAACCCTTCGGCATGCTCGCCGGCCCGATCTGTTTCGCGCAGGCGCTGGTGGTTTCGGTCGGGGAGCACATCTCCAGATGAATGCGCGAATCGGTTTCATCGGCCTCGGCCTCATGGGCCACGGCATGGCAAAGAACCTGCTCAAGAAAGGCCACCCGCTGTCGTTCGTCGTGCATCGCAACCGCGCGAACCTGGCCGACCTCCTCGACCTCGGCGGCAAGGAAGTCGCGACGCCCAAAGAACTGGTTTCTGTTTCAGAGGTAGTCATCCTGTGCGTCACCGGCACGCCGCAGGTCGAGGCGGCGGTCAGCGGCGGCCTGCTCGAGGGCGCGCGCAAGGGTCAGATCGTGATCGACTGCTCGACCTCGATGCCGGAGTCCAGTGACCGGATTCGCGCCGACTTCGAACGCAAGGGCGTCCGCTTCGTCGACGCGCCGCTCGCGCGCACGCCGCTGCAGGCCGAGGAAGGCAAGCTCAACTGCATGGTCGGCGCCGACCCGAAGACCTTCGGGGAAGTAAAGCCCGTGCTGGAGAAGTTCTGCGAGAACATCTTCCACGCCGGGGGGCCGGGCGCGGGCCACCGCATCAAGCTGGTCTACAACTTCGTCGCCATGGCGCACGCCGCGATCGTAGCCGAGTCGCTCGCCGCGTGTGCCAGGGCGGGTCTTTCCCTCGAAACCTTTTTCCAGCTGGTGTCGGCGGGCGGCGCGAACTCCAACATGTTCCAGATGGTCGTGCCCAAGGCGCTCAAGGGCGATTTCAGCGGCCTGATGTTCACGCTCGGCAACGCCAAGAAAGACATCGGGTACTACCAGCAGATGGTGGCCGGCGCTCCCCTCGCGGGACCCATGGGTGCCGCGCTCAACCAGGTGCTGGTGCAGGCGAACGCGCTCGGCCTCGGCGAGAAGTTCGTCCCATCCTTGATCGAGGCCTACGAAAGGGTCAACGGCTTGACGATCGTCAAACGCTAAAGGAGGAGTCATGAAGAGGAGGAAGCTGCTGCAGATGCTGGCCGCGGGGACCGCGTTCTACGGCCCGTGGAAAGTGCACCACGCCTGGGCGCAGGCGGGACAGAAGAAGCCGCTGGTGATCGGCCTCACCATGGACGCGAGCGGCCAGTTCGGCGCGAGCGGCACCTCGGAGCGGCTGGGCGCCATGATGGCGATCCGCGAGTTCAACGAGAAGGGCGGCGTGCTCGGGCGCCACATCGAGGCGCTGCACATCGATACGGAAACGACGCCGGCCACCGGCTCGCGCGTGGCCGAGCGCATGATCACGCGCAACGAGGTGGCGTTCCTGATCGGCGGCCTGAGTTCCGGCGTGGCCAACGCGATCGGCCAGGTGGCGCAGAAGTACGGCATCGTCTACTTCAACTCGAACTCGTCGAGCCCGACCGAATCCGGCCGGGACTGCAAGCGCGTCAAGTTCGTGTGGGACGGCAACGGCACCAACTTCGCGCAGGCGATCGTCAAGAACGCCATCAAGGTAAACGGGGGCAACTGGGCGCTGCTCACCAACGACTACATCTGGGGTCACAACACCTCGAAGGCGACGCGCGAGCTGGTGGTGAAGAACGGCGGCCGGGTGGTCGACGAGCTGATGGTGCCGCAGGGCACGCGCGACTTCTCGTCGTTCCTGCTCAAGCTGCAGCAGATGAAGCCGCAGGTGGTCGCCGCGGCCGTGGGCGGCGATGATTTCCGCGCCATGCGGCAGCAGGTACTGCAGACCAAGCTCGACCGGCAGTTCGCCTGGGTGAACAACCAGCAGGACTGGGAAGACGTCTACGGCCTGGGGGCGGAAGCCGCCTTCGGCGTGTTCGGCACCACGTGGTATTACCGCTTCGACCTGCCGGGCGTGAAGGAATTCGTCGAGAAGTACAAGAAGACCTTCCCGGGCATGCAGGTGAAGAATCCGGGCAACACGTTCTACAACGGCTACGTCGCGACCCGGGAGCTGCTGCGCTGCGTCGAGGAGGCCGGCACGACCAACAACATCGCCATCATCAAGAAGCTGGAAGGCCGCAAGATGACCGCGCGCGACCGCATGCAGCACCACGACGCGTGGATCGACCCGGTCACGCACCAGGTGCAGCAGACCATCTACATGGCGACCTACAACGACAAGCCGGCCGAACCCGACGACATCTTCAGGATCCTCTCGAGCGTGCCGCCGGCGGAGATCGTCGACGCCGACGCGCCGAAGGCCTGCAAGATGGCGAGCTACCAGGAGACGCCGAGCTACGAGCAGTGAGGGCTGCGACGAACCGTCGTTCCCGCGAACGCGGGAACCCATGTTTGAAAGAAAAAAATGGGCCCCCGCCTTCGCGGGGGCGACTTCTTCCTTCGATCTCAGGGTAATGCTCGATCTGACCCCACACCTCCTGAACGGCATCAGCCTCGGGCTGATGTTCGCGCTGATCGCGCTCGGCTTCATGCTGATCGTCGGCGTGATGGAGGTGATCAACCTCGCCCACGGGTCGCTGTTCGCCCTGGGCGCCTATTTCGCGGTCTTCATCATGGGGCTGAACCTCGGGGTGGGGATCGAGGCGCGCTACGCGCTCGCTTTCTGCCTCGCGCCGCTGGGCGTCGCGCTGGTCGGCATGGCGCTCGAGCTGGCGATGCGCCGCACCTACGGCAAGGACCCGCTGTACGGCCTGCTCCTGACCTTCGGCGCGGCGCTCGTGATCGAGGAGGTGATCCGGCTCATATGGGGCTCGGGCGAGAAGCAGCTGCTCCTGCCCCCGGATCTCGGCGGCGCGATGCTGATCGGCGGCTTCATCTATTCCAAGTACCGGCTCTACGCCAGCGTGGCGGCGATTCTTTTGATTCTTCTTCTTTACTTCTTTCTGGAAAAAACACCCTACGGCGCGATGATCAAGGCCGGCGCGCACGACTCGGAGATGGTGCGCGCGCTCGGCATCAACCTCACGCGGCTGCGCCTCTTCGTGTTCGCCCTGGGCACGGCGCTCGCCGCCGCGGCGGGCATCGTGCTCGCGCCGATCTGGGGCGTGCGCCCGCACATGGGCGTCGACGCCGTGGTGCCGGCCTTCCTGATCATCGTGCTGGGCGGCGTCGGCAGCTTCTGGGGCGCGGTGCTCGCCGGCATCCTGGTCGGCGTGGTGGTGGCCGTCACCGGCGCCTACGCCTCCGAGTGGTCGCTGCTCTCCATGTACCTGCTGCTGATCGCGCTCGTCACCTGGCGCGCGCGCGGGCTCTTTGGCAAGAAGACCGCGCTTGAGAACTGAGCTCAGGGGAAAGACCGCCTTGGTCACGGGCGCCGCGGGCACCATGGGGCGCGCGGTGGTTTCCTTCCTGAAGGAGGACGGGCTGAGGGTGGTCGGCCTGGACCTGCGCGGCGACTGCGTCCGTTGCGACATCAGCGACGCAAGCGCGGTCAGGAAAGCGATAATGGAAATCGGGCAGGTCGACGTCCTGGTCAACAATGCCGGCATCCTCTCCAACCACAAGGCCGAAGCCACTACGCCCGACGAGTGGCACAAGGTGCTCGCCGCCAACCTCGACGGCGCGTTCTACCTCGCGCGCGAGGTGATCCCCGGGATGAAGGCGCGGCGCTGGGGGCGCATCGTGAACACCTGCTCGCTCGCCGCGAAGACCGGGGGCCTGACCGCGGGCACCGCCTATTCGGCGTCCAAGGGCGCGCTCACCTCGCTCACGTTCTCGCTCGCGCGCGAGCTGGCGCCGTTCGGCGTCACCGTCAACGGCATCTCGCCCTCCTACGTGAAGACGCCGATGGTGACCGAGCAGCTCACCGAGGCGCAACGCCAGGCGCTGATCAGCCAGATCCCGGTCGGCCGCTTCTGCGAGCCCGAGGAGTTCGCGCACGTGGTGCGCTTCCTCGTGTCGCCGCTCGCCGGCTTCATCACCGGCGAGATCGTCGACCTCAACGGCGGGCTGGTGATGGATTGAGAGCGCTGAAGGGCAAGCTGGCGTTCGTGCCGGGAGGCTATGGCGGCATCGGCGCCGCGGTCTGCCGGGCGCTCGCCGGGGCCGGCGCCAGGGTGATCGTTGCCGGCCGGGATCTCTCGAAGGCGACCCGCCTCGCGCGCCGCATCCGCGGCATCCCTCTGCAATTGGATGTCCGCGACACGCCGTCGATCGAGGCGGCGCTCAAACCCTTCCGGCGCATCGACCTGTTCGTGAACTGCGCCGGGGTCAGCCGCGAGCAGCGCATCGACGAGGTGACCGAGGAGGCCTGGGACCACGTGCTCGGCACCAACCTCAAGGCGGCGATGTTCCTCGCGCAGGCCGTGGCGCGCCGCCAGAAGCGGGGCGGCAAGCAGGTGCAGCTGCTCTCGGTGCGCGCACGGCTCGGGCTGCGCGGCCGCGGCTATTCCACGTACTGCACCAGCAAGGGCGGCCTCGTCATGCTCGTGAAGCAGCACGCGTCCGAGCTCGGGCCCCGGGGCATCTGCGTGAACGGGGTCGCGCCGACCGTGGTTCGCACCGAGATGGGCGCGCACTGGCTGAAAAACCCGAAGACCCGCGCCTGGCTCGAGGAGCGCATCCCGCTCGGGCGCGTCGCCGAGCAGCAGGACGTGGTGGGAGCGGTGCTTTTCTTCTGCTCGCCCGCGGCCGACTACATCACGGGACAGATTCTGTACGTCGATGGAGGCTTGACGGCCTCGCAATAGCTTGGGATCGACCCCTTCTCGGGCAAGCGTAGACTCGCGCCATGGCTTGGCGTGCGAAGCTCTGCCTGCCGGTGTGCGCGGCTGCGATGCTGCAAGCGGGTTGCTCGAGCACCCCGGCCATCCCGGAAAAAACGCTCATCCTGAGGGAAGTCACCGAGCTGCTGACGCGCGGGGAGATACTGGCGAGCGCCTCGTATGCCGGGTACGGCGCGCCTGCTTCCCCCACGTACAACATTCTTCTCGAGGAAGGATGGCAGCAGGCGGACATGGTCGACGGCGGCGTCGTGCGCGGCAGGACGCAGCTTCGCTGGACCAGCGCTTCGCCCGGGGCCGTGCAGCAGTACGCCTGCTGGTCGCCCGTCGCGATAGGCCTCGCCGTGAGCCCGGGCAACGTCGTGGAGCTCGAGCAGCGGGGCGGGCTCGCCACGGTGGTCCGGATCAGGTTCAGGAGCCTCGGCGAAGGCGGCTGCGTCTACCGCACCGACGCCGGAGAGGCGTTCGGAACGACGCCGGGCGAGATCAGGCCGGCAAGCGACAAGGGCGCGGCGTCGCTGCATTGCACCGGTCTCGCCGAGCAGGGCTGGTCGCCGGTGCGCCTGAGCCACGGCGTCGAATGGCAGAAGCCGCCGCCGGCGGGACCGGCCGGCCGCGCGACAAGATGGCCGCCGTCCAGCTTCTGCGGCTGGCGGCCATGACGCTTCGCATCGATCTGGTCCTGGTCGTTGCCTCGAGCCTCGCCATTGCGGGATGCGGCTCGGCGCCGGTCGTGCGCGAGACCCGGGACGCACCCACCGGCATCGGCGCGGACGAAGAGATAGCGGTGTTCCTTGCGACCTACGGACATCACGAGGGCACGGGAAAGTCGATCAAGGAGCTCGAGGTCGATCACGCCGAGGTCGAGCGGCAGTTCGAGGCCTGCCTGAGGCAGGGAATGCTCTCGGCCCGCGACGGGCTGCGCTTCGTCGGCCCCCAGGCGCTGCGGCAGGCCCTCTTTCCGGGCGAGCGGGTGGGCGAGCTGTAGGGCGGCGCCGGGACGATCCTCGAACGGCTCCTCGATGCGCGGCTCAAGCGCCCGGGTCTGAGCCAGCTGAGATACGTGATCGCGCTGGACGGCACCCAGTGGGACTCCGGGGCCGCGCCGCAGGCTGCCAGTCCAGCCATCGGCTTGGGCTGGATGCGCATAGTTTCGGTGCGCGCAACCGTGCTCGACCTCGCCCACCGGCGCGTTTCCGGCTCGGTATCGGCGTACGCGAAGGGCGAGCGGGCGATGGGAGTCGGGCTCGTCTACGTCGTCCCGATTCCGTTCTTCTTTACGAACATTCCCGAAGCTGCGGAGGCTTGCAGCAGGCTCGGCCGGGAGCTCGCCCGCTTCGTCACCCAGTAGGGGTCACGCGGCGCGCTCGGCGCGCGGCTTCTCATTTGCGATCGCCGCGTTCACCCGCGGCATGACTTCCTCGGCCATGAGCTGCAGCGAGCGCTTCTCGAGCTTCGGATCGACCCAGTCCATCGCCGCGACCACCAGCTCGCCGAAGTCGCCCGTCTGCTCGCGCAGGGCGAGGATCTGGTCGACCACCTTGTTCACCGTGCCGTACATGCACAGGCGATCGAGCACGAAGTCGTAGGTGATCTCGCTGTCGGGCTGGTCCATGCGCTCCTTGAAGCCGGCGATGCGCCCGGCGCGCATCAGTTTCGTCTGGATCTGCCTGTAATAGAAGCGGTAGGGGCTGTTGGCGTCGTGCCGGCCGTAGGACGCGGCGACCTTGTCGTTGTCGGCGACGAAGATGGTGCGCGCGATGCGCCACTCGGCCGGGTCGGCCTTGAGGCCCGCCTTGCGCTTCCCCTCGGCGTAGTTGTCCCAGTGCGACTTGAGCCAGTTCGGCATCAGGAAGTTCGCCGACAGGGGATGGAAGTCGCGTTCGCCCATGTGCACCACGCCCTTGGAGTACGGCGCGACCACCGTGCCGACGATCTCGGGGCGCGGCTTCTGGTAGGGCCGGGGCATCACGCCGGTGCCGAGCTCGAGGTGCAGCGTCTTGCTCGTCGTCACCTTGTAGCGGTTGCCCGGGAACTCGATGTCGTAGGGCGGATCGCGCTCCCAGATCGCGAGGATCACGTCGATCGCCTCGGCGAACATCTTCATCCGGTCCTCGCCGAGGATCCCCAGCGCCTCGGCGTCGGAGGCGAGCGTGCCGGGGCTGACGCCGAAGATGAAGCGCCCCTCGGCGAGGTGGTCGAACATCGCCGCCTGCGCCGCCACCTGCACCGGGTGCTGCTGCGCGAGGTTGCAGGTGCCGGTGCCGAGCTTGATCCGCTTCGTCGAGTGGATCAGCGTCGCGAGGAACTGCAGCGAGTTGGTGACGTTCTCGGCCTTGTCGGTCAGGTGCTCGCCGACGAAGGCGTCGTGGAAGCCGAGCTGGTCGGCGAGGATCACGGTCTCGCGATCCTCGCGCAGCGTCTCGGCATGGCTGCGGTGCAGCGCGTGCATCGGCATCATGAACATGCCCAGCTTCATGCGCCCGATTCTATACTCGCCGAATGCCCGAGGCGCTCGTCCCGGCGACACTCGCGTTCCAGGAAGGCACCCCGTTCTCCGAGGCCTACGGCGACGTCTACCACAGCGCCGCCGGCGGCCCGGCGCAGGCCGGGCACGTGTTCCTCAACGGCAATTCCCTTCCCGCGCGCTGGGCGTCGCGCGGTCGCTTCGTGATCCTCGAGACCGGCTTCGGCTTCGGCCTCAACTTCCTCGTCACGCTGCAAGCCTGGCGGCGCGATCCGGATCGCTGCGGGCGCCTGCACTACGTGGCGATCGAGAAGCATCCGTTCTCGGTTTCCGATCTGAGGATTCTGCACGAGAAGTACCCCGAACTGGATGCAAGAGAATTGCATTCGAAGTGGCCGATGCTCGTCCCCGGCGGCCACCGCATGGAGCTCGAGGACGGGAAGGTCGTCCTGACCCTTTTCTTCGCCGACATCAAGGTGGCGCGCGACTTGCGCCTCGCCGCCGACGCGATCTACCTCGACGGCTTCGCGCCGGCAAAGAACCCCGATATGTGGTCGCCGCAGCTCATGCGCTCGCTCTCGCGCCTCGCCGCGCCCGGCGCCACCGCCGCGACATGGAGCGTCGCTTCGTCGGTGCGCGGCGCGCTGGAAAGCTGCGGCTTCGCGGTCGAGAAGCGTGCCGGCTTCGGCCACAAGAAGGAGATGCTTGTGGCAACAAGTCTAAGGAGCGATCGCGCGCCTCATGCCGCCCCTGACAGGAAAGCCGCGGTTATTGGCGCGGGCCTCGCCGGCGCCGCGGTATGCGAGCGCCTGTGCGCGCGCGGCTGGGAGGTCGAGCTCTACGAGCGCCACGCCGCGCCGGCGCAGGAGGCTTCGGGCAACCACGCCGGCACTTTCCATCCCCTCGTGACTCCGGACGACAGCGTGTTCGCGCGCCTTACACGCGCGGGATTCCTGTACGCGCTTTCCCATTTCCGGAAATTCGCCGGGGTTCGATGGGACCCGTGCGGCGTGCTGCAGCTCGCCCGCGAGGGGAAGGAGGAAGCCTCGCAGCGCAAGTCGCTCGCGGCGCTCGCGCTGCCGCCCGGGTACGCGCAGTACGTGACGCGCGAGGAGGCGTCGGCGCACGCCGGGGTGCCGGTGGCGGCGCCGGGGCTGTGGTTTCCCGGAGGCGGCTGGATCCAGCCGCGCTCGCTCGTCGAGGCGCAGCTCGCGGCTTGCGGTTCTCGTCTGAAAACATTCTTTGGGAGAGAAATCTCGCACTCGCCCGACGCCCCGGTGGTCATCCTGGCCAACTCCGCCGAAGCGCCGAAGCTGCGGGAGGTGCCGCACCTTCGCCTGCGGCGCGTGCGCGGCCAGGTGAGCCACGTGGCGGCCGACGCGACCGAGGCGCCTCACGTCGTGGTGCTGCGCGGCGGGATGATCCTGCCGCCGGTCGGCGGCATCTGCGTGGTCGGCGCATCATTCGACGTCGACGACGACGACCCCGCGCCGCGCGCGGAAAGCGATGCAGGCAACCTGGAAAGACTGGGAAGGATCCTGTCGCTCGCTTCCCTTCCCCCGGTCCTGGAGAACCGTGTCTCCTTCCGCTCGGTCACGCCCGACCGGCTGCCGGTGGCCGGCGAGCTCGGCGAAGGAATCTACGGCGCCTTCGCCTACGGCTCGCGCGGGCTCATCTGGGCCGCGCTTGCCGCCGAGCTGATCGCGTCGCAGCTCGAGGGCGAGCCGCTGCCGCTCGAGGGAAAGCTCGCCGACGCGCTATGCCCGCAAAGGTTTGCTAGGCGCGCAGGATCGCGGGGCTCGCGTCCTTGACGTCGCGCAGCCCGCATAGGGCCATCGTGACGTCCAGTTCCGCGCGGATGATCTCGAGCGCGCGCGTCACGCCCGCCTCGCCCATCGCGCCCAGGCCGTAGAGGAAGGCGCGGCCGATCATGGTCGCGCTCGCGCCGAGCGCGAGCGCCTTGAGCACGTCCTGGCCGCTGCGGATCCCGCCGTCGAACCACACCTCGGTCTTGCCTTTGACTGCTTCGGCGACCTCGGGCAGTGCTCTGATTGAGGAAACCGCGCCATCCAGCTGGCGGCCGCCGTGGTTGGACACCACGATCGCGTCGACGCCGAGGCCGGCGGCGATGCTTGCGTCCTCGGCGTCGAGGATGCCCTTGAGAATGAGCTTGCCGCCCCACAGGCCCTTCACCCACTCGACGTCCTTCCACGAGAGCGTCGGGTCGAACTGGCCGGCGATCCACTGCGAGAGCGTGGTGAGGCTGCTTGCGTCCGGGATGCGGCCTTCGAGGTTGCCGAAGGATTTTCTTTTTCCCCTCAGCACATTCAGCGCCCAGCCCGGCTTGCGCAGGACGTCGAGAGCGGTGCCGAGGGTAAGCGTCGGCGGCACCGCCAGGCCGTTCTTGAGGTCGCGGTGGCGCTGGCCCTGGACCTGGAGGTCGAGCGTCAGCACCAGCGCCGAGCATCCTGCGATCTTCGCGCGCTCGATGAGCGAGGCCGAGAAGCCCCGGTCGCGCATCACGTAGAGCTGGAACCAGAACGGCTTCGCCACGCCGCCTGCGACGTCCTCGATCGAGCAGATCGACATGGTCGAGAGCGTGAACGGCACGCCGAAGCGCTCGGCGGCGCGCGCCGCGAGGATCTCGCCGTCGGCCCAGTTGAGGCCCGTGAGGCCGGCCGGCGCCAAGGCGACCGGCATGCGCGCCTCCTGACCCGCCATCAGCACGCGCGTCGAGCGCTTGTCGACGTCGATGCCGACGCGCTGGCGCAGCGCGAGCGACTCGAGGTCGGCGCGGTTGGCGTTGAGGGTCGCTTCGCTGTAGGAGCCGCGGTCGACGTAGTCGAAGATCGCGCGCGCCACGCGTTTCCTCGCCAGCTCGCGCAGGTCCTCGATGCACGTCACCACCGGCATGGCGGGCGATTCTACACGCGGTAAAATGGCCCGCCGATGAGCGCCAACGACGAGCACAAGAGCCCGATCCAGGTGATCGACCGCATGATGCGGCTGCTCGACGTGCTCGCGCAGCACCCGGAGCCGCTGGGCCTCAAGCAGATCGCGCAGTACACCAAGCTGCACCCCTCGACCGCGCACCGCATCCTCTCCTCCATGTCGGCCGACCGCCTGGTCGACCGCGTCGAGCCGGGCAGCTACCGCCTCGGCATGCGCCTCCTCGAGCTCGGCAACCTGGTCAAGTCGCGCATCAGCGTGCGCGAGCTCGCGCTGCCGATGATGCGCGAGCTGCACGCGCAGACCGGCGAGACCGCGAACCTCTCGGTGCGCCACGGCGACGAGATCGTCTACGTCGAGCGCACCTCCTCGGGCCGCTCGGCGATGCGCGTGGTGCACGTGATCGGCACGCGCGCGGCGCTGCACGTCACCGCCGCGGGGAAACTCTTCCTGCTCGAGGAAGGCTTCGCGCGGCTGCGCGACTACGCGAAGCGCACCGGGCTCGCCGCGCACACCAAGAACACGCTCACCAGCATCACCGTGCTCGAGCGCGAGCTCGAGCGCCTCCAGCGCCAGGGCTGGGCCACCGACAACGAAGAGGCCGAGATCGGAGTCAGGTGCGTGGCCGCCGGCATCCGCGACGACGCCGGCACCCTGGTCGCGGCGCTGTCGCTCTCGACCCCGGCCGACCGAATGAAGGTACAGTGGGGTCCCTTGATCAAGGAAACCGCCGAGCGCATCTCGCGCACCATCGGCCACCGCCCGCCGGCGGCGCGCATAGGAGCGCACTGACCGTGAGGGGCCGGTTCGCCTACCTCGCCCTTGCGATCAACCTGTGCATTCCCCTCGCGACCGCGCAGCCCGCGCGCGTGACCGGGGGCGAATCGCACATCCTGAGCGCGTTCACCTCGGGCGCCGACCCGCGCGTGCTCTCCGGCGGCGTCACCCTCGGCCCGGCGCTGCGCGCGGAGCTCGGCGCGGAAACCGACAGCCGCAAGGTCTACGAGGCGCTGGTCGAGCGCATCGGCGGCAGGCGGCTGCGCGTGGACCCGGTCCCGCCCGCCGAAGCAGTGCGCTACGCGTCGCTCCCCGGCGTAACCCCGGACGAGCCGCTGATCACGCTGCAGGTCGGCGACCTGGTGCTCCTCCTGCAGTACGCGGCCGCTCAGAAGAACGTCACCTTCGTCGAGCGGCTGAGCAAGCCGGCGCCGCGCAGCGAGACGCCGAAGCCGGAGCCGCCGGTCGTGACACCGGAACCGGTCGTGGTCGCGCCGCCCAAGCCCGAGCCGCCGCCCGTCACGGCCGTCCCCTTACCCGCTCCTGCGCCCAGGCCGGCGGCACCGGTTGTCATCGAAAAGCCCAAGCCGCCCGCGGTTGCGGTCCAAAAGCCTGCTCCGGCAAGGCCGCGCGGGGAGTGCGTGATCAAGCCGGTGATGACCGAGGAGGATCTCCATAACTGCTCGGGGCCCGTGCCGTCCACGTCCGTCATGAGCGCACCGGCGGCGCCTGCGGCGGTCGACAAGCCCGCGGCGGCCGCGCCGCAAGCCCCGCGCGAATGCGTGATCAAGGCGGTGATGTCCGACGAGGACCTGAAGGCCTGCGCCGCGGTGTCGACGCCGCGCCAGGCGCCCGTCCGTGAACAACCCGTTGCCGCCGAGAAACCCGCGCCGGCCGCCCCGCAGGCGCCGCGCGAGTGCGTGATCAAGCCGGTGATGTCGGACGAGGAGCTGCGCGCCTGCGGCGTCAGGCGCTGAATTCGGTTACGCACTAAGGCCGAAGACGGCGAAGCGGCCGTCGCTCCAGGTTTTTGCGGCGCCGAAGCCCGCGCGCCCGGCCAGGGCGCGGAACTCCTCGATCGAGTACTTGTAGGAATTCTCGGTGTGGATGGTCTCGCCCACCGCGAACCTGAACCGGTGATTGCCGAAGCGAACGACCTGCGCTGCCAATGCGGCCAGATGCATTTCTATGCGGCCCGAAGCGGCGTTGTAGAAGGCGTAGTGGCGCCAGCGGCGCAGGTCGAAGTCGGCGCCGAGCTCGCGGTTGATGCGCGCGAGCAGGTTCAGGTTGAACGCCGCGGTCACCCCGGCGGCGTCGTTGTAGGCCGCGTGCAGCGCCACCGGGTCTTTCTTGAGGTCGACGCCGACCAGCATCTTCTCCGCGACGCCGCGCGACATGGAGAGGAAGCCGTGCGCTTCCTCGGGCGTGAGATTGCCGATGGTCGAGCCGGGGAAGTACACCACCGGCGGTTTCTTCAGCAGGGGAATGTCGATTGGCCGGGAGAAATCGCCGACCAGCGGCGCGATGTGGAGCCGCGGGAACTCCCGCTGCAGGCGCCGCACCGCAGCGTGCAGGGAGTCGCGCGAGATGTCGATCGGCACGTAGGCCGCGGGCCGCAGCGCGCGGATCAGGAGCCGGCTCTTGATGCCCTCGCCGCTGCCGTACTCGATGAGCTGGCCGCCGCGGCCGGCGAAGCGCGCGATCGCCCCGAGGTGCCTGCGGGTGAGCGCGAGCTCGGCGCGCGTCAGGTAGTACTCGGGCAGGCGGCAGATGCGCGCGAACAGGCGGCTGCCCGCGGCATCGTAGAAATACTTGGGAGGAAGCGACTTCCGGGGAGCCGCCAGCCCCGCGACGACGTCCTCGCGGAAGCCCGCTAGCTCGCGCGGCCGGCGGCCGAGCCGCTCTCGAGCCACTTCTTGATGCGGTTCGCGTCCCCGACCCGCGAATGCTTGCCCCAGGAGTCGAGCAGCACCACGATCAGGTCCTTCGAGGCGAGGCGCACGTGCATCACCAGGCAGCGGCCGGCCTCGCTGATGTAGCCGGTCTTGGAGAGCTCGATCTCCCAGTACTTGGAGCGCACCAGGCCGTTGGTGTTGCCATAATTCAGGGGCCGGCCCGAGGCGCGCACGGTGGCGCGGTCCTGGGTGGAAAACTCGCGGATCAGCTCGTACTCGTGCGCCTTGCGCACCAGCTTCGCGAGGTCGCGCGCGCTGGAAACGTTGGCCGGCGACAGGCCCGTCGGCTCGACGAAGCGGCTGTCGGTCATCTGCAGCACCTCGGCCTTGGCGTTCATCGCGTCGGCGAAGGCCTCGAGGCCGCCGGGGTAGCTGCGGCCGAGCGCGGCCGCGGCGCGGTTCTCCGACGACATCAGCGCGAGCAGCAGCAGGTCCTTGCGCGAAAGCGCGAGCCCGGTGCGCAGGCGCGAGCGCGAGCCCTTCATCCCGACCGCGTCTTCCCTGCCGAGCACGATCTTCTCTTCCAGGTCGAGCCCGGCGTCGAGGATCACGATCGCGGTCATCAGCTTGGTGATCGACGCGATCGGCACCACCGCGTCGGCGTTCTTTTCGTGGACGATCTCGCCGGTCTCGGCGTCCAGCACGATGGCGGACGACGAGCGCAGCGTGACCTTGCGGATCTCGCCGGCTTGCGCGAAGCCGACGCTGACGACGAGCACGAAGGCGAGCGCGCACATGGCGACGATTGCCTCGAGCGAATGCAGTTTGCGTTGCATACGGCGAATCTTCTCCCTCGACCTGCGACTGCCTTGTTGTTTGGCTATGCCCTGACCGGCACATGCACTTGTCGCAGTCTAGCCTACGCCACAAAAAAAATGCAAGGAAAACATAGGCTAGGGAGAGATTCAGCGAATCGACGTGAACTGGTTCACTGTCGGGCGCAGGCGTCGGCGGCTCGTGATTCGCACTACTCGGCTGCCGCTCTTTCGAGGACTTCCTGGGCCTGCGCCTGCTCCTGCTGCAGCGCCCACATGCGGGCGTATTCGCCTTTCGCCTCAAGCAATTGCCCGTGGGTGCCGCGCTCGATGATGCGGCCGTGCGAGAGCACCAGGATCTGGTCGGCGTCCATCACGGTGGAGAGCCGGTGCGCGATCACGAGGGTGGTGCGGCCCTGCGAGATGCGCTCGAGCTCGGCCTGGATCGCCCGCTCGGCGCGCGAGTCGAGCGCCGAGGTCGCCTCGTCGAAGATGAGTATCCGCGGGTTTTTCAACAACGCGCGCGCTATGGCCACGCGTTGTTTCTCCCCGCCGGAGAGCTTGAGCCCGCGCTCGCCGACCATGGTTTCGTATTTCTTCGGAAGCGTCTGGATGAAGTCATGGATGTGCGCTGCGCGGGCGGCGTCGAAGATCTCGTCGTCGGCTGCGTCCGGCCTGCCGTAGCGGATGTTGTAGAGGATCGTGTCGTTGAACAGCACCGTGTCCTGCGGCACGATCGCGATCGCCGCGCGCAGGCTGGCTTGTTTTACCCCTCTGACGTCGAGCCCGCATACCCGGATCTCTCCGCCCGAAGCGTCATAGAAACGGTAGAGCAGGCGCGCGAGCGTCGACTTGCCCGAGCCCGAGTGGCCGACCACCGCTACGCGATGGCCTGCGGCTATCACGAACGAGACCTGGTGAAGGATCTGGCGCTCCTTCTCATAGAAAAAATCCACATCCTTGAACTCCACCGTGGCCGGGCCGGGCGGCAGCTCGGGCGCGCCGGGCTTGTCCTCGACCTCGCGGTGCTCGGACAGCAACCTGAACATCCGGTCCATGTCGAGCATCGACTGCTTGATCTCGCGGTACACCATGCCGAGGAAGTTGAGCGGGATGTAGAGCTGGATCAGGAGCCCGTTCACCAGCACCAGGTCGCCGAGGGTGAAGCTCTTCGCGGCGACGCCCTCGGCGGCGAGCAGCATCAGCGCGGTGACCGCGATGGCGATGACGAAGCTCTGCCCCATGTTGAGGATGCCGAGCGAGGACTCGTTCCTGGTCGCCGCGTCCTCGTATTTCCTGAGCTGCTCGTCGTAGCGCCGCGCCTCGAAGTCCTCGTTGCCGAAGTACTTCACGGTCTCGTAGTTGAGCAGCGAGTCGATCGCGCGCGTGTTGGCCCGGGAGTCGAGCTCGTTGGCGCGGCGGCGGATCTCCATGCGCCACTCGGTGATCGTCACGGTGAACGCGATGTAGACGATCACCGCGCCGAAGGTGACCGCGGCGAAGCGCCAGTCGAACTTCGCGAGCAGCACCGCGGCGACCAGCGCGAACTCGAGGATCACGGGAAATATCGAAAAAATCAGGTAGCTCAGGAGAGTCGAGATCCCCCGGGTGCCGCGCTCGATGTCGCGCGTCATGCCGCCGGTCTGGCGCTCGAGGTGGAAGCGCAGGGAGAGGCTGTGCAGGTGGCGGAACACGCCGAGCGCCACGCGCCGGATCGCGCGCTGCGTGACGCGCACGAACACCACGTCGCGCAGCTCGGCGAACAGCGTGGTCGAGAACCTGAGGATGCCGTAGATCGCGAGCAGCGCGACCGGCACCGCGACCAGCGCGAGCGTCGGGTCGAGGTCGTCGACCACTTCCTTCATCACCAGCGGCACGCCGACGTTCGCGAGCTTCGCCGTCACCAGGCACACGAGCGCGAGGAATACGCGCCACTTGTACTCCCAGAGATAGGGCAGCAGCGTCGCGACCGCCCGCCACTCGTTGCCCCTTAATCGCTGCGCCGGCGCCGCGCTGTGTGCCATTTCACGATTATGAGTTCGACGGCGAGGGGCAGCAGGATCCACAACCACGGCCATGGCACCTCGATGCCGTGCTTCGCAAGCTCCGGGATGGTGAAGAACACCGCGAGCGAGCCGACCACCGCGGGCACGAATCCCAGGCTGGAGGGTAGCTGCTCGCCCTCCTTCGCCCTGAGCGTGCGGCGCAGGAGCTGGTAATGGACGAAGAGTCCCAGGAGGAAGAAGAGCCAGGCCATCGACAGCACGATCAGGCCGAGCAAATAAAGGCCGGACATGGGCCGAGCTTGACGGATGCGCGGCGGGGTCGCTACTATTCAAACGTTCGTTTGAATCCGCCCAACCGCCCCGACCCGACCATGCCCCTGCGCGCCATCAAGCCCCAGCACGAAACCCGCACCCGCATCCTCGACGCCGCCGAGGAGCTCTTCATGCAGCACGGCTTCGAGGGAACCTCGATGCGCCTGCTGACCACGAAGGCGGGCGTCAACCTCGCCGCGGTGAACTACCACTTCGGCTCCAAGCACGCGCTGATCGAGGCCGTGTTCCGCCGCCGGCTCGATCCGATGAACACTGCAAGGATTGCAGAGCTCGAGCGGCTGGAGGCCAACGGCACCCCGTCCCCGGAGGCCATCATCCGCGCCTTCGTCGGCCCGAGCCTGCGCCTGATCGAGGATACGAAAGGCGGCGGGCGCAACTTCATCCGGCTGCTCGGCCGCACCTACACCGAGCCGGCAAAGGGGGTGCGCGGGCTGATCGGCCAGATGTACGCGCCGGCGATGGAGCGCTACAAGAGCGCGCTCGAGCGCGCGCTGCCGCAGATGCCGCGCGAGGAGCTGGTGTGGCGCATGCATTTCATGTTCGGCACCCTCGCCTACACCCTCGCCGCGACCGACACGGTGCAGCTCATCGCCGGCTGCAAGCCCGAGGACCGCCACGACGCGCGCCTGCTGGAAGAGCGCCTGACGGCGTTCCTCGCCGCCGGGCTGCACGCGCCGCTCAAGACTTCAATCAAGAAAGCCGCTTAGGGAAATCGCCATGATCGGATTCATCCTGGGAGTGATCGCCGTCTTCCTCGTGTTCGGCTACTTCGGCCTGCCGATCCTGTGGTGGACCATCGCCGCCGCGCTCCTCACCTGGTACCTGAGCGCCATCGCCGGCTTCGGGGCCGTGACCAACGTGCTGGCAGGAATCATCTTTGTTCTCGCCGCTGCGGTGCTGAACATCCCCGCTCTCCGCAGAAAAATCGTCTCCGACCGCATCCTCGCGATCTACCGCCGCATCCTGCCCGACATGTCGCAGACCGAGAAGGAGGCGATCGACGCCGGCACGGTGTGGTGGGACGCGGATCTCTTCTCCGGCAAGCCCGACTGGGACAAGCTGCTCGCCATCCCGGCGCCGCGCCTCAGCGCCGAGGAGCAGGCGTTCCTCGACGGCCCGGTCGAGGAGCTGTGCGCGATGTGCAACGACTGGGAGATCACGCACGAACGCCAGGACCTGCCCGCGCATGTCTGGCAGTTCATCAAGGACAAGGGCTTCCTCGGCATGATCATCCCGAAGGAGTACGGCGGGCTCGGCTTCAGCGCGCTGGCGCACTCGGCGGTGGTGATGAAGCTCTCGACGCGCTCGAGCACCGCGGCGATCACCGTGATGGTGCCGAACTCGCTCGGGCCGGGTGAGCTGCTGCTGCACTACGGCACCGAGCAGCAGAAGGCCCACTACCTGCCGCGGCTCGCGAAAGGGCTCGAGGTGCCCTGCTTCGCGCTCACCAGCCCGGAGGCGGGATCGGATGCGGCTTCGATCCCCGACTACGGCATCGTGTGCAAGGGCACCTTCCAGGGACGCGAGGCGCTCGGCATGCGCGTCACCTGGGACAAGCGCTACATCACGCTGGGGCCGGTGGCGACGCTTCTTGGTCTCGCCTTCCGCCTGTATGACCCTGAAAAACTGTTAAGTGAAAAGACGGATCTCGGCATCACCTGCGCCCTCGTCCCGACCGGCACCCCCGGCGTCAACATCGGGCGGCGCCACCTCCCGCTCAACGCGGCGTTCCAGAACGGTCCGAACTCGGGCAAGGACGTGTTCATGCCGCTCGACTGGATCATCGGCGGGCCCGAATACGCGGGCAAGGGCTGGATGATGCTGATGGGCTGCCTCGCGGCGGGACGCGCGATCTCGCTGCCGACCTCGTCGGTCGGCGGCGTCAAGGCGCTCGCGCGCTTCACCGGCGCCTACGCGCGCGTGCGCGCGCAGTTCAAGACCCCGATCGGCAAGCTCGAGGGCGTCGAGGAGGCGCTCGGCCGCATCGCCGCGCGCTGCTACATGATGGACGCGACGCGCGTCATGACCGCCGGCGCGGTCGACCTCGGCGAGAAGCCCGCGGTGCTCTCGGCGATCGCCAAGTACCACATGACCGAGGGGGCGCGCGCGAGCGTCAACGACGCGATGGACATCCACGGCGGCAAGGGCATTTGCCTCGGGCCGAGCAACTGGCTCGGCCGCGGCTACCAGATCGCGCCGGTGGCGATCACCGTCGAGGGCGCGAACATCCTGACGCGGACCCTCATCATCTTCGGCCAGGGCGCGATCCGCTGCCATCCCTACGTGCTGCGCGAGATGCGCGCCGCGAAGGAGATGGGCGGCGCCGAAGCCTCGATCGAGTTCGACGACGCCTTCACCTCGCACATCGGCCACGTGCTGCGCAACGGCGTGCGCGCCTTCGTGCTCGGCATCACCAGCTCGCGGCTCGGCGACGTGCCGCGCCACGCCGCGCCCGAGACGCGCCACTACTACCGCTTCACCTCGCGCCTGTCGGCGGCGTTCGCCTTCCTCGCCGACATGTCGATGCTGGCGATGGGCGGCGCGCTGAAGAGGAAGGAAAAGATCTCCGGGCGGCTGGGCGACGTGCTCTCCATGCTCTATCTGGTTTCCGCGATGCTCAAGCGCTACGAGGACCAGGGCCGCATCCAGGAGGACCTGCCGTTCATCCGCTGGGCGGTGCGCGATTGCCTGTACAAGGCTCAGGAGGCGATCGACGGGATACTCTCGAACTTCCCGGTGAAGCCGCTGGCGCGGTTCCTGCGCTTCATCATCTTCCCGCTCGGCATGTCGTTCCGCCCGCCGCTCGACTCGCGCAACAAGGATTCGGCGCGCATCGCGCTCGAGCCCGGCGCGGCGCGCGATCGCCTGACGGCCGGAATGTATCTTCCAAAAGGTGAAACCGATGCGACCGGGATCCTCGAGGCCGCGTTCCTCGCCGCCATCGCCTGCGAGCCGATCGACGAGAAGCTGCGCAAGGCGGTGAAGAAAGGCAAGCTCATTCCGCGCCCGGGCACGGATCTGGGTTCTCTAGCCAGAGAACAAGACCTGATCACGGCCGAGGAGCACGCTCAGTGGAGCCGCAAGGAAGCGCTGCGCAGGAACGTGATCAAGGTCGACGACTTCCCGCAGGACTTCGGCCGCGCCGAGATCGTCACCGCGATCGAGGACGAAACCGTCAAGATGAAGGCGGCCTGACCATGCTCGCCAAGCCGATCTACGTCGTCGACGGCGCGCGCTCGCCGTTC
>Ga0187892_10002444_pt1 | contig 37184 bp, 38 predicted proteins | sample MA1701073metaG_FD_139345 | JGI IMG/M metagenome (GOLD analysis project Ga0187892, IMG submission 139345) | Bio-ooze microbial communities from a basaltic lava cave in the Kipuka Kanohina Cave System on the Island of Hawaii, USA - MA170107-3 metaG ... | reverse complement strand
TAAGAAATTATCATTTATTCTTGTCATCAGGTAAAATGTCTTAAGCACAAGCAATAGCAATTTCCTTTACACGTATAATTCCATCTATATTTTCTAAGATATCTATCATAACAATCCTTAGCGAACCTCGGCCTTTATGTTCTCCAGGAATAGATACCACAAATTCTGAACCTTCATCGTATATAGTAATCTGATCTTCTGGAATATCAAATTCTATTCTTTGTTTAAGTTGTTCATGAATAACAGATTTAACATAAAGATGGTTTGGTTTTTCCTGTGTTTCAGTCCAAAATTGTGTTACGCATAATTTACCATACTCAAATTGACTTGCATCTTTCATAACAGAAGGAGTGTTGAACGCAAAAACAGCTCCAATTACTATAAACCCGCCCACAATTCCTGAGAGCATTACAATGGAGCTTTTCATTAAAAAGCAAAATCTTACTGGTGTTGATAAAGAATTCTACTGTATAATCCTAGTAAGATTATACAATAAGGTTAGGCATACCCGATATCACACTGTTAACTGCAGGTAGGCATACTGTCAACAATATGCATAGAAATTTCAAGAGGGTTCATTACTTTTTAGGTAGCATTACCTTTTCCCAAAACCTTTACTTTTTGGTATTTTGGCTATAACTTTTCAAAATTGTTATGTCTAACTGACTGTACTTTTTTGGAGATATTTTGTACCTTTTGAAGTTGTGTTGTACCTAATTGATAATTGGGTAATCTATAGACGGATTAGTATTTCATATTTGGGTAATCTCAATAAGATTATATTAAAATGTGAATCTGTTAAGATTCGTTTCATTATATGATTAATTTTAAATCATGAAGAAAAGAACCTGCTCTAAAAATTTAATCTAGGATCGGATTTTTGTTCAAAAATCAGTCTTGCTTTTTCAAGAAGGTTATTTCTCATTTCATCATCAACAACTGCCCTATCTAATTTATCCATTAAATCACTTTTTGTAGTAGCGTAATTAGATTTGGATAAAGAAAGAAAACGTAGAATCATGGTTCGTCCAATTTCTAAAAGATTATTCAAATCTTTATTGGCAATTTGACTAGTATCGCCATGTAATAATGTTGATCTTTGTCCATAATATTTTTTTAACATGTCGTAAATATCGCCTCTTTCTTTAGAATTTTTTCCAAGCAGGGTAGCACAACGATGAGAGATTCTATGAGTTAATTCTTGTCCTCCTCCAACCAATGCTTCTATCAATGTAATTTGAAAAATTAATCTGTCATAAGGATTTAAAGCTGCTCTGGTCTTTGTTAACCAATAATAAGCAGTCTCAATATGCTTGGCTAAATTTGTTGTAATCTCTTCAGAAAAAAAATTCCAACATGTATCAAAAAAAGAAGAAAATTCAGAAAATTCACTTGTATCTAATTCAAGGGATTCATGTGTTTCAATAATCCCGTAGAAATCTCCTTTGGAAGATTCTCCATTTGTTGGTCTAGGAATAGGAATTACCCACAGAGGGCCTCTATCAATGTAGGTAAAAGACGGTTTAAACAAAGTTAATGAATTAATGAAATGTTGAATTTGTTTACCAGCTTCTTTGAATGCAGTACTTAAGCTGTCAATGTCCCCAACAAGTTCAAAATCTCTGACATAAATTGGAGATTTTACCCAAGTTTCTTTCTGAAGAAAATTCATTATTTCAAAATCAATATCATGATTTGTTTCTAAGTCTTCTTTTGATATGTTTTTAAAAATTTGAAAGTTATTCAAAACAAGATTGGAATTTATTGATAGATTATGAATAGGACAAATCGAATGATACCTTGTCAATTGCCTACTCACGAATACGTTTGAAATAAGAGTTTGGTTATTAAGATAATAAGGAAAAAGAGTTTAGCAAAACATCTAGACAATAGAATAATCAAAAAAAATTCCTTACAATTATTGTCTGTCTTGCTACCTTTCATGCTCCTAAGGTGTTAGGTTATTATTTCTCATAAATTCATCAAGAGACTTCGTTAAATCTTTTACAATATCTCCTATTTCATTTAAATGGGTTGGAATTCCTATTGATAAATCATCTGGCATGTCAAAATAGGAAGAATCTAAGGCACATTTGCCAAGTAATCGTTGATAATTATTTGTAATTTCTCTGTTAGTTACTTGGGATATTTCTGAAACAACATTATTGTCTAGATAATTTTTCAAAGTATTAATTTGATGAATTAAGGTGTTGAATCTAGTTTCTTTTTTTGAAATATCTTGTTCTGTTTGCCATAACCCTATTAATTTTTTCATGTGTTCAATTTTATCCGTCAAACTTTGGTTCTGACTTTGAATTCTGAAAATTACCGAAAGTTGTCTTTCATTTAAAACCGTAGCCATTCGTTTTACTAATGTTGAATTTTGTTTTTGTTGAAAGTCAGAATAGAGGTATATCGTAAATCCAATAGCTATACCAATTCCAACCTCAACAATTAATGTAACCCAATTAGTAATGTCTCCATTTGGATCATTTGTAGGAACACCAGCCACTAAAGAGATTGAGATAATTAATCCTCCAATTACAAGATTAATAACTAAAAGAAGATTCATTATTTTTGCAAATAAGGTTCTTTTATCATCGTCTACAAATTTGAATTTTTTTGGAAATGTTTTTTTAAGTACAAATAATACTACGATAAACACACCGAATAAAAATAACCATATAATTGCCTCAGGAGATAGGATCATGTTAGAAGTTTAATGATTCCAATACTTTTACAATTTCCACAATTGATTTCCTTCTGCATCAAGACTATGGTTAACTAAATACTCTGAATTTACTTGATCATAGTAAATGTCTACAGGTTCTGCTGCTAACGGATATGGTATTCTAAAACGAAATAAACGAAGAGATAATTTCTTTAATGTTTTGATTTGATTTGAATTTAATTCTTGTAAACCAGTTTTTACTTCAATCCAACTAAAATGCCTTTTTTCTTTATTATCTACAACAAGATTATGCGTAGTACATTTACCGACATAACACGCTAAAAAATCATAGACGTATGATGGGGTATACAGATTTCGATTAGATGGTATTGATATTTCTTCTATTTCGGTAATAATTTCTTTAGGAATTTTTATAAAAATTCTGTTAAATCCTTTTCTGAATTTTAAAATTCCGTTTTTAATACCTCTATCATGAATTTGTTCCAAGGAAATATAGGCCCAACCATTTTGGTCACAAAATTCTTTGTAATATGCTTCAGATAAAGCACCGATCAACTTATCAGTATTTTTTACCGAGGTCACATTTCACTATGAGTATAGTAAAACAAAAACTATTCTGATCGTGAAAACTCTTTAAGATCACAGGGAATACATAACATAATTTGAATTCCATAGTTCGTCAAATTCTAATCGGACTTATACCTGCGGTAATAGTTGCATCCTTTTTTACGTATTTTATTGAGCAACCGAAACCCCATTTGCTTGTAAACATGCAAACAATGGAACCAACTCCAGCAAACAAAACAGTAGTGTTAAATGTAAATATATCAAACTTGGGATCACAAACTGCAAGAGATTGTGAAATTTTTTGGTGGCCCATTGGATATGGTGTTGCGGCGGATAAAGTAATTCCCTGGTTCCAGCATTTCGATATTGTTCCAGGAGATGATGGTTTCGTTCATTTTGCACACAGCTATGAAGAAACTGGAACTTTCACAACTGCGCTTATAATTAAATGCGACAACTATGTTTCTAATGAAATATTTCATACGATAACTATTACTTGACTCCTTCACATCATTGCGTCAGTACAGCAGATCTTCCCTTGTGAAACGGGTGAATACCATTTTTTATTGATTGTCGATAAACTTGTTTACATTAAATGAAGTATTATAGGCAGTTTTTCACTGAATACCTTTTTGTTTAAACATTCATTCGGTTCTTTGAGACATCTGGTCGAAGACTAGGATCAAGTTCACCACTTCCAACCCAATTACTTAAATGACGGGCAATTTTTTCATCAAAGAATTTTTCAAAGTTCTCCATCTTTTTTATCAATGTCGGGTTTGCTTCTAAGAGTTTCACTAGATCTTTAACATAAGGACTGGCAATAGCAAACTCTGAATTTTTCTTTTCAAGGTTGGATTTTTCTTCGCGTAAGCGATAGTTTTCTGCCTTGGTTCTCTCCTCAGAAGATATTGTAAGTGCTGGAACAGCATTAAGGTATTCCTCTACCAGTTCCTTCCAATGGGTTTTAAAATAATTCTTATCCAATTGAATTAGTCCAGTATGACTAAGCATCATTTCTTTTTTAATTAAAGCAGCAAGAGGCGAATCTTTTGATATTGTTTCTTTGTTTATTTTGTTGAAAAATCTTCTAAAACCATTCACAATAGGTACATCGTAACGCCTTTTCCCATCGGTTAGTGGTGTTCTTATTCCGCCCAGTTTTGCAATCTTGTAAAATCTATTTGCTAATCCGTCAGGGGTCAATGGAATAATTCTAGAACCCACTTTTTTCATAAAAGGCTCAGAATCTTTTGGATTTCTCAGAGTGTCATTCTTCCATTGCTTCTGATAATTCTTGATTGCATTCCAAGTTTCAGGAGTAAAGAATGCAAAATATTGTTCGGAGGATTTTCTGTAAATTGTAACCATGCCACAGACAAGATCAGAATCATTTTCGTCCTCAAAAGTTCCCATTACAAGTTCATCATTTCTTCTATAAATTGGAATAATACAATTCCAGGTAAAATCCAAACCTCCACGTCGAATTCCTGATGAAGATAAAAGACAAATTACAGCTTTTTCTAATGGATTTGCAAATTCAATCATCTTTCTGATTTCTTCAATATCATATCCACGTGTTTCATTATCATTATCATGTTCAGGAAATGTGGCGTCTATAGTATCCCAGCTAAACCTCACATTGTTCATATTGAATAGTTTTTTTGGTGCTTTGAAGTAGTTGCTAAAGCTTTGAGGATTAAGATAATCAGGATGGGATTCTTCTAGCTGTGTCCTTTCTTTTAATTTTGCAGAATATGCCATGAAGACATTTTCTGCCCAGTCTGGATTTTGTTTGGCCCGCTCAACTAACTCCTGAACTCTTTGAGGAAAATCAGCGTCAAGAAATTCTTCAATTTTTTTCTTATCACCTGATGCAAGCCTTTCTTTTTTCTGAACTTCTCTTTTTTCAGGGTTACCGATCAGATATTCTTCCAAAGTTTGGCAAACTAGGATCTTTAACTTGCGTTCATATTTTTGGAGGGTTACTTTGGATTTGATCCCATTTCGAAATCTTACCAGTGCGTCTTTTGTTGTTTCTTCTACCTCTCCTTTTCGTAGCTTAATTGACAATTAGATTAGTAAAAGAGCGAATCCTAATAAACTTCAAAAATGCAACGGGCCCGAAGGGATTCGAACCCTCGACCTAACGCTCCGCAAGCGTTCGCACTGTCCAAGCTGTGCAACGAGCCCAATAGACTCGCTTGTTCGAATTTTTAAAAACGTTTGGAAAACCAAAAATCTGAAGTTTATGCTTCAGATTCTGCCTTTTTTACAAAGACATGGTTCATTATAAGGCCTGCAATTATGCCACCAATAATTGGCCCAACCCAATAGACCCAATGTAACTCCCAAAAGCCTGATGCGATTGCAGGCCCCAAAGTTCTTGCGGGGTTCATTGATGCGCCGGTGAGTGGGACACCTACGAGGTGTAATAGAAAAACCATACCACCAATGGATAACCCATGGATTCCAGCTGCTGCTTTTTTGTGTACAGCTGTCATAAAAATTACTGTTACTAAGAAGAATGTGAAAATTGCTTCTAATCCTACTGCAGACATTGCACTAGAATTGATAAGATCACCTGGGGATTGAGTACCAAAGTTAACTTTAGCTCCAAGTTCAGGCAATATTGCTTTTAGTGTAAACGCAGCCGCAATTGCACCAATTATCTGAAATACGATATATCCAATTCCATCTGCGATTCCAATTTTTTTTGTAATAATCATCGGAATGGTTACTGCTGGATTGATGTGTGCACCAGAAACATGGCCAAATGCATAAACCATCAAACCTATTGCACCTCCATGACCAAGTGAAATCATAATTATTGCCTCTATTGACAAACCATCGCCAAAGGCAACTGCTGATAGTATAATTGAAAGAGGACCAAAGAATACTAGTGCGTATGTAGCTATAGCTTCTGCAAACCAGTTCCTAGGAGTAATCATCAAACTCAAGCCCCGTCAATTGTCATATAAAAGATTCGGGTAAAATTTAATGTTTTATAGTAAAAATGAATAAACTGAGAAAATTTTTGGTTCACTGACCAAATCCAAGTTTTGATCTCCAGCTCTTGGTTTCACCTTTTGGTTTTTTTACACCAATATTATCAAGGTACTCGTATGTTATTTCCGTGCCACCATACCCAATTAATTTAGATTTTTTAAGATCGTGTAGTCTAAAATCCTTTCCGTTATCTAGGCAAAGTATAGCATCATCACTAATGTCAAAACCAGAACCTTGATCATGAAATTTTATCTTGCCTCCTTTCATTAGTGTTATTTCAACATCATAGGTTACTTTACTTCCCAAAATTGAGATATTCCGACCTTTGACCTTCACATTGTCTACTAAGTTAATTACCATAATTTCATCGGCTTCAAGCTTTACTGTATTTCTAATATAACCTGCAACAATTTTCCCTTTGAGAGCTTTAAGCTCAGTAAAGTGTTCCATGGTAATGAACATGCCAACCTTACCTGAAGGGTCAGGCAGTGTCTCCTTTTTGCCAAATACATCACCAACTATAATGTCGCCATTATCAACGGTAATTTTTGCACCGTTTTCAATAACATACCCATTTTCAATTGGATCAATAAGTGAGAGTTTTCCATTAATTACATGAATGCGTGTTCTTTCATTTTGGTTATCTGAAAAATATGGATTAGAAATGCTTCCCCACATCATTACAGATCCATCATATGTTAAATTCCCAGCCCAAAACTTTCCTTTAATTGATAATGCCTTTGTTGCCTTTCTCTCAAATTCAAGCTGACCAAGCTCCTTTGAACCAAAAAGCCTAACACCTGTGGTATCTGTTCTGCTCAAAGCTGCTGCCCACTCTTGAGCTCTTTTTACTTCCTCTGCAACATCGTGTGATAAGATTAAGTTTCGTTTTCTTTTTTCTTCTTCAGAATCACCAGAATAGAATCTGGATTTTTTAGTTTTTTCTTCGGGAGAATCTGGATACTTTTTGCCTAATTTTAGATCATCAAAGGCGCGCTTGATTTTTTTAAATTGCTCGTCATCACCTCCCCTGTCTGAATGATGCTCAAGTACCAACTTTCGAAAGGCGTCGCGTATTTCTATGCGGGTTGCGTTCTCACTAACTCCAAGTATTTCGTAATTACTTTGTACCATGTTTTGTATCTATCCTATTTTTGCGTAGTTTAAAATCTAATATGTAATTTGGTATTAAAAAATAATTAATTAGGGAAGCCAAAAGATTGAAAATATGATAAAAGAGGGGGATGCTGTTCCAAAGTTTGAATTACTTGATTCAAATAGTAAGACTGTGAAATCATCTGATTTCAAAGGCAAAAAACATGTGATTTATTTTTATCCCAAAGATTTTACACCAGGTTGTACGATTGAGGCCGACGAGTTCTCAAAAGATTATAATAAATTCAAAAAGGCTGGAATTGAGATTGTTGGGATTAGTAAAGATGATGTAGATTCGCATAAAAAATTCTGTGAGAAGATGAAAATTCCATTTGTGTTGCTTGCAGATACAGAAACTGAAGTTGCAAAGAAATTTGGGGTGTGGGGCAAAAAAAATTTCATGGGGAAAGAGTACATGGGGGTTATTCGAAGTACATTTTTAGTTGATGAAAAAGGAAAAATATTCAAATCTTATCCAAAAGTAAAAGCAGATGGTCATGCAAAAGAAGTTCTAGAAGCTTTTACAAAATAATTATAATATATTATTAAAAGAAAAGAAGGTTTTTGGGTTAAAAGCCCTTTGGTAATGAACCACGAGCAGAGTCACCAGAGCTAGATGAGCCAGACTCTGCACGTCTTTTTGCTGCCAATTCAGCAGCTGCTCGTTGAAATTCTCGTGATTCTCTTTCTTGTTGATCTAATCTAGCCAAGTATTGTTGCTCATATTCCTCAAGGGATCGCTTTTTTGAACTACCGCCACTTGAATGAGATTCTTTTGGAATTGTTTCAGATTTAGCTGGTGGTGGAGGCGGAGGAGGTGCTGCTTTAGTTTGTGTTTGAGCGGCTCCATGTCCGAGGGATATTCCATATCCCGTAAAGCTTGTAGCTTGTGGATGATATGCAAGTCTTTGTCTTGTTGCAAAGTATTTGTTAGATGGTGCTGTATAACCTGGAATCGTTGATTTTTGCAGTGTCCATGATGTTGTTGGAGCATCTGCACCTGTAGCATGACGTCTTGTCCATGCTCTTGGGTTTTCAGAAACATATGCTGGAGTCTTTGTTTTTCTTTCATGCCAATTACCAACTGGTACACGCTCAATTAATGATTCTCGTGTCACAAGTGATGCTGCGTGAGCTTGTGGGGCTGGCTTTTGAGATTCTGTTGGTTTAGGTTGAGGTGGTGGCGCTTTCTGAGCTTGGCCAGCTGGTTTTTGTCCAAGCTGGGCTGAAAGCTGAGATAGCTTACTTTCTAGTTGTGCAATTTTTGCTTCAAGATCTGCCTTGGTTGTTTGTGTTGATTTACGTTTAGCCAATGTTGAGGTTACATAGGGTGTGCTTTATTTACATTTTGCTTAGATTCAGGTCATAGATTAACAAGATCTGCTTTATTCCTAAATTTTTAAAAAATCCGACCAAGTTTTATAAAGATTGAAAGAGTATACGGCATATTGGACGATTTTGAGAAAGAATATCCCGGATTTGATTGGAAAAATACTCCTGCATACAAGCACCCTGGTGGGAGAAATTGTCCTTGTCCGAAGCATGAATATATTCGAGAGCAAATTAATTTTACAAAACAGGTAAATGAAAAAGGAAATGAAGCAAGTAGAGTCACACTAAAGTTTTGCCCAGAACATTATAAAGTATACATGAATGAGGTAATTCCTTCAATGCCGCTAAAATACAAATTACTAACAAAGATTGCACTCAAACTTGGCGCAATACAAATTGAGCAGCTAACTCATATGAAGTCAGACTTGTGTTTTTACTGTAAGTTTGGCTCTGGTGGCCATGATAAGAAAAATGAGCTTCCTCCAATTAATTAAAAAAGTAATTTTTTAAATTGGATCAATCAAAATTTTTGGTTTGTTTGGTGTGTCATGATGGCAGTTCTTTCCACACAAAGGACATTTTTTTCTGTCCAAAAAAATGCATTGGCAAATATGTGAATCAAGATAACTTTCAGCAGCTTTTGAAAAATCTCCTGTCCCATTACAAAATGGGCATTGAGAGCCAAGAAGCTCTATTGTTCCATTCCCTTTACAAACAACACACTTTGCTTCTACCACTAAGAAAAACCCTGTTACTTTGAATTAAAATCAATGTGTTAATATTTTTTTCAAAAAATGCTAGATTAAACAAATCTAGTTAAGCTTTATACACCTTCTCTTGAAACTAGAGGCGTGCCCATTGAGGATATCCATGAATATATTGAAGAATTAGAAAAGGCGGGTGAACTAAAACGGGTTAAAACCCAGGTTGACACTAACTTGGAGATTGCAGAAATTTTGCGCAGAACAATGTATTCTAATGGCCCTGCAATTTTGTTTGAAGATGTAAAAGGTTATGAGATGCCTGTTTTGGGAAATGCTTTTGGTTCAGAAAAAAGACTCAAAATCGGTCTAGAGACTTCTGATTTTACTGAGATTGGACAGAGAATTGTCGATATGACAAAGATGGAAATTCCATCTGGTTTTCTAAATAAGATTCGAAAACTTCCAGAGATTTCAAAAATGAGCGATGTATTTCCCAAGCTTGAAAAGAATGGCCTAGTTACAGAAGTGATTAATGATTCTCCATCATTTGAAAAGATTCCAATTCTTAAAACCTGGCCAAAAGATGCAGGAAAGTTTATCACGTTTGGCCTAATTGCAACAAAACATCCCGAGACTGGAATAAGAAACCTAGGAGTTTATAGAATGCAAATTTTAGATAATACACATGCTTTGATGCACTGGCAAAAACACAAGCGTGGTGCACATCATCATGATATATCAAAAGAAAAAGGAAAAAAAATTGAAGTAGCTATAATTATTGGTGGAGAACCCGCAACTGTTTTTTCAGCAGTAGCTCCTGTACCTGAAGGATTAGACAAATATCTTTTTGCAGGCATTACAAGAAAAAAAGGAATTAAAACTGTAAAATGTAAAACAGTGGATCTTGAGGTTCCTGCTAATGCAGAAATTGTTCTAGAAGGCTATGTTGATCCTTTTGATGTAAGAGTAGAAGGACCATTTGGAGATCATACTGGATACTATACACCACAAGAACCCTTTCCTACATTTACATTAACTGGAATCATGCAACGACACAAGCCAGTTTATCTTACAACTATAGTTGGCAAACCAATTCTTGAGGATGCGTACATTGGTAAAGTAATTGAACGTTCATTTTTGCCATTGATTAGAATGTTTCAGCCAGAGGTAGTTGATTTTGCAATGCCAGCGTCTGGATGGTTTCAGGGCATGGCAATAATTTCAATTAAGAAAATGTATCCAGGTCAGGCTAAAAAGGTCATGATGGGACTATGGGGATTAGGACAGCTTGCACTAACAAAAATCTTCGTTGTAGTAGATGAAGACGTAAATGTTCACGATTTTAATGATGTAATTTGGGCAATCACTACGAGAGCAGATGCTGCTAGAGATACCATAATAATCGATAATACTCCTACTGATACGTTGGATCCGGCTTCGCCTTTAGTGAATCTGGGCTCTAAGCTTGGAATTGACGCGACACAGAAAACTAAGGAAGAAGGTTTTAACAGAGAAATTCAAGAGATTGTAAAAATAGATGATGCTACCAAAAATCTTGTTGATTCAAAGTGGTCTAGTTACGGGCTTTAATGAATACGAACTGTATTGTAAAAGTTATCACGTTCTTCTACCTTAAAACCAATTTGTCTAATAGAATCAATTATTCTTTTGTCTGTGAGCTCAGTTGATCTTGCTCCAGTGCATGATACAACCTCTTCTCCGATTAAAGTTCCACCAAAGTCATCTGCACCATATTGAAGTGCAAGTTGAGCCATTCCTACTCCATTTGTAAGCCATGATGATTGGATGTGAGGAATCAATCCATCAAGTACTAATCGTGATATTGCAATCATTTTCAATAGTTGCAGGCCGCCTGCTCCATAGCTTACAATGTTTTCTTTTTGCAGCGCCGTATTATTTGGCTCAAAGCTCCATGGAATAAAGGCCATAAAACCTCGCGTTTTTTCTTGCAATTTTACAATTTTTTCAAAGTGTTGTGCTATTTCATATGCAGATTCAACTGAACCATACATCATTGTTGCGGAAGCTGGCAATCCTAATTCATGAGCCTCTTGCATAATTCGTATCCATTCATCACTTGAGATTTTTTTTGGACTGATAATTTTTTTTACTGAATCTACTAGAATTTCAGCTCCTGCGCCAGGTACTGATTGTAGACCTGCGTCTTTTAGTCGTGATAGTATTTCTTTTGTTGAAGATTTTTCAACACGCGCTATCATATCTATTTCAGAAGCTGAAAGCCCGTGAACTCCAACTTTAGGAAACTTTGTTCTAATCATTTTAAATGCAGATTCATAATATTCTATACCGAGGTTAGGATTGTGACCTCCTTGAATGAGAACTTGCCTTATTTTGTACAGTTCCCATGCAGTTTTTACTCTAGCCTCAATATTTTCAAGTGAAAGCGTATAAGCTTCGTCATCGCCAGGAGATCTATAAAATGCACAAAACTTGCAATCAGTAATGCAGACATTTGTGTAGTTTAAAATAATATTATTAACAAACGAAGCCTTTTTCCCAAATTTTTTTCTAGTTAAATACCCTGCAGTAAGCCCCATAAGATGAATATTATTCGATTCAAGTAATCGTAAACAATCCTCAAACCCAGGTCTTTTACCTTCGAGAGAATTTTCAAGGATATCACTAACATCACTAGAATGAATCTGTTCGCTAATTTGGCTCAATTGACTAGATTTTTGTGCTTTCTACTTGGTATTTAATCCTTGACTGGATAAAAATTCCCATATGACTTGACTAAATTTTGTTTTTTACACAAGTCACGTTATTTTTAAGTAAGGAACTAAAAGAGATTCATCATGGTTTCTGGACATGAGATTAGACTAAGCCGGATTCTCAGAGAGGGAAAAATGCTTTGCATTCCAATGGATCACGGAATATCAAATGGTCCTATTGAGGGATTAGAGGATCCGCATTCTGTAATTTACAAGTGCGAGTATCATGGATTAACAAGTGTAATTCTCAATAAAGGAATTCTTAAAACACTTCCAAGACCAACTAAGGTCGGAATTTTAGTACACTTTTCTGGCAGTACAACACTTTCTGAATCTCCTAACAGAAAGATGCTTACAGGTTCTGTTGAGGAAGCAATTCGACTTGGTGCAGATGGAGTATCACTTCATATCAACATTGGTGGTAAAGAGGAGCCAGAAATGTTAGAACAATTAGGAAAAATATCAGAACAATGCCATAAATGGAATATGCCACTTTTAGCAATGATGTATCCAAGAGGAGAAAATATCAAAGATCCTCATGATCCTGAAATTGTTGCACACGTAGCACGTATTGGAGCAGATTGTGGAGCAGATATTGTAAAAACAGTCTATACTGGAGATATTGATTCATTTGCTAAAGTTGTTAGAGGAACGCCTGTACCAGTAGTAATTGCTGGGGGCCCTAAAGCAAAAACAGACATGGATATTCTTCAGATGACTGAAGATGCGATGAAAGCAGGTGCAAAAGGTGTAACATATGGTAGAAACATCTTTGGACATAAAAATCCTGAAAAAATGGTTCAAGCTTTAGCTGCAATTATCTTCAAAAAGGAAACAGCAAAGGAAGCTGTAAAGAAACTTGAGTAAAAGCAGAGAATTAATAATTTTACCAAAGGTGTCACGACCTCATCTTGGGAAATTCTTAACACAGCTTGAAAGTGAGGGAATCAATATTGTGTACTTTGATCCAAAAAGCATTACCAAATTCAAAACTAAACTTGAGACAATCTATCCTTCTTCTAATGCCAATTATGTAGTTTTAGAAAAAGAATCATCTTCAAAGCCTAGAGGAAAGAAGGTAGGCAGAAAATTCAAGGTTTTATCAAATAATGATATTGAAAAAATCCTAATTTCTGCAAAAAAGGGATTAGATTTTGTAATTGTTGAGGTTAAAGATTGGAAAATAATTCCCCTCGAAAATATAATTGCCAAGTTACATAAAATACATACCAAGATTTTTGCAATTGCTAATAGTCCAGCTGAAGTACGTAAGATGTTTTCTATTCTTGAGGTCGGAGTAGATGGTGTAATTTTTAGCTCACCTTCAATTAATGAGATAAGAGAAGCTCTAGTCTATCTTGGTACACGAAATTTTGACCTTAAACCTGCAAAAATTATTGATGTAAAGGAGGTTGGGGACGGGGAAAGAGTTTGTGTAGATACTGCATCTATGTTACATCGTGGAGAAGGAATGTTAATTGGAGGCAGATCAAACTTTTTGTTTCTAGTGCACAATGAATCTGTTGGATCATCATTTACTTCGCCAAGACCGTTTAGAGTAAATGCGGGAGCAGTACACTGTTATACTCTCGCACCAAACGGTACAACAAATTATCTTTCAGAAATAGAGACAGGTTCTGAAGTCTTAGTACTTGATTCAAAAGGAAAAGCTCGAAGAGCAACTGTTGGTCGCTCAAAAATTGAGAGAAGGCCAATGCTAATGGTCAAAGCACAGGCAGGAAACGAGATTGGTAGCATTATTGCACAGGATGCAGAAACTATTAGATTTGTAAAACCAAATGGGCATTTGGTATCAGTCACTCATCTCAAAAAGGGAGATTCAGTATTAGTGTACTCCAAATCAGCTACTGGAAGACACTTTGGAATGGAAGTTTCTAATGAATACATCTTAGAAAAATAAAAAATGACTTACAAAACTTGCGTAACAATAACTGAAAAAAATGCAAAGAAACTTAATTTAATTTTAAAAAATGCTTTCAAAAATTCAGACTATGCAGAGTTAAGGTTAGACTTTTTAAAACCATCCCACGTTCCTGATGCCCTAGAATCAACTAAGAAACAATTGAATAGATGCGTATGCACCTTGAGGCCAGCTACAGAAGGAGGAAAATTTCAAGGCACCGATAAAGAAAGAATTTCAATTTTAAAGCTGATAGCAGAGTATCAGCCTTTTTTATTAGATGTAGAATTTAATACCTTAAGAAAAAACAAAATCCTTCACAATTATATCAAAAAAACAAAAACTGAAGTTTTGGTTTCATGGCATGATTTTAAAAAAACACCAAGTATTTCTGCTTTAGAAAAGATGTTAAAACAAATGCGAAAATTTTCAAAAAATATTAAAATTGTGACAAATGCAAAAGTACATGACGACTCTTCAAAAATACTTTCACTATACAATAATTCGACAAAAACAAATCTAATTGCATTTGCTATGGGAGATGAAGGAAGAATGACAAGAATTCTTTGTCTCTATCTTGGAGCCCCGTTTACCTATGTATCTCTGGGTAAACCTGTTGCACCTGGACAATTCAGTTTAGACGAAGTCAAAAGAATAATCAGAGTATAAAAAACTTCATTTTAATACTGTTTAATGGATTTTGAATATAGTCTGGTGTTTGTCTCATAAAACAAACTAAATCATTTTAATCCAAAATGCATAGTTAGTTTATGAAATACTTGATTGTATTTGGCATTGTATTTGCATTTATGATTATTACTGGACTGGTTGCAGGTCAGGATGCTCTTGCATATACTGACCCACCTACAAAGGATACAAAACAATTCATGTCTGGAGTGTTTTTAGTTGGTTTTGTTGGAATATACGGTGGAGCAATTTATCTTCACAAAACATCAGAAATGAAAAAAGTTAGTACTCAGTCTTAGAAATATAATTAACCAGCATGGGTAGTTGTCATCTTAAATTGTGTCTTACGCCCAACTCTTAGAGCACTATTACCTAATTTAGGCTTATATCATTCATTAAATTGAAAAATCGTATGACAAAAACTTATGCGATAATTGGTGATCCTATTGATCATTCATTATCTCCTAATATTCACAATGCTGCCTTCAAAGAATTAAGGCTTGACTGTACTTATATCGCATATAGGATTCCAAAAGGAGAGCTAGCCGCAGGAATAGAGTCGCTTAAAAGAATTAAAATCAGCGGATTTAACGTCACCATTCCTCACAAAGTGGAGATGATCAAATATCTAGACAGCGCTGATGATGACTGTAAAATGATTGGAGCTACAAATACTGTATCAAACAATGATGGAAACCTTCGAGGATACAATACCGATATGGATGGATTTCTTGATCCAATTAAAAAAAGAGGAGTTCCAATCAAAGAATCAAACATATTATTAATTGGCGCAGGAGGAGCTGCAAGAGCAATTGTTGCAGGGTTTGCAAAAGAAAAGGCTAAAAAAATAACAATTGCCAATAGAACACTACAAAATTCAGAGTTACTTGCCCAATTTGCATATAAGATAGGAATTGATGCAAATACTGTTACCTTAGATCAAGTAGGTGAGACTGCATCTAATTACAACTTTATTGTAAATGCGTCATCAATTGGGATGAAGAATGAACCAAGCCCCATTTCAACAAAAACTATCAATGAAAAATCAGTCGTATATGACATTGTGTATAAACCAATCAATACAGATTTAATTACACAATCCAAAAAAAATGGCGCAACAATAATTTATGGATATGAAATGTTACTTGAGCAAGCTGCTCGTGCATTTAAGATATGGCATGGAATCGATGCACCTTATGAAACAATGAAAAGAGCTATCCTAGGAGTATTCTAATGCTACAAGCTCAAGCAACATTACACGGAGCAGTTTCAATTGTAAATGCAATAGCAACTGGAAAGGGTGCAACACTTGGAATATCATTAAAAACAAAAGCCATCGTAAAAATATCTCCTGGAAATGGCGTTTCTATTGAATCAAAAAACAAAACAATTAGTTCTCGTCTAATTAACAGAGTAGTTCAAAAAGTTATTCCCAAAAGTGAACTTGAAAAATTCAAGGTTGAAATTGTATTAGAATCAGAAATTCCAACTGGTTATGGATTGAAAAGCTCAAGTGCAATCTCTTCGGCTGTTTCATTAGCATGTGCAAAGTTATTTAGACCAAAATGGACTGACATACAGATTCTGCTTGCAGGTGTTGATGCATCAATTGAAAGCAGAGTTTCCATTACTGGAGCATATGATGATGCATGCGGTTGTTATTATGGAGGCTTTGCAGTTACAGACAATTACAAAAGAAAAATAATAAAATTAGAAAAAGGCCCAAAAAATTTAGCAGCGGTGATTTTCATTCCAAAATCAAGAAAACGTGGTAATGTGAAAAATCTAAAAAATCTTAAACCTATTTTTGAACAGGCGTGGAATCTTGCTCATAATTCTGATTATTGGAATGCTATGGTACTAAATGGATTAGCAACCTCAACTATCCTCAACTCGGATCCTAAACTCATTACGAGCTTAATAGAGAAAGGTGCACTAGGTGCATCAGTCTCTGGAAATGGCCCTGCAATTGCTGCAATATCAAAAAAAGAGGATATAGTGAACATAAAGAAGGTTTTTTCAAACCTTGTTGGAACTACAATAGTTTCTGAAATTAATAACAAAAAGGCTGAAGTTTATGAGTTGTAAAATAGAAAAATCAAAACTATCTGGAAAAATAGTTTGTCCAGCAAACAAAAGCTATACACATAGAGCTATAATGCTAGCATCTTTAGCTAAAGGAAAAAGTATCATCAAAAACGTACTAAATTCAAGTGATATCAATGCTACAATTAATGCATGCAAGAGTTTTGGTACACAAATTACCCAAACTGAAAAAGATCTAACAATAAAGGGAATTACTGAATTCAAAGTTCATGATTCTATGATTGATGCAATGAATTCTGGCACGACAATTAGAATTGCTGCAGCAATAGCATCCCTATCTGCAGAAAAAACCACCCTTTCAGGAGATGACAGTCTGCAAAAAAGACCCATGCAACCATTACTGGATGCTTTAGAATCTATTGGCGCAAAATGTTCCTCTACTAATGGAAAACCTCCGATTACAGTTACTGGGATAGCAAAGGGTGGCAACGTAAACATTCAAGGAAATGTTTCAAGCCAGTTTGTAACTGCATTAATGATCATTGCTCCATTGACAGAAAAAGGACTAGTATTAACAATTGAAGGAGATTTAGTATCTAAACCATATCTTGATGCTACTATCAATATAATGAAAAAATTTAGTGTAAAAATTGATACAATTGTACCATACAAAAAATATCAGATTTTTCCACAGGATTACAAACCAACCACAGTAATAATCCCTAGTGATTTTTCCAGCATGGGATTATTACTTTCAGCAGCTGTATTACTTGGGGACGAACTGACATTGGAAATGACGAAGGGGGATTTACCTCAGGGAGACGAGAAAATAATAGATATTTTAAAAATTTTAGGAGTAGATGTTAATGTAAGCAAAAATACTATTTCAGTAAAATCTCCTCAAAAACTAAAAGGGGGTAAATTCGATTTGAATAGTACGCCAGATCTTCTTCCTCCTCTGACCATTTTAGCACTAAAAACAGCAAAACCAATTGAAATCTTCAATGTCAAACATGCAAGGTATAAAGAAACTGACAGAATTGCTGTTCTTGCTAGAGAGCTGAAAAAATTAGGAATCAAGGTAAAAGAAAATGATGATGGTCTAATACTAGAAGCTCCTGACAATCCAAAATCTGTAGAGTTGAATTCTGAAAATGATCATCGATTATTTATGGCATTTTGCATTGCAGGAATGTACATTGGAGATTGTTCAGTTACAAATCCTGAATCAATTGAAATATCTTATCCGAATTTCATCTCTGACATGAACAAAGTAGGTGGAAAAATAAAATTTAATCTATAAGGATTATAAGCATCAATTAGTTAATCTCAGTTATTGCCTGGAAGTTCTATTGGACAAAGACTAATTCTTACAAGTTTTGGTGAAAGTCATGGAAAATGTGTAGGTGCAGTTTTAGATGGATGTCCAGCTGGATTAGAGCTGGAAGAAAAAGACATTCAAAAGATGCTAGACTATAGAAGGCCTGGACAATCATTAGTGTCTACACAAAGAAAAGAAGGGGACAAGGTAGAGATTATCTCAGGAGTATTTAGTGGGTACACCACTGGTGCTCCCATTGCAATGGTAATTTGGAATCAAGATTACGATTCACAAGCTTACAAAAATCTTACAACAAAGATGAGACCTGGACATTCAGATTATCCCGCTTTAGTTAAATACAAAAAATTCAATGATTATAGAGGTGGTGGTAGATTCTCAGGAAGATTAACTGCGACACATGTCCTTGGCGGTGCAATTGCAAGAAAGTTACTTAAGGTAGCTTTGGGAGTTGAGACAAATGCATACACATTACAAGTGGGTAAAATTAAGATGAAAAAACAACCTACGTCTAAAATGATAAAGTCAATTTATTCAAATGAGGTAAGATGTCCTGATAAGAACTCTGCAGCATTAATGAAAAAGGCAATTCTTGATGCAAGAAAAAATGGGGACTCGCTTGGAGGAATAATAGAATCCGTTACTACGAACTTGCCTGTGGGTCTTGGCGAACCAATTTTTAGTTCATTAGAATCAGATCTTGCCAAGGCACTATACTCTATCCCAGCCGTTAAGGGAGTGGAATTTGGTTCGGGTTTTGCTGGTTCTGAGACCTTTGGTTCAAAAAATAATGATCCATATATCATAAAGAATGGTAAAATCATGACAAAAACTAACAATGCGGGAGGGATTTTGGGGGGACTATCAAATGGCATGCCAATTGTTTTACGAGTGGCTTTTAAACCAGCCTCATCAATATCAAAAAAACAGAGCACTATTGACATTAAAACAAAAAAACCAACTATTTTGAAAGTTGAGGGAAGGCATGATCCATGTGTTGTACCTCGTGCGCCACCAGTTGTAGATGCATTTGTATCACTTGTTTTAGCAGATCACGCTCTTTTAAGCAATTTTATAAAACCTGTACTATAGTGCCATGCCCGAATTAGATAATCTTAGAGATAAAATAGATGAGATTACGCTTGAGATGATAAGATTATTAAAAAAAAGAACTGAAATTGCAAAACAAATAGGAACTATAAAAAAAGATCTTGATTTGAGTGTCACAGATGAAAAAAGAGAAGAAAATCTTCGTGCAAAAGTTGTTTCATTATGTTCAGAGATTGGAATTAGTGAAACATTGGGTACTAGATTTCTTAATTTTTTATTAAACGAATCAATTAAAGTTCAATCAACCAATCAACAAACACATCTATCAATTTTTTTAAAAGCAAAATCACTAGAGCAACAAGGGAAAAGAATTATTCACATGGAAGTAGGTGAGCCAGATTTTCTTCCTCCAAAAATTGTAAAGGATGCATTAGAAGAAATTTATGATAAAGGATTTGTAAAATATGGTCAAGCAAAGGGAATACCAGAATTTCGTTTAGCTCTTGCAAAAAAAACTAGTAAGAAATACGGAGTTGATGTAACACAAGAAAATATTCTTGTGTGTCCAGGAGCAAGATATGCAGTTTATTTGGCAATCACAACTCTTCTTAATCCAGGAGATGAAATGATTGTATTTGAACCTGCCTGGCCTGCATACAAAGATTGTGCTATGAGTGCAGGGGTCAAAGTAAGAACCATTAAAACAAATCTTGAAAATAATTGGGAACCATCAATAGAACAAATTAAAGAAATAATAAATCCAAATACAAAAATGATTGTTCTAAACTATCCGAATAATCCAACAGGAAAAATATTATCTGAAAAAATTCAAGATGAGATATTTAAAATTGTAAAAAATCATAATCTCTACTTGCTTAGTGACGAGATCTATGCCCAGTACTCTTATAGTAAATGGAAAAGTGTTCTCTCATATAATTACGATAAATCCATAATCAGTCAGTCTTTTTCAAAATCGCACTCTATGACTGGTTTTAGGATTGGTTATGCTATATCTAGTCCTCAAATAATCGAAAAAATGGCAAAACTTCAAGCAATTTGCCTTACTAATGTGTCAGAACCAATCCAATATGTAGCCATGAGGGCCTTGGAAGCAGACACATCCAATAATTCTAATATCGTTAAAGCTAGACTAGATATTGTGATTCATAAAGCTAAAGAGATTGATCTTGACTTTGTCAAACCAGATGGAGCTATGTATCTTTTTGCTAGAGTAAAAAAACATGGATTTGATGGAACCGAATTTTCTAATAAATTACTTGACTATGGACTTGCTGTAGCTCCAGGTGGAGGATTTGGAGATTACAAGGATTTTATTAGAATTTCTGCTTGTCAAGACGAAAAAAAATTAGTTGAAGGAATGGATATACTTGCAGATGTTCTAAAGGAAAGAAAATGAAAAAAACACTTTCGATTATTGGTGTAGGGGGAAAAATGGGAAGATGGTTTGCAAATTATTTCCAAGAAAACGGTTATGAAGTAAGTGGATATGATTCAGAAAATCAAATTAATATAAAAAATATTATTCCTTCAAATTCGCTTGTATCTGCAGTCTTAAATGCTGACTATGTATTACTATGCACACCTACCAGAAGAACTCCAGAGATCATCAGATTAATTGCAAAAGAGATGAAACGTGGATCCTATTTAATTGAAATTTCTTCACAAAAATCAAAAACTGCAACAGCACTTGCCAAAATGCCATCAAAGGTTAATCCAATTTGTATTCATCCAATGTTTGGTCCAGGTGCAAAAAATATCAAAGGTCAACACATAATTTCAATTCCAATTAAAGATGCCAAAAAAGAATTATCAGTTGCAAAATCACTTTTTCCTGGTGCAAATTTTGTAACTATTGATGCTATTGAACATGATAAAAAAATTGCAGTAATTTTAGGTTTAACTCATCTGATTAATGTTGTATTTGCAAATATACTTGCAAAAGATGATAAGATTTCACTTACAGAAAAAATGTCTGGCACTACTTTCAAGACTCAAAAAATTCTTACTGAAAGCATAATGACAGAATCTCCTGAATTAATTGAAACAATAATTTCAAATCCAGAAATTAGAAGATTTGCAGAGGAGTTTTGGAAAGATATTGGTCGATTATTGACTTCAGTTCAAGAGGGTAAATCTGAAGAAATTCTAACATATATCAAATCAAGCCAAGAAAGATTAAGTAAAAATTCCGACCTTGAGGGTGCGTACAAAAAATTAACAACGATGGTAAATTCAATTGAAAAAAAATAATGACGCATTCAACAAAGATAATTACTTGTTTTCTTAGAAACGGAAATAAAATCCTGATTTTAAAAAGAAGCAATAAAGTCAAAAGCATGAAAGGTTTGTGGGCAGGTATAAGTGGCATTATAGAGAAAAACGAAACACCTCTATCTAGAGCAAAAATTGAGATATTTGAAGAACTTGGAATAAGTCATGATCAAATACAATTGGTGAAGGAAGCAGCGGAGATACGAATATTGTCACCACAGTATGAAAATCATGAATGGAAGATCTATGCTTTTTTGTTTGAAGTAGTAAATCCAAAAATAAATCTTAATTGGGAAAATTCAGAATACAAATGGATTAATGCAGAAGAGATTTCAAATTATGAAACTGTTCCTAGTCTAGAAAAAGTTTTACTTAACTTGTTGTAGTTTATCATTTTCTTTTTCATACTTTCTTTGTTGAGGCAACATGACATATACACATGCGCCACCACACATAGTACAAGGTACGTTGTTACCTGGATGTTGACCAGTTCTTCCATGGATACGTGCAGCTTCTTCAGGGTCAATTGATAACGCTATTTGTTTTTCCCAATCAAGAGTACGTCTAGCTTCGGTCATTTTCATATCCCATTTGATTGCTTTTTCTCTTAATTTTACCAAATCACCAGCATGTGCTGCAATTCTATATGCAATAAGGCCTGCTTTTACCTCCTCTGAATTTGGTAAAGCAAGATGTTCAGAGGGCGTTAAATAACACAACAGGTCAACCCCTTCACTAGCTGAAACTGCAGCACCTATTGCACTTGCTATATGGTCATGACCTGATGCAATATCTGTTACCAGTGGTCCTAACACGTAATATGGAACATCGCCAATTAACGATTTTGCCAATCTAACATTTGCTGCCACCTCGTTTAATGGAACATGGCCTGGTCCTTCAACCATTACTTGAACATCTTTTTCGTGTGCACGTTTTGTTAAACGTGCAATGTTAATCATTTCTTGAATTTGCAACTCATCATGTGAATCAAGAATAGAACCTGGTCTTAAGGCATCGCCAAGGCTAAATGTCACATCATATTTTTGTGCAAGTTCGATTAGATAATCAAAATGAGTGATGTATGGATTTTCTTTATCATGCTTTAGCATCCAGGCTGCAGTAATGGTACCCCCTTTACTTACTACTCCACCATGTCGTTCAACTTTGAGTATCCTCTTTGCGATTTCCTTAGTAATTCCAGAATGGATTGTTGTATAGTCAACTCCATCTTTGACATTATTTTCAAAAGCGTTAAGAAAATCATCTTCAGATAGATTCATTGGATTTTTGTGTTTTTCAACACCATAATTGTAAGCTTCATAGATTGGTACAGTGCCAAAGGTTATTGGAGCAGCTTCTAACAATGCTTTTCTTATCATTCCTACATCGCCTCCATCGCTTAGATCCATAATCGTATCAGCGTGATATTTTACAGCAATCTTTGCTTTTTCAATCTCTTCTTGAAGATCAATTTTTAAGGTTGAGGTGCCAATGTTTACATTAACTTTTGTTTTCATACCCTTACCTATTCCAACATTGTGAATTTTTTGTGGTCTGTTGTTATTACTTGGAATGATGATTGAACCACTTGCAACCTTAGGAATTAACCAGTCTAAGGTTACATCCTCGTCTTTTGCGACAAGTTTCATTTCATTAGTTGCAACACCTCGTCGTGCTGCGCTCATTTGTGTGCCCAACATAGTATGTACATTTTTACTAGATTTAAACAATATTCCTAGAAGAGAACGAAAATGAACTTACTTTCTATTGCAGGTTCTGATCCATCTTCTGGTGCTGGAATACAAAGTGATGCCAAAACTTTCACAGAATTAGGGGCATATGCTTTTACTGTGATCACATCAGTTACTAGCCAAAATACTTCAAAATTTGGTCAAATAGAGCCAGTTTCTCCAAAAATGATTAAAAGTCAAATTGACTCTATTTTTTCTGATTTTAAGGTCGACGCAATCAAGATAGGGATGGTTTACAATTCCTCTGCCATTAGAGCAATTTATTCAAAACTATCAAAGATAGAAATTCCAATAATTCTTGACCCTATAATAAAGTCTACAACTGGTGGAAGAATATTAAAAAATGATGCTGTTAATGATTACATAAAATATCTTGTCCCTATATCATATGTAATTACTCCAAATGTTTCAGAGGCATCGCATCTAAGCAGAGTTCAAATAAAAAACAAACATGACTTGCAGAGATGTGCCATAAAAATACAAAATCTTGGAGCAAAAAATGTAGTTATTACTGGAGTTTCTTTTGAAAAAAATAAAGTTTCAGATTTTGTTTTGGAAGACTCGAGATACTATCTAGTATCAGGGCAAAAAATAAATCAAGTAAACCACGGAAGTGGCTGTAATTTTTCTTCTGCATTAACAGTTGCAATTGCTAGTGGTAATAATCTGCTTAATGCAGTAAAGTTTGCAAAAAAATACACATACAATTCAATTAAGAATTCAAAAAAAATAGGAAAAGGCATCGCAATTACTCACTTTACTCAATTAGATCCTAATGAAAAAATTCTCAGAGATGCTATACATGATTTTCAAAATTTAAAGAATACTTATTCAATTATACCTGAATGCCAGACTAATTTTGTATATTCTAAAGAAAAAATCAAAACAACTCAGGATATTCTAGGAGTTTCTGGAAGAATTGTAAAATCAGGTAAAGATGTGATTGTAGCGGGTAGTTTAGAATATGGAGGTTCAAAACATGTTGCATCTGCGCTTTTAGAAATGCATAAAAAATTTCCTCAAATACGAGCTGCAATTAATGTAAAGTATGATCCTCACTTAATTCATTTAGGTCTAAAAAAAGGCCTCATGGTAAAAAGTTACAATAGAGTCAAGGAACCATCTAATGTTAAAAGAAAAGAAAATAAATCAATTTCATGGGGGATAAAACAAGCGATTAAAAATTCTAACATTCCTCCAGACATGGTATTTCATAAAGGGGATTTTGCTAAAGAACCAATGACAATAATTTTTGGAATTAATCCAAGTCAAGTAGTCGAAAAGATTTCCAAAATTTTGTGAGACAAGTTTGATTGTAATGTATTAGAAATCTATACTTCAACATAAATAGCCATAATTTCAAATACAAACTGGTGAAAGCTGTAATTTTAGCTGGGGGATTAGGAACTAGGCTTCAACCATATACAACATTTGTTCCAAAACCAATGCTTCCGTTAGGAGAAAAACCATTACTTGAACATCTGATTGAATGGCTAAGGAAAAATGGTATCAAAAGCACAGTTTTGTGTGTAAGTTATCTTAGAAAAACTATTGAGGATTATTTTGAAGATGGTGAAAGATTTGGAATGGATATAGAATATGCCATTGCAAGCAAACCTCTTGCAACAGCTGGGCAATTAAAAACAGCAGAGAAATTCATCGACAAGTCATTTGTTTGTGTTTATGGGGATTCGATTTTTGATTTTGATTTAAAAACAATGATCAACCAGCATTTGAAAAAGAAATCCTTTATCACTATGAGTCTTTACGAATACAAAACCAAACTCAATTATGGAGTTATTGAAACAGCAAAAAATGGTCGAGTCATTGGTTGGAATGAAAAACCAGAGATTAAGGCCAATATCAACATAGGCTGTTATGTTATGGAACCGCAGGTTTTTGATCTAATTCCAAGCAATAAACCATATGGTATGGACGATGTTATCAAAAAAGCTATTTTGAGAAAAAAAGTGGTCAATAGTTTCCTAACCAAAAAGGGATTTATGGATATTGGAGACAAAACATCCTACAAGAAAGCGTACCAGCAATTCCTTGAAAAATTAGGCAATATATGATGACTAGAAATGGTTGACATCACAATCAGAAAACTAAATGAAAATGACCTTTTCAATGGGTTTTTACAGTCTATGGATTCCCTAAAGCAGGCAAGTAATCTTAGTCAAGAAAAAGCTAGGGAAATTTTTAACAAGATTAAAACAAATCCTAATCATTTTGTATATGTCGCAATTTTAGATGGGAGGGTTGTTGGTTCGACGTCCATGATTATTGAACCAAAATTTATTCATGATGGCCAAAGTGTTGCTCATATCGAAGATGTTGTTGTAGCAAAAGAACATCAAGGAAAAGGTATTGGTGAAATGTTAATACGTTATTTATTAGAGTTTGCGAAAGAGAATAATTGTTACAAAACAATATTGGATTGTTCTGATGAGGTAAAACCATTTTATGAGAAAATTGGTTTCAAAAGACATTCAAGTGGAATGCGTTATGATCATTTTTAGAAATATTCTTTTTTAGGTTTCTTTTTCTTTATTCTTAGTAAGATTATACCTGTAGCTATCACAGGAATTGAGACGCCCATAAAGAGTGGCGGAGTTATAATTACAGTTTGAACCATGTAATCTTTGTGTATATCTTGTACAAGGTAATAAGCATAGATCATTCCAATTAAAAGTATACCACCACCTGCAAGTATCATTGCACCAACTGGTTTTGAACCATATCTTTTTGCCATGATAAAGGAAGTTCCTGCTAAAATTACTGCAGGAGCAATACCGATTGAAATAAATTGTAAAATTTTTGGGGCGGGCTCTACTTCTTGTCGTGGATCAATTAGGAAATCATATAGAGTTATAATTTCTCCAACAAACATAATAAACAAGCCAAGACTTGCAGCAGCTATATACTTTTCAATTGCCATACAACATGAATTTTTATCAAAGATAAATAACTTGATATTCTATACGATTCCAACTAGATTGGCTAGTTCTTTTCTGCATGAAGCGCCTAGTTTTTCAGCTGCTTGCTCAGGAGAAGTTTTATTCAAGAATACGCCGTAACCACGCTCTAATCCTGACCAAGCATCAGTAATTGGGTATATTTCAATATGCCAGTGTATTTGTCTGCTGTTCTTTTTTTCTGGAGATAGATGAAATACAAGATTATAAGATAAATTCTGGATTGTATTTGATAGACCTCCTAAGGTTGCACGTAAAATTAAAGAAAGATCGTTTATCTCCTTTTGAGTAATTTTTGAAAAACTGGTTGTATGTTTTTTAGGACAAATCCAAAATTCGTAAGGATATGAAGGAGCCCAAGGACAAAATGCAATGAACCCCTCTGTTTGTAAAATTTGTCTTGGACCTCCCGTTTCAGCAGTAACTGTTTGACATAATGCACAAACTCCTTTTTCATTTAGAATCTTGTGTGTTGCTTCTGCTTCTGCATCAATAACTGGTGGGATGGTGGAAAAGGTTACAACATGAAGGTGAGGATGAGAAATTTCTCCACCAGCCTCCTTGCCATGATTTGCATAAATTGAGACATAGGTTACTCCTTTTTGCGTATACAACCATCTAAGCCTATCTTGAATAACTACAAGTATGTTAGACCACTGCTCGGTATCTATTGTTGCAAAAGAGTCATGTGGATTTGGGGAGGCAACTACAATATAGTGATAGCCATATGCAGGTTCACTATAGTGTGGTTTATCACTATAGGTGTTTTCAGTTTTGGTCGATACTGCGGGGGTTTTACTTTCAAAAACCCTAATTGACCAACCTTTAACATAATTATCCTCACTATCTTGGAGTCTTTGTAGCATACCGTCTTTTGCTACCAAAGAAAGAACAGAAGGATTTGTCATAGATTCATTTCCAGGGGCAAAGGGTGATTTTTTACCGTCGGAAACTTTACCATTACCTGAGGATATGATCATAAATCTCTCAAGAATAGAGTCTTTACGCATCTCTCCCATAGTCAATACAGAAAAAATTTACGCGTTAAAAGCTTTCTGTGGATCGATATTTTTAGATAAGTTAGTCAAAGTTATTGCAAGATTTAAAGCGAGCATGTAAAATTTTTAAAAAAGGAGCTGATCAGCATTATAGAAAATTCTGATGTGCATATGGTCTATGTCTTATTAGACGGTGTTGGGGATCTTCCACATCCAGATCTAAAAGGAAAGACGCCTTTGGAGTCTGCAGTTACCCCAAACCTTGACAAATTAGCAAAAAATGGTGCAATAGGAGAAGTAATTTCAGTTGGCAAGGGGATTGCCCCAGAATCAGATATTGCAGTTTTTAATATGCTTGGATACAAATTTCTACACGATGACTATGTAGGAAGAGGAGTAATTGAGGCCATAGGAGTTGGAACAGATTTCAAAGATGGGGATTTAGCATTAAGAGGAAACTTTGCAACATTAAATGATGAAGGAATCATAACAGATAGAAGAGCAGGTAGAAGAATCGAAAGAGATGACGCCTTTGAAATTTCCAAAGAAATTGAAAAATACACTAAATTCTCAGTACCAAATACTTCGGTCGTAGTTGCACCAACAATTGGGCATAGAGTCACTGTAAGGATAAGATGCGATGGAAAACCTCTTTCCTCAAATATTACTAATACTGATCCAGCATATTCAAGAGTAGCTGGAATGGGAATAGCCAAAGCAGTTACTGATTTTATGAAAATTGAAAAGTGTTTTCCTTTAAATGAATCACCTAGTGCAATTCTTACTGCGAAATTAGTTAATGAATTTACTGAACAATCTCTGAGTATAATGAAACGAAGTAAAGTTAATCAAAGAAGAAATGAAAATAGTAAAAAAATTCTTAGCAGTATATTGTTACGCGATGCTGGAAATAGATATCCGATAGTAAAACCAATTAATGATTTGTATTCGATGAATTTTTCATGTATTGTAGATATGCCAGTTGAATTGGGAATTTCTGAGGTTCTTAAAATGAAGGCCTTCAAAGCAGGAGGTTTATCTGATTATGAAGAAAAAGCAAGAGTTGCAGCAAAAGCGATGGAAACTCAAAATGCCATTTACGTTCATTTGAAAGGACCAGATGAATTTGGACATGATGGGGATGCTGTGGGAAAGATGAAAAACATAGAAGAAATCGATAGACGGTTTTTTGGAACATTGCTTGATAATATAGATACAAGCAAAGTTATGGTTGTAATTTCTGCAGATCATTCTACACCGTGTATCAATAAAGGTCATAGTGATGATCCTGTACCACTACTTGTTTCAGGAGACTCGATTAAAAAAGATGGTACAGTAAGAGTTACAGAAAATGAAGCTAAAAAGGGAAGTATTGGATTAATTGAAGGCGTTCAAGTAGTAAAAACTGCTCTTGATTTAATCAAATCTGAAATCTAACTAGTTCTCTAGAATTTTGCATATCTTTTATTTTATTACGGATATTATCAATGTCAATATTATGATACATTGCTGGAGAGTCACCAAGTTTTTCTGCAGCACGGCCTAACATACCAATACCTATCTCATCGTCATTTTTTTGAGAATGAGCAAATGCTACTGCAACTAAAATAATTCCTTGAACAAGTTTTTTTTCTTTGCCATAGCATTTTTTCCAAACACCTTCAAATGCTTCATGGCTTTCCCAGAATCTTTCGTTGTTAAAGTAAAAAATTCCATCCTTTATTCCATCCTCTTTTTCAATTTCTTCTTCAACTACATGTCTTGCATTATCTAATTTACCAATGGTACTTAGCTTTTTAATCACAGAATCTAGTTTTTCTTTCTCTACTGAAACATCAAACTCAACAAATTTACTTGCTACGCGAACCACCCTTACTAATGCACCAAGATCTGAGCAAAGTTCTCTTGCTTTATGAACAAGATCACGAGAGTTTAATGGAACATATCCATTATTTTGTAAATGAAGCATGTAGCGTTCCATGGAATCTATATGACGTAATTTCATAAATTTCTTCTTAATTTTCAATTAAATTTATATGAACTATAGAAAGGATTTTGGTACATGTCAATGATTGAAACGATAAATGATGTAAATAATTCATTTCTATCAAGAAGAGAGATTACCTGTACCTTTGCAGGTATTGGTGGAAAATTGAAAAAACTTGATGCTATAGAAATGATTAAAAAAGAATTCAAACTTGATGGAAAAATCATTATTCCAATAAAAATGAAAAATCATACAGGCAGGCCATCAATAGTTGGCACATTCTATGTTTATGATGATGAAAAACTTGCAAAACAGCACATAAATCCTGTTATTTTTAGTCGCTTAGAAAAAGCAAAAACTGCCAGCGAAAAACCAGATACCCCCGCAGCACAAGAAAAACCAACTGAGACAAAAGGAGCTGCTGAAGCAAAACCAACTGAGGAGAAATCCTAAGAATGGCAGGTAAGAAGGGTTCCAGTCCAAATGTTTACAAATATTTTAAAATTGAAGGAACTAAAGCAGTAAAAACAAGAAAAATTTGTTCACGTTGCGGAAAAGGCGTGTTTATGTCAGAACACAAAAACCGTAGAACCTGTGGTAAATGTGGTCTTACAGAATTTATACAATAATTAAAAATACTTCTTCTTACGGATTTTAGTACTTTTTTCTTCAAGTTTTGCCATTTTTTTTATGAGAGCTGGATCATGACTTATTTTTGAAAGTGCTTCTGTTGATAATTTAATTATGTTTGTGTCCATGGTGATGTTTGTTGTTGGGAGATTTTTTTTGATCCAAAACTTTACAGTTTTGTCCTCTAGTTTGTAATCTTTAAAACCTGCTGGAAATTTTTTTGTAATATGTAAAAGTAGTGTGTTGTCATTAAAAACAGCTCTCGGTTCAAAAAGCCTTGTTGTATCAGCATATACATTTTCAAATAAATTTCCTGATATTTCTTCTGACAGGAGTTGCATTTTAGATACCTTCCTAATCAAATCCAAATAATGAAGAAATTCATGAGCCAAAATGGCGTGTATTGTACCTTTCAAACCATATGCAACAAGTGGTGCAGAAATCTGTATTACTACCTGAAGTCGGTTTTCAGAAATTAATGGAATAGTTCTTGCAAAAAGTATTCCATAGTCATAGGAACTTGAAGAGGAAATAACTAATGATGGCTCTACATAAGCAATTGGAAAATTTATCCCTGAAGCTTTCTCAATTCTGTCTATTCCTGATACAACTAGAGGAAATCTCTCAATAACCAAATTGTATACATCTACAGGTAAAACCCCTTTTTTATGAGCCTCCTTAATTTTTATTAATGGATCCAATAACCATGTCGAAAGCTAAATGTTTTAAATATAATTGAATCTATGACGATTTCTCAGTAACTCTTTTTTTATTGCTTGAGAAGATTATTTCATCCTTCATGTACGAAGTGAGGGGAAAATATGGTTTGAGGCAGGCTAGAATTACCCTCACTTCAAAAATATAGTAAAAAATGATATTAAGAATTAAAAAATTCTAGCGGTTTCTTAATTCAATGTTTTGAAAATCAAATCTGCTACATTGACATTTGCATCCTAAAAGTTCACTAAGGTTAGGCTGTACATTACTGCCCTCAACGAATCGCTTTATTGGAAGACCACCATCAACTGTTATCCAAAGAGAAAATGATTTTGGTGAAGATTTGAGGAATTTGATACTATAAATGGATTTTTGAGTTCGCTTGTTAGGTTTTTCATAGATAATAATAGGAGTTTTTGTTAGTATTTTAAGTGGGTTAAGACTGTGTGATTTTAATTTTTGTTCTGTAATAATGGATAATTTTATTTTTGATTGAAATTGAATTGTACCTTTTGGAATATTAGAAATTATTTTTAGATTGCGAATTTCTATTTTGCCTTGAAAGTATTTTTTTTGTAGTCTGATTTTTCGTTTTTTAGGATTTAATATCTTAGCAAAAAATGGTCTGCCATTTCCCAACACAAGACTATTTTTATCCTCACCGCCAATCCATGAAATTTTTATCTGTGTGCCAACAAATTTTTCTAATAAAAGTTTGCTAATTCTTCCTTCAATGCTGGAATTTTTTGAAAACCCGTAATAATTGCATATGGTACATCCTTTCCCATTACAACTAGTGCATAGGGTTTGTTTTTGAGAAATACCACGAATTTTTTTTATATATTTTCCATAAACCAGTAGTGATTTTGCTTGTAATTCACACGAATCGTTTTTAAAATTAAATGTAAATGTTAAATCGGGATGAAAAACATCTACCTTTGTTTTGGTTTTCTTGGCAAAATTCTTTGCCAATTGTTGTGTTATTCCCGTTTTTACGCTGTCAATGCCTTGTAAAGTGAATTTTGACCTAAGTATGTCGTCTCTATCGGTAACGGAGGGTTTCAAAATTGCACCCACTACAAATGTATTAAATTCATAATCTAAGGATTTTTCAATCATCCTATTTACTATGGTATGTAGATTTGATAGAATTCCTTTGCAGATGTAACAGCTTTTTGATGATTCAAAATTCAATAAATTCTTGATTTTCTTTCCAAGTAAATTGTGCGAAACTAGACCCATTTTTTTTGCAAATAATCGCCCTGTACAATAATCACATAAATCATATTCACGTAGAATTATTTTTGCTTTTGATAGACAGTCATTGAAATTGTTTTTTGTAAATTGAACCTTTTGTTCGGAATACATTATACTTTATTTTAATTAAATCACTCTAGTAAAAGTTCTATCCTAGCCCCATCCTTCTGAGGGCACCTTGCATCTGTCTGCCTTTGGAAGCTTTCATCATATTTTTTGAATTGTTATAATTTTTTACGAGTTCTTTTACTTCATGTTCTGGCCAACCAGAGCCTCTTGCTATTCTCTTGATTCGTGAAGCATTAAGTAGATCAGGATTTGCTTTTTCCTCCTTGTTCATGCTTTGAATGATATAACGCCATTTTTCCATCCGTCCTTCAACTTGATCAAGTTGATCCTCTTTTACCATCCCAGAAAAACCTGGCATGCTTTCTAACAATCCTTTTAGCGAACCAACTTTGGTAACCTCTTCAAGTTGATAATAGAAATCATCCATGTTCATTTTCCCACTAGAGATACGTTTTAGTCGGACATCATCTGCCTCACTCTCAAGTCTTTTTGCTAAATCCAAAAGAGCTTGTATGTCTCCCATTCCTAAAAGTCGTCCTACAAATCTGGTTGGGGAAAATTTTTCAATGTCATCGATTCTTTCGCCAGTTCCAACGTACATTATTTGAGCACCAGTTGCTGCAGAAGCAGCAATTGCACCACCACCTTTTGCAGAACTATCAAGTTTAGTAATAACAATTCCCCCTACTGGAACTGTTTTGTGAAATGCTTCTGCTTGAAAATAGCATTGTTGCCCAATAGTACCATCTATCACCAAAAGTGTCAAATCAGGTTCTGCAACTTTGTTAATCTGTATCATCTCATTTAGTAGATCTTTTTCTTCTTTGTGTCTACCAGCAGTATCAATAAGAATAATGTCAAGATTAGAGTTTTCAAAATGTTTTAGCCCATTTTTTACTATTTGTGGAGAATCTTTTGTTTTTTCTTCCCCATAAATCTCAACATTTGCTTTTTCACAATTGGTTTTTAGTTGAACCAGTGCACCTGGTCTATAGGTATCAGCACCTATTACACCAACTCTATATCCTTGTTTTGTTAAGAATTTTGCAAGCTTGCCTGTAACTGTAGTCTTACCGCTTCCCTGAATTCCAAGCATTATTACTTTGTTTAGCTTACCAGACTTGAAGGAAAATTCAGTATCATTTCCAAGTAGTTTGGCTAGTTCATCATATAGTATTTTTACAATGTGATCTTTTCTTGATAATCCAGGAGGTGGAGTTTCTTTTAAAGTTCTTTCCTCTAGATTTTTTGTTATCTCAAGTACTAATTTTACGTTGACATCTGACTGTAACAGTGCACGTTGTACATCTTTTGATAGTTCTTTTATTAGCTCTTCATCAATTCCTGAAGAATTTACAATTTTCTTTATCGCTGCACGTAGATTATTTTTCAGATTATCTAGCATCATAAGGACTGTATTCCGAGATTATTTGATTCTTATTGTTGATTTTTTGACCAATCTGAGAGCGTTTTTGGTGTTATTTTTGTTGAATTAAGCATTTTTAACATTAGACTATTATTGTGATGGAAAAAGATTGATCCTAAAAGGCATGTTATTGAACAATATGTTTAATCTTACTAGGATTATAGCGTAGTATTCTTTATGAATATGAAATTATTTGAGAGATTAAAGACCCTTTTATGAAAACAACATTCCTAAAAGTTGGCATTGTAGCTGGAATAGCACTAACTGTACTCATTGTTATTATATTGAAATTTGGAATTAACATTATTTGGCCAGATTATTATGGGTAGATTTTATGAAATATGTCTTCGGTAAAATCAAATTAGTTTTGATTGGAATTTCTTTCCTTTTAGGATTTTTTTTATGATTATATCTTTGACTTGGTGGCCTTGTTACTTTAATTTAGCAAATTGTTAGACTTCATAATTATATAGATATTCTAGGTAATCTTTTGCAAGATTACCTAAAGAGTAGTACAGTTTATGAACAAGTGAGGATTCCTCTCCGCTGAGGAATCATTTACGAATTACCTTGTAATTTTCATATTATGTGGATTTCTTCTTAGTTTATCATATGATCATCATAATGGGTTTGCGATACAGGAGTCACAAAGTACTGGTAACTCGTACGATGTACGACTTGTCGCCTCAGAACAACATGTCTTTACAGTGTGGACAGACAACACACTAGGACAGCAATATGATATTTTCTTTAGAGCAAGTCATGATAATGGCAAAATATTTGATGACACAGTTAATCTCAGTAATACCAAAACGAACTCGATAATTCCTCAAATCTTGGCATCACAAAATTATGTCTATGTTTTGTGGCTTGAAGAGGACACTTCTGGTTCAAGACTTATATTTATTTCAAGTAATGACTACGGAAAAAGTTTTTCCAAACCAATTGTCCTGACCACAAAATTAGGGAGTAATTTTCCTGAATCGTTTGATGTTGCAGTAACTGAAAACAATGTATCAGTTGCCTGGATTGAACACCAAGACATACTCCATTTTAGCACAGTCATATTACGGCAAAGCCATGATTATGGCAAAACATTTGATGATCCTGTAGACCTTTTAGAGAACCAAGACATTGAGTGGTTAAATGTGGGGATTCCAATAAGACTTGGAGTTTTTGATGATAGAGTGTATGCAACATTGACTACATTTAATTCAGAAGGAAACGGAGATGTATTTTTTGTAAGAATTGATAGTAAGAACGTTGGACTCCCACTTAGGTTAGATGAAATTTCTGATACCAATTTTTTGCTAAACAATTTAGCTGTTTTCGAAGATAATGTGTATGTGCTAATGCAAAAACAAGTTGTAATGGATAAATTTCCGTTTAATAGAAATGACATTTATTTATCAATAAGCCATGACGGTGGAAAGACCTTTGAAAAACCAGTAAATATTACTCAAGACATTAAAACAAATTCAAGAGATTTCCAAAGCACAGATATCATTTACTCTAACGAGATTCTTTACATAGCATTGACAGAAATTGGATCTGAAACACAATCTGAAAAGAGATTTATCAAAACTCATCTTTATTCTTATGATAATAAAAAGTTTGAACATTTGATTTCTGAAGAAGGTGCAAACGATTCCTTAATGAAAAACCATTTGGGGTCAGACGGCGAAAACGTCTACTTGATATATCAAAAAGACTTGCCAAGTAAGCCACTTGAAAGACCCAAGCAACAAGTTCTAGTTGCTATTCCTTCCTCAGCTTATCTAAAAACAATGATTTTTGATATCTCTACCTGTCTTGATTGCAGTCCTGAATTAGCAATTTCGCAAGATGGAAGAATTAACATTGTTTGGACAGACTATAATGATAAAATTCCTCGTCCTAATTCTGATGTATACTATATAGGTGATGCAAGGAACCGTTCTGAAATAATTAATCTGTCTGCAATAATTCCCAAAAAGACAGAGTTTGCTTCCTTTATGAATAAGGAGGCTGATTATTTCACAAGTAATGCCAATCTAGCCCCAGACCTTAACAAAGAGAATATCGACAATAAGTCGATTTTAGATGCAGAAAATATTAACAAAACAAATTTTCAAAAAAAAGTCAGCTATGAATCAATGATTTATCCGTATGGGAAGGGGATCTTAAAATTTGAAAAAAATTTAGTTAGTCTTCCTTGCGATACTAGGATTCCAAATCCAATAGTAAAAACAGTCGAACCACAACAAAGGGATTCAATTTTGAATATAGATGACAAGTATGCTCATTTCTTTATTATTTTGGGAAATCGAAATGATGATTCATACAAATATCTTCAAATCGAATTACCTAATGAGAATGGATTTCCATCCTATCTGCTTGATTTTAGAAAAGGTGATCAGAGACTGCGTGGAGAGTTTTATGTAGACTATGACAATCTTGCAATAGTATTAGTAACTGATAAGCAGGCAAACCATGTTTTAGAAAAAATTTACCAAAAATATCTAAGTGGAGACAGCGTTGACGTTTCTACTACGACAAATACACTAGTTCCTGGAGAATATAGTTTTAGAGCAATTCTTTTTGTGTCAGATAATCAGAATTGGCCCACAATGGAAAAATGTGCGTTTTTTCTAAGCTGGCCAATTTCTGTAACAAATGAAGGACTAGCCTTAACGGGATTACCACAAACAGAATTAGGTAGGATCAGCGAGATAACAGACTCTTATTCTCCATTAAAACAACACAGACTTGGAGTTAACCCATTTGATATTAAATGCAAATCAGGACTGAGTATCATTTTGCAACAAGTAGATGAATCTGGTAACAAGCGTCCTGCATGTGTCACCGAAGCGACAATACAAAAACTAAAACAGCGAGGATGGACCAAAGAGGATATTACAATGATTGTAACTAACGATAAAAATCAAAATCATATCATTAGTTACGATGTATGGACAACACAAGGACAAATCAATGTTGATATTGACAGAACTACCAACACCTTACTATCACTTGTTCCCAGAAATTCATTAAATAAAATAGAAAAAGATTTAATCGAAATGAATCAAAAAAAGATCATACAAGCAGTTTTATCAAATCAAGAAGTTGCCCAACAAATTGACGGTAAAAATTATCTTATTCAGCAAATTCGACATTACGGTGTAGGATGTGACACTTGTCTTTGCCCAGAAAACGGGTGTGCCTTGGTAGGATTTACTACAGAAGAATTTCAAAGTATTGGGGTAACAATGACTGTAATTTTAAATCCAGATACTGGTGAAATTTTCGACATTAGAACTGGACAAGCATGGAATCATTAAGTTTAGCGTAGAATTGACTTTTGAATAATCTATACAGGATTATACCGCATCTTGCATCTAGGAGGCAGAATTAATTGTAGAATAGTTTAAGAGACTTGCCAAGTAATAGTGACATGTCTACATGTAAATGTCGATGTGGCTGTACTGCCATAATCATTGACAATGAGAAACGGAAATGTTCATTTTGTGACGAACAACACAAAGGTTTTGATTTTAATTTTGAACTATGAGATGTGTGAAAATTGTTTTATGATGATTATAAGATTTGAATACAAAAAAATCACCTTTTGTACCATTCACTTACCTGGCGAACTTTTGATTTTTTATAATTATTACTTAACCACTTTGTTGACCAACGGAAACTGTTCCTACAAACACATTACCGTTAGTTGTAGTCACTTTGAACTGCGTACCACGTCCAACTCTCAAGTCGCTATCAAGGTCAATTAAGACTGTGACAGTTTCTCCTGGTTTAATTTCTGCTGCACCTTCACTTAGCATTAT